>OGJX01000614.1_pt1 | contig 32253 bp, 30 predicted proteins | sample 1572381 | NCBI WGS metagenome assembly OGJX01 (sample SAMEA2582085, study PRJEB24529) | metagenome | biome: Human gut stool | place: China | collected 2011
CATAAATTGAAAATAATGGTCAAAACATTTGGATATTAACATAGAAAGCGATTTGGATAAAGAAATAAACAATCAGTGATGAAAAACGATATACTCAACGGAATAAAGAATATAGTCTTCGACTTCGGTTGCGTCTTGGTAGACCTCGACAGGCATAAGTGCATCGAGGCCCTCAACGCTATCGGTGCCCACAAGATTTCCTGCTATGTGGATGAATGCAAGCAGGCAGACATGTTTCTCGATCTGGAACTGGGAAAGATCAGTGTGGAGGAGTTCTGCGATGAGATTCGCCGCCGTGCTCCAGGCTGTGATGCCAGCAATGAGGAGATACGCTATGCCTGGGGCGAACTGCTGCAGCAAATCCCGGTGAGGCGCATGAGGGCGGTGGAACGTCTGCACAAGACCCACAAAGTGTATATGCTCAGCAACAGTAACTCCGTGCATTGGGACAAGGCGGTGGAACATTTCTTCCCGCTCTCAGGCCATGGTCCGGAGTATTATTTCGACAAGACATTCATCTCGTATAATATGGGAATGGTGAAACCTGACCCGCGGATTTTCGAGACGTTGCTCCAGGAGACAGGAGCCGTGGCAGAGGAGACGCTCTTCGTTGACGATTCCCTTGCCAACTGCAAGGCGGCAGAAGCCTTCGGCATCCGCACGCTGCATGTCACACATGGCGACGAGTGGCTCGATATCCTCTCGCCAGACGATGAAAACTCTGTTGGCAGAGAGTCCGTCACCAATCATTGTCACGGTGCAGGCTCTGTTGCCACCATCGGTTTTTTCGACGGTGTACATCGTGGTCACCGCTATCTTATAGACCAGGTGAAGGAAGTAGCAGAGCGACACGGACTGCAGTCTGTTGTAGTGACCTTCGACAAGCATCCTCGTGAGGTGTTGCATAGCGACTATATGCCGCAGATGCTCAGTACGCTCGACGAGAAAGTGGCGAGAATCCGTGCCACAGGCGTTGACCGCTGCGAGGTGTTGCCTTTCAACGAAGAAACGGCGTCGCTCTCGGCTTTCGACTTCATGCGCATGGTGTTGAAAGACCGTCTCGGTGTGGAGTATCTCGTAATAGGCTACGACAACCGCTTCGGTCATAACCGTTCTGAAGGTTTCGACGACTATGTGGCATTCGGCAAGCAGATCGGCATTGAGGTGATACGCGCCAAGGCTCTCGTCCTCAACGAAGTCAACGTGAGTTCTTCCGTCATCCGCACCTTTCTCTCCGGGGGCGAGGTGGATCTTGCCGCCAAATGCCTTGGCTATCGCTATGCGTTGCGAGGCAAGGTCGTTGGAGGAGTGAAAGAGGGCAGGAGGATGGGTTTCCCCACGGCAAACATCGCCCCTTCGTCCGTCCGCACCATGATTCCCGCACCGGGAGTATATGCCATGACAGCCAATGTGGGCGACGGCAAGGAAAGGCCGGCAATGATGAACATCGGCTGCCGTCCTACTTTCGACGGTGAGACCACCACTCTGGAAGTGCACATCATCGGTTATGAGGGCGATCTCTACGGCAGCGAAATCAGCGTAAACTTCGTGAAGCGGCTCCGTTCTGAGCGCAAGTTCGCTTCTGAGCAGGAGCTGATGCGCCAGTTGCAATCCGACCGCCAGCAGGTGCTCGACCTCTTGGGATGATGGATACCCACCCAACGGTCATTATTGACTACTGGTTTGTATTAGAAAAAAGAAAAACAAATGATTTCCCGATATGAAAGAAGCAAAGAATAAAGACGTGTTCACCTATCTCCTTTGGGGTGTAATCATCCAGGTGGTAGCAGGATTCATGATACCCCCACTGTATCGTCTCATCGCCGGCCCGGCAGCCGACAAGGCCACCGAACTGGTGCTCACTTCGGCGGTATACAGTATAGTGCTCTTCGTGATGTTCTATAGATTGAAGTGGTGTCCGCTGTCGCCCGATTATGTGCGAGGCAAACATTGGGACGTGTTGTTCTGGACAGTGGTTTTCACTCTGGGCTCCATCATTCCCATGGCGTTTCTCGAAGAGGCGATGCCAGAGCTGCCGAATCTTGTGGAAGATGAGTTGACGCTGCTTGTAGGCAGCAATTTCGGCTATGTAACGATATGCCTCTTCGCTCCGCTTGTGGAGGAGATGATATTCCGCGGGGCGATATTGCGCACGCTGCTCTCCGTGATGAAGGGCAAGACATGGTTGCCGATAGTCATTTCAGCCTTTCTCTTCGCCCTGATCCATATGAACCCCGCCCAGATGCCATACGCTTTCGTTGTCGGCATCTTCCTCGGTTGGATATACAGTCGTACGGGTAGCATCGTGCCGGGAGTGCTATGCCATTGGGTTAACAATACGGCGGCATATCTCATGATCCGCCTTATGCCACATCAAATGGCAGATGTGCGGATGACGGATCTGTTCGGCGGCGACCACCGTCGGATGGGACTGGCCATCATATTCTCCTTTTTCATCCTCCTGCCGGCGCTCTATCAGTTGGTGACGCGCACGGCAAGACGGGGCTGACCCGATTGCAGAACCGTCAGAACAGCGACGGTTCTGCAGGATTTCCGAATGTCAGGTTTCTGCCGAAATGCTGGAAGGCGAGTTCTGTCACCACTCTGCCTCGTGGTGTGCGCTTTATGAATCCCTCCATGATGAGATACGGTTCATAAACCTCCTCCACTGTGCCGGCATCCTCGCCGATAGCTGTGGCGATGGTGGTGATGCCCACCGGTCCGCCTCTGAACTTGTCGATGATGGTGAGCAATATCTTGTTGTCTATCTCGTCGAGACCATATTGGTCGATGTTCAGCGCCGTCAGTGCCACGTGGGATATCTTGGTGTCTATCTTTCCCGTTCCCCTCACCTGGGCAAAGTCTCTCACCCTTCTTAGCAGTGCGTTGGCGATACGTGGCGTGCCACGCGAGCGTCGTGCTATCTCCATTGCCGCATCGTCGTCGATGGGCACCTTCAGGATGTTTGCCGAACGTTTCAGGATGCGCATCAGCGTCTTGGGGTCATAATATTCCAGATGCAGGTTTATTCCGAATCGCGCTCTCAGCGGTGCCGTGAGCAGTCCGCTGCGTGTCGTGGCCCCCACGAGCGTGAATGGGTTGAGGTCTATCTGTATCGACCTTGCCGACGGTCCCTTGTCTATCATTATGTCTATGCGATAGTCCTCCATGGCGGAATACAGGTATTCCTCCACGACAGGCGACAGACGGTGTATCTCGTCGATGAAGAGCACGTCGTTGGGCTCCAGCGATGTCAGTATGCCGGCGAGGTCGCCAGGTTTGTCGAGCACCGGACCGCTCGTTATCTTGAATCCCACTCCCAGTTCGTTGGCAATGATGTTGCTGAGCGTCGTCTTTCCCAGTCCTGGCGGTCCGTGCAGCAGCGTGTGGTCGAGCGGTTCGCCGCGGTATTTCGCCGCCTCTACGAACACCTCCAGGTTTTCCACCACCTTTTGTTGTCCGCTGAAGTCACCGAAACGTAGCGGTCTCAAGGCGTTTTCGTATTCTTTTTCCGCCGACGACAATGTCTCTTGTCTTATATCGAAATCGTTGTCCATATCCTTGTCTTTAGTTTCTCTGCCGTAATGTGCGGCATCCATATTCGTGCAAAAATATTAAAAAATAGGCTATTCCCCAAGACTTGCGCTCATTTTGTTTTTTTGTATCCCCAATTGGTCATTAGTGTTTTCTTGTATTTTATGCTTAAAAACGTGGTCTTTTCTTGATTATTCATTGGGAAAAGTATAATCATTGGCAAGTATTCGTCAGGAAAAGTGTGTACTTTTAATGATAATTCGTCAGAAAAATGTGTCCACCCCAAAAATGGTGCCGATATTCAAACTATATGAAAATAAAAAAGGAACCACTCGTAAGTGATTCCTCTTTGCGCTTCAAGATGGGCTTGAACCAACGACCCCCTGATTAACAGTCAGGTGCTCTAACCAACTGAGCTATTGAAGCATTGCTAAAAGCGTTATTGCTTAATTGCGAGTGCAAAGGTAAGGCGTTTTTATGTAACCTCCAAATATTTTCCGTCTTTTTTTTGATTTTTCTTCAAAAAAGTCATTCTATTCCCTGATTTGTCATCTTTTCCGAGGACTCTCTACCTTATATTATAAGATTGGACAGATTATTTATAAGATTAAGCAGATTATATTATAAGATTAAGCAGATTGGCTCTGAATGAGGATAAAAATAATTGCTATATATGTGTATGAGCTGTAAAACTCGCCATGAAACAATATTTATGAAAGTAAATAAGGTGAAAATCGAAAGTTTTGTGTAAGTTTGCAGATTATAATGAAATCCAACGGAAAAGAATGAAGAGAATATTATTATTATCCGCCATCCTGCTGTCGGTTTTCTCCGTCACTATTAAGGCGCAGAACGACAAAGACCATAACTTCACCGTGTCGAAGAACATCGAAGTGTTCAGCGACATCTATCGCTACCTCGACATGATATATGTTGACACACTGAATGCCGACGAGGTGATAGGCAATGGCATCAATGCAATGCTCAATTCGCTCGACCCCTATACCGAATACTATCCCGAGAGCGAAGTGAACAAACTGAAGAAGATGTTCACCGGAAGATACGTAGGCATAGGAGCCATGATACGCTATAACACAGCCTTGTCGAGAGTGGTCATCGACGAACCATACGAGGGAAGTCCAGCCGCAGAAGCCGGACTCAAGAAGGGTGACATCATCCTGAGCATCGACGACACCACGATGACCGACAAGACCGTTGCTTTCGTCAGCTCCCATCTGCGCGGCGACCCAGGTACCTCCTTCATGCTCAAGATAAAGCGCCCGTCAACAGGCAAGAAGATGCAGATGCGCATCAAGCGCCGTGCCATCACGCTGCCATACCTGCCATATTACGGTGTGCGCCCCGACGGCATAGGATACATAAATCTGAACAGTTTCACTGACGGATGCGCCAAGGACGTGCGCCGTGCCTTCATCGACCTGAAGCACAAGGGGGCCAAGGGTCTCGTGCTCGACCTCAGAGGAAACGGCGGAGGATCGGTGAAAGAGGCGGTGCAGATAGTAAACATGTTCGTGCCCAAAGACCTCACCATCGTGAGGACCCGCGGCAAGATGAAACGCATGAACACAGACTACAAGACCACCGTGGAGCCTATCGATACAGTGATGCCTATCGTAGTGCTGGTGAACGGAGAGACGGCGTCGGCAAGCGAGATAACCTCAGGTGTGCTCCAAGACCTCGACCGCGCCGTGGTGCTCGGCACGAGGACATACGGCAAGGGTCTCGTTCAGGCACCCGTTGACCTGCCTTATAACGGCCAGCTCAAACTGACGACAGGAAAATACTATATCCCCAGCAACCGTTGCATACAGGCAATCAACTACAAGCATGCCCATGGCGGATACACCGAACATGTCGCTGACAGCCTCACCCGCGTGTTCTACACCAAGGCAGGTCGAGAGGTGCGCGACGGCGGAGGAATAAAGCCTGACGTGGAAGTGAAACCCGACTCGCTGCCGAATATAGCATACTATCTCAGCGTTTCGGGACTCGACTCCACTGAAGTGATGCTCAACTACGAGATTGACTACATCGCCAAGCATCCCACTATAGCACCGGCAGGAGAGTTCAAACTCACCGACCAGGAGTATGAGGATTTCAAGCAGCAGGTGATAAAGAGCGGATTCAAATACGACGCCGAAAGCAGCAAGGAACTCGACAAGCTGAAGAAGATAGCGAAGTTTGAAGGCTATTACGACGATGCCAAGGAGGAGTTCGATGCGCTGGAGAAGAAATTCCGCCACAACCTCGCCACCGACCTCGACCGTAACAAGCAGTTGATAAACCAGATAATATCCGCCGACATTGTGGCGGCATACTATTTCCAGGCGGGAGCGATAGAAAACAACCTCAACTACGACAAGCAGATGATGGAGGCATGCCGCATCATCAACGACCGGCAGGAATACACGAAAATCCTGACTCCAGCCACGAAGCAGGATGCCAAGGACAAAAAACAAGAGAAGAAAGACAAGAAACAGAGCACCAAGGACAACAGATAATCCGATGCCAGACGCTGCGTTGCAGCGGCAGCAACATGTGTGCAATACACGTCATATATATACCCCAAACCGACTAATCGGACGGTTTGGGGTAAATCATATCCGATTTTTTGTGCCGTATGAAAAAACTTTATTATCTTTGCATAAATATAGGTGGAAGAAGTCTCGCCGTACGACGAGGCGCTGCACCCGAAAAACAGAACAATTATGCAGACTAAAAGTCATTTGTCAGTCTTGGTTCACGACCAGGCAAAGAAGTATGGCGACCGCGAAGTGCTTGTATACAAGGATTTCGGAGGCAAGACATGGAAGTCATACACATGGAACGAATTCTCATACAAAGTGAAAGTCGTGTCCAACGCATTGCTCAACTTCGGTGTCAAACCGCAGGAGAACATCGGAATATTCTCGCAGAACTCCGTGCAGTATATTTTCTGCGACTTCGGAGCGTGGGGCGTGCGTGCCGTGACAATACCTTTCTATGCCACAAGCAGCGAGCAGCAGATACAGTTCATGATAAACGATGCTCAGGTACGTTTCCTCTTCGTGGGAGAGCAGGAGCAGTATGACAAGGCACACCGCGTGTTCTCTCACTGTCCTACGATGGAGCGTATCATCATCTTCGACAACAACGTGAAGATCGACCCCAACGATTCCAACGCCGTATATTTCGACGACTTTCTGAAGCTCGGCGAGAACCTGCCGCGCCAGACCGAAGTGGAAAAACTATATAAGGAGGCGTCGCCCGACGACCTCGCCAATATCCTGTATACCAGCGGAACCACCGGCGACAGCAAGGGGGTGATGCTCAGTCATCTGCAGTATAGTGCCGCCATTGAAGCCAACGACAGGGCGGTGAAGGTGACGGAGAACGACCGCGTGCTCAACTTCCTGCCATATGCCCACATCTTTGAGAAGGGATGGACGATACTGTGTATCTCGGAGGGTGCTACGCTGATTGTGAACACCGATCCGCACGAAGTGCAGAAGTCAATGAAGGAGACACATCCCACGAGCATGTGCGCTGTGCCGCGCTTCTGGGAGAAGGTCTATACAGGAGTGAAGGAGAAGATAGACAGTGCGAACCCCATACAGCGCAAACTCTTCAAACACGCCCTTGCCGTGGGCAGAAAGCACAACATCGAATATCTGAGCCGCGGAAAGCGTCCGCCTTTGGCACTGCACATGGAGTATGAGATGTATAACAAGACATTGTTCAGTCTCGTGCGCCACGAGCTGGGACTCGAACACACCAACATCTTCCCGACGGCAGGAGCCACCGTGTCGTCACATGTTGAGGAATTCGTGCATTCCATCGGACTCACCATGGTGGTGGGCTACGGACTGACGGAGAGCCTTGCCACCGTGACCTGCGACAGAGTGGGAGAGAAACCCTATACCATAGGGTCGGTGGGCAGACCTATCCACAACATAAAGATAAAGATCAGCGATGAGGGCGAGGTGTGCCTCAAAGGCCCTACCATCACCAAGGGATACTACAACAGACCCGATATTACCGCACAGTCGTTCGACGACGAGGGATACTTCAAGACTGGCGACTCGGGATATATGAAAGACGGTGAGCTGTTCCTGAAAGACAGGATAAAAGACCTCTTCAAGACATCCAACGGAAAATATATCGCACCACAGATGATAGAGGCGAAACTGCTCGTCGACAAGTTCATCGACCAGATAGTGATTATCGCCGACCAGCGCAAGTTCGTGTCGGCACTCATCATTCCCGAATACGGTGCCCTCGAGAAATACGCCCAGGCCAACGGCATCAGCTTCACGTCAAGAGAAGACCTCTGCAGCAACGGCAAGATACACCAGATGATAGCCGAACGCATAGAAACGCTGCAGCAGCAGCTCGCCCACTATGAGCAGATAAAGCGATTCACGCTGCTGCCCAAGCCGTTCACTATGGAGAGCGGAGAGCTGACAAACACCCTGAAGATGCGCCGAAAGGTGATCAACGAGCATTATAAGAACGAAATAGAAAAAATGTATGCCGAGTAACTCCTCGCCATACCATATACAAGAAGAATAATGATAACGCAAGATCAATTGAAAGACGTGTTGGAGCGTGCCGACGCTCTGCACAAGTATCTGGAAATCGACAAGAAGAAGGTGGAGTTTGAAGAAGAACAGCTCCGCACGCAGGCTCCTGACTTCTGGGACGACCCGCAGAGGGCGCAGGAACAGATGAAGAAGGTGAAGGGCATTGAGAAATGGATCACCGGATACAAGGAGGTGCGTACCTATGCCGACGAGCTGAAGCTTGCCTTCGACTTCTACCACGACGATATGGTGACCGAGGAGGAAGTGGACGAAGACTATGCCAAGGCGATAAAGGCGATTGAAGACCTGGAGCTTATGAACATGCTGCGCCAGAAGGAAGACCCTATGGATTGTGTGCTGAAGATAAACTCTGGAGCCGGCGGTACGGAGAGCCAGGACTGGGCATCGATGCTCATGCGTATGTATATGAGATGGGCTGAGTCGCATGGCCACAAAGTTACGATTAGCAACCTGCAGGAGGGCGACGAGGCCGGAATAAAGAGCGTCACCATGGAGATAGAAGGCGGCGAATACGCCTACGGATATCTGAAGAGCGAGAACGGAGTACACCGCCTCGTCAGAGTGTCGCCGTTCAATGCGCAGGGCAAGAGAATGACGAGCTTCGCCAGTGTGTTCGTGTCGCCGCTCGTCGATGATACCATAGAGGTGTATGTAGACCCGTCGAAAGTGAGCTGGGACCTCTTCAGAAGCGGTGGAGCCGGAGGACAGAACGTGAACAAGGTGGAAACCGGAGTGCGTCTGCGCTACCAGTATGTCGACCCGGATACCGGCGAGGAGGAAGAAATCCTCATCGAGAACACCGAGAGCCGCAAGCAGCTCGAAAACCGCAACAACGCCATGCGACTGCTCAAGTCGCAGCTCTACGACCGCGCCATGAAGAAGCGTCTCGAAGCACAGGCGAAGATTGAGGCAGGAAAGAAGAAGATAGAGTGGGGAAGCCAGATAAGAAGTTATGTCTTTGATGACCGTCGTGTGAAAGACCACCGCACCAACTACCAGACCTCTGATGTGGACGGAGTGATGGACGGCAAGATCGACGGATTCATAAAGGCGTATCTCATGGAGTTCCCCGTGAACGACGAACAGCAATAATACTATTAATGTAATCGCAAATAATATCATTAATGTAATCGCATGTCGTCGGCAAGGATTCTTCGCAGAACGGCAATATGATTATGGATCTAAATAATTTTGTACTATGAGCAAGAAAGGAAAAGACCGCCGCGAGCGCTATCAGGAGCGCCAGGCTAAAGAAGGAGTAAAGGTGTTCAACTGGATATTGGGTGCCCTCGCCATAGGAGCATTGGCATTCATCATCTATTTCGCGACACAAGGTTAATCAAGGAAAGACTGCTGATGAGTGGACTTGAGATAGAAAGAAAGTTCCTCGTGCACAAACGCGACGACGAATACAAGCGACTAGCTTATTCGTCGTCGCGCATCAAGCAGGGGTACATATGCAGCGGTCATGGCCGCACGGTGCGTGTGCGCATCCGCGACGAGAAGGGATACCTTACCATCAAGGGACCGTCGGTAGACGGAGGACTCTCGCGCTATGAGTTCGAGAAGGATATAACCCTCGATGAGGCGGAACACCTGATGCAACTCTGTGAACCGGGAATCATCGACAAGACTCGGTTTCTCGTGAAGAGTGGCAGACATACCTTCGAAGTAGACGAGTTTTATGGTGATAACGAAGGACTCGTGATGGCAGAAGTGGAGCTTCAGAGTGAAGACGAGGCATTCGAAAAGCCTGGTTTCATCGCAAAAGAAGTGACCGGAGACGCCAGATTCTATAACTCCTATCTTCGCCAGATGCCTTTTGTGCTGTGGCGCAACCAATTGCCGGAGGAGTTTCGTTGACCAACCGACAGCAAATGCCGATTTCTTCCCGTTGACGAATCTGCGGGAGGGATAGTCTTGCTTACAATACAATAAAAAAGCCAGGGATGCCATTAGGAGATTTCTTTTATTTCACGAAGTCAGACCGCATAGCGACGATATTCATCGTCAGTCTCGTCATAATTCTGGCGGTGACATCATATTTCGTGGTCTGTTCCGGCGATGATTTCTTCGTCGGAACCCCTGCCGACAGCACCGCGGTGGCTGGCGGGAAGGCTCTTGGCGCTGGAGAGAAAGAATATTATAATGTGGAGGGAAGAAAAGCCGAACTCTTCCCCTTTGATCCCAATACGGCAGACAGCACACAATTGTTGAGGCTCGGACTGAGCGAATGGATGGTGAGAAACATATACCGCTATCGTGCTTCCGGAGGAGTATACCGGGAGCCGAAGGATTTTGCGCGCCTCTACGGACTTACCGTGAAGCAGTACAGAGCGCTCGAACCATATATCCGCATCAGTGCTGACTACAGACCGGCATCGGAGCTGTATGCCGATGACCGTTCCGCCTACGACCGCCATGGCTCGCCATCGGCAGAATACAATGACGCTCCGCCGAGAGACACACTGAAATTTCCACGTAAGCTGCGCCCCGGAGAGACCGTGCCGCTCAACACCAGCGATACTACACTGCTGAAACGGGTGCCGGGAATAGGTAGCGGATACGCCATCGCTATAGTGAGAAAGCGCGAGCGGCTGGGAGGCTTCTATTCCGCAAGGCAGTTGCTCGAGATAGATGGACTGCCCGAACAGGCACTGCAGTATGTCAGCGTGGACGAAGGGGCGGTGACGAAGCTTAACATCAACAAGCTGTCGTTCTCAAAACTCCGCCAGCATCCATACATCAATTACTACCAGGCACGCGATATCGTTGACTACCGTCGGCTGCGCGGAGATATAAAGTCACTCAGAGACCTGCGCCTGCTGAAATCGTTCACGCCGGCAGACATAGAAAGGCTCAGCCATTATGTGACCTACTGACGGATGTTTTTCCGCTAAATAACCGGCAAGGACAGATACAACAGGGAAAACATACAATACAACATAAAATAACCAAAACATTATCAAGCATGGTGCTGAATTATATTTGGATAGCGTTTTTCGTCATAGCCTTCGTCATAGCGTTGGTGAAGTTGATCTTCATGGGCGACTTCGAAGTGTTCCCGGAGATGATGGGGTCCACGTTCGAGTCGTCGAAGACAGCCTTTGAGATATCCCTCGGACTGACCGGCGTCCTTTCGCTGTGGCTCGGCATAATGAAGGTGGGAGAGAAGGGCGGAATGGTGAATGCACTGGCAAGGCTGCTCTCGCCGGTGTTCTGCAAGCTCTTTCCCGACATACCTAAGGGGCATCCCGTTACTGGCTCCATATTCATGAACATAGCCGCCAACATGCTCGGACTCGACAATGCGGCAACGCCGCTCGGACTGAAGGCAATGGAACAGCTGCAGCAGCTCAACACGAAGAAGGACACGGCAACGAATCCGATGATAATGTTCCTTGTGCTCAATACCAGCGGACTGACGCTGATTCCCGTCAGCATCATGGTATACAGGGCGCAGCTCGGAGCGGCACAGCCCACCGACATATTCATCCCCATCCTCCTTGCCACATTCTTCTCTACTATGGCAGGAATAATAATCACGAGCCTTTATCAGCGCATCAACCTTCTCAACAAGGTGATGCTGCTCACCGTCGGCGGCATGTCGCTCGCCGTGGCAGGCATTATATGGGGATTCGGACAGCTCGACAAAGACCAGATGAACATAGTGAGCACCACGGTGGCGAATATCCTGCTCATGACTATTATCGTGGGGTTCATCATGGCAGGAGTGAGGAAGAAAATCAACGTTTACGACGCTTTCATCGAAGGAGCGAAGGAAGGATTCCAGACCGCAGTCAGGATAATACCATACCTCGTGGCAATACTCGTGGGCATCGGAGTGTTCCGTGCGTCGGGAGCCATGGACATGATAATCGACGGAATAAAATGGACAGTAGGAGTGTTGGGCGGAAACACCGATTTCGTGGGAGCGTTGCCTACAGCACTTATGAAGCCGCTCTCCGGCAGCGGAGCACGTGGAATGATGGTAGACGCCATGACGACATACGGTGCCGATTCCTTCGTGGGCAGGCTTAGCTGCGTGTTCCAGGGCTCCACCGACACCACTTTCTATATCCTCGCCGTATATTTCGGCAGCGTGGGCATCAGATACACCAGACATGCCGTGGCATGCGGACTTCTGGCAGACCTTGCCGGAGTAATCGCGGCGATAGCGATATGCTATATGTTCTTCTGATGCAGCATAGGGGCATAAGGCCTGCATACACGTCAACAAGAAACAGAAAACAGCATAGCGGCAAGGCATCCTGACCATGCCGCTGACAAACAAACATAAGCAAATGGCAAATTTAAAATCACTCGCTAAGGATACGGCAATCTATGGATTGAGCAGTATCGTAGGAAGATTCCTCAACTATCTTCTCGTGCCGCTATACACGGCAAAGCTGTCGGCAGCGAGCGGCGGCTATGGTGTCATAACCAATGTCTATGCCTATACGGCATTGCTGATGGTGATACTGACATACGGAATGGAGACCACCTTCTTCCGCTTCGCCAACAAAGAAGAAGAGAATCCGCAGACAGTATATACCACTACACTCATCAGTGTGGGCTTCACCTCACTGATGTTCATAGCCCTCGTGCTGCTCTTCATCAATCCCATATCCGCCTTTATGGGCTATGCCGACCACCAGTCGTATATATGGGTGATGGCGATTACCGTTGCCATCGATGCCTTCCAGTGCATACCGTTCGCATACCTCAGGTATAAGAAGCGCCCGATAAAGTTCGCTGCCCTGAAACTCCTCAACATCTTCATGGCGATAACCCTCAATATCGTGTTCTTCCTCGTTCTGCCCAATATCTACGAGGCAAACGGCGGCACCGGGTTCATATCCGCCATCTACGACCCTACGGTGGGAGCAGGCTATGCGTTCTATATTAATCTCTTCTGTTCTGCCATCCTCACGTTCTTCTTCTGGCGGGAACTCGTAGCACAGAAATATTCGTTCAGCAAAGCGCTCCTGCGCCGCATGCTCAGCTATAGCTGGCCCATCCTCGTGCTTGGCATCGCCGGCATCCTCAACCAGACAGCCGACAAGATTCTCTTCCCTTATATATATAAAGGAAGCGATGCCCATTCGCAGCTCGGCATCTATGGCGCGGCAAGCAAGATAGCCATGATCATGGCTATGATAACACAGGCGTTCCGCTATGCCTACGAACCGTTCGTCTTCGGCAAGTCTAAAGACAAGGACAACCGTGAGACCTATGCCAAGGCGATGAAATACTTCATCATCTTCACCCTCCTTGCCTTCCTCGTGGTGGTGGGCTATATGGATGTGCTGCGCCATATCATCGGCCGCGACTATTGGGACGGACTGCGTGTGGTGCCTATCGTCATGGCGGCAGAGATAATGATGGGAGTGTATTTCAATCTCTCCTTCTGGTATAAGCTCATCGACAAGACCATCTGGGGAGCGTATTTCTCAGGTGCGGGATGCGCCGTGCTGATAGCGGTCAACGTTATATTCGTGCCTCGCTACGGATATATGGCATGTGCCTGGGCTGGTTTCGCGGGATACGCCACGGCGATGGTGCTCTCGTATTTCGTGGGACAGCGCAAGTATCCCATTGCCTATCCGTTGAAAGACATCTCCGTTTATGTCCTGATCACCGTAGTGCTGTATTTCTGCATGACCACGGCAAATGCCAGACTCTCCACACCGCTCGCCCTGACGGTGAATACAGTGCTTGGCGTCCTCTTCATAGCATATATCGTGAAGAAGGATTTTCCGCTCAGCGGATTGCCCGTGATTGGCAGGCATTTCCGCAAATGACAGGCATCAGCGGAGAAATTGAGAAATTATGAGGATTAAAAAGCGATATTTTCATCCACAAGCAAGTACAGTTGGAAAATATATCGTATTTTTGCCGAAACTTTAAATTAAATATACGAAAAATGAGAAAGAAATCATCAATCCTGTTAGCAGGACTGTTGGCTCTGTCTGCTGGCAGCGCCAAGGCTGACGAGGGAATGTGGACTCTCTACAACCTTCCCCAGGCAGTGTATGAGCAGATGAAGACCTACGGTTTCAACCTGCCTTACGACGCACTCTACAGTGGCGACGACGCCATCATGAAGTCTGTTGTCAACTTCTCCGGATTCTGTTCCGGTGTAGTGGTGTCGCCAGACGGACTCGTCTTCACCAACCACCACTGTGGTTTCGAGGCTATCCGCAGTCATTCTACTGTAGAACACGACTATATGCTCAACGGCTTCTATGCCAAGAGCTATGAGGAGGAGTTGCCAAACGAGAACATGTTCGTGAGCTTCATGGTGGAGCAGAAGGATATCACTGACGAGCTCACCAAGAAGGGACTCTACAACCTGCCTATCAACAAACAGTCAGAATTCCTCGATTCCATCGAGAATGTGATGTCTAAGGAGGTGAAGGCAGCAGACCCTACACTCCGTCTTGAAATCAAGCCATATTTCGAAGGCAACAAGTTCTACGCCACGACATACCGCGATTTCACCGACTTGCGCCTCGTCTTCACCGTGCCTAAGTCTATGGGTAAGTTCGGTGGCGAGACCGACAACTGGATGTGGCCGCGCCAGACCTGCGACTACTCTGTCTTCCGTATCTATGCCGATCCTAAGACAAACGGTCCTGCAGCATACTCTAAGGACAACGTTCCTTACCGTCCGAAGCATTGGACTAAGGTGTCGCTCGACGGATACAAGGATGGCGACTTCGCCATGACAATCGGTTATCCGGGCACTACCAACCGTTACCTCTCATCATACGGTATCAAGGAGCGTCGCGATGCCGACAATGCCCCACGTGCACAGGTGCGTGGCGTGAAGCAGCAGATCATGATCCGTCACATGCGTGCCGACGAGGCAGTGAGAATCAAGTATGATTCCAAGTATGCACAAAGCTCCAACTACTGGAAGAACTCCATCGGAATGAACAAATGTATCGATTCCATCGGTATTATCCGTCAGAAGCAGGAGTTCGAGCAGCGCATCAAGGCTTATCAGGACAGCACCGGCTATCTGAAGGGCAAACTTGATTTCGACAAGATGAAAGACCTCTACGCCAAGCGCTTCGACGTGCAGTATGTGTTCACCAACTGGATTGAGGCTTTCAACCGCACCAGCGAGTTCAATACACGTGCTTTGCAGGTGCTCGGAGGAATGGAAGTAAAGGGTCCTAAGGACAAGCCGGCAAAGCAGTATGTGCAGTTCGAGGACAACAGCAATGCTTGGGACGAGGCTCTCGACAAGGACGTTATGGCAGCTCTGCTCAAGAACTACCGTGAGCATGTAGAAGCCAAGTATCTGCCGGCTTGCTATGCCAAGATTGACAAGGACTTCGGCGGCGACTACAAGAAGTTCGTTGACTATCTCTACGCCAAGTCTATCCTCATGAAGAGCGGTGAGAAGATATTCTTCAACAAGAAGAACTACAAGAACGACCCGGGTGTGCAGTATGGTCTTGACATCAAGGCTATCTATGACGAAGTAATCGAGAAGATCCGTGCCCTCGCTCCGGAAATCAAGCAGCAGGAGCGCTATCTCTGCGACGCCAAGGTGCGTATGGAGGAAGACCTGCCACACTATAGCGACGCCAACTTCACTATGCGCCTGAGCTACGGACAGGTGAAAGACCTCGTAGTCGGCGGTAAGCCAGCAGGCTACTACACCACTTCAGAGAGCATCGTTGAGAAGATGAACACCGGCGACAAGGTAGTGGATTATTACGCTGAGCCAGAGCTGAGAGACTTGATGTCGGCAAAAGACTTCGGTCGCTACACCGACAAGGAGAGCGGAAAGATGCAGCTTTGCTTCCTCACCAACAACGACATTACCGGTGGTAACTCCGGTTCACCGATGTTCGACGGCAACGGAAACCTCATCGGTCTCGCCTTCGACGGCAACTGGGATTCACTCTCAAGCGACATCCGTTTCGATCCGGTACTTGCCCGTTGCATCGGCGTTGACATGCGCTATGTAATCTATCTCATGGACAAGTGGGGTCATGCAGACCGTCTGCTCAAGGAGATGGGAATCGACAAATAAGTAATCACCCTCCCCAAACGGTCGATTTGGGTTGAAACGATAACGAAATAAACGGCGGCAGCCTCACGCTTGAGGTCTGTCGCCGTTTCGTCATTTTGTGAAATTGAAAGTATATAAGGTGTTTTCCATGGTATTACTTCTTCATTGCCTTCCTGCACCTTGTCACTGCCGAACCGAGCCATGCAACGGCTAACAGACGGACAGCCACCGACAGATCGGCAGGGAATATGCAGGCGAAGAATGCCAGCTGCACCTCTATCAGGTGCCATGTCTGACCGATAGACAGCTTTCTTTCCAGCACGCTCGAGTAGTATTCGCCCAACAGGCGGACCGGTTCTGATGCCCATGCGCCTATCTTGCTGATAAGCTCCGTGAAATCAATGTTCTCATTCTCATTCACGCCAGTTGTCAAAATCATTTTCTTCTCCATATCCTTAAGTTTTTTATTTTCTGTTTTTACTTTGTCCTTTCTCTCTCTAAGAAGCCCGTCGGGTTTATTCCCAAACGTTCTGATGACCGGTTCGGGACAGATAGCCCTGTTTTCCTCTTCCTGTTGCAAAGATATATGGAGTTTTTGCACAATAAGTTCACATGGCAGACTATTTCTGTTAAATATGATATAACATATTGCCAGTTGGCGGAATTAATTTAACCACCAATTATCCCAAGCGGGTCTAACCATCGGAAATGAAAGGATAGTAAGGTGATGTAATATCACTGATTTACAGTCTATTAGGAATGAAAGCCGATTTTGGATTGGTTCGTTATTCTTTCCTAAATTAGCGGATTGTTTACCCACTTTTGTCTCGTTTTTGTCCCTCGTTGTATTATCTTTGTATCGCAAGTTAAATGCTTGATAATCAATGATAAAAGAATATATTAACATCAGAAAAGAAAGGAAATAAAATGGGACGAAAGAAGAAAGAAATCCGTTTGAAGGAGCCTGTGCGCATCCGAGAGAAGAAGATAGCAGGTGGCAACATCAGCCTCTATCTTGACATTTACCAGAAGGGATTGAGAAAGAAAGAGACGTTGAAACTCTATCTTGTGACAGAAATCAACGCTGCTACCAAGTTGCAAAACGCCAATACAAGAAAGTTGGCAGAGCAAATCAAGGCGCAGCGCATTCTTGACATCCAGAGAGAGGGTCTTGTGGATTGGGACAAGGTGAAGAAGTCACGCATGACACTTACCAAGTGGATGGATGACTTTGTGAAGTACAATGCCGAGTTGTCTGAGTCTTCCATGAAGACAAAGCGAAACACTCATGCTCGCATTGACCAATACCTATTACATATAGGCAAGCCAGAGTTTCTGTTGAAAGACGTGGACAAGGAGTTTTGCAAAGGCTTCATTGCTTTTTTGAAGACTTGCACCTACAATGATGGAAAGAAACAACTCAGCACCACCACTTGCCGTATGTTCGTCAACTATTTCGGCTCGTCATTGGCAAAGGCAGTAAGGGACGGACTGATTGAGCAAAATCCATTCTTGCTGTTGGAGGCAAAGGAGAAGCCACAGAAGCGAGTGGCTGAGCGTGAGTTTCTGACGATAGAGGAAATAAAGAAGGTGATGAACACACCATGCCGTTATGAACTGGTGAAGAAAGCCTTTCTGTTCTCCTGTTTCACCGGTCTGCGATATAGCGACATGAAAGCCTTGGACTGGAGTGAAATCCATAAGGCTGCTGACGGCAAGACAGAATACATTGACCATATCCAAGTCAAGACCAAGGATAGAGTAACCATCCCCTTGTCGGAAGAAACAAAGAAGTGGATGCCTAAAAGAGAAGAAGGCATAGACAACATCTTCCACAACTTGACAATCACATCTACAACTGTAGAAGTGGTGCTGAAAGAATGGATGGAGGCAGCAGGAATAACCAAGCATATAACCTACCATTGCTCACGACATACGGCGGCTACGATGCTCCTGACCCTTGGTGCAAGTATCTATGTAGTAAGTAAGATACTCGGACACAAGAGCATCAAGATGACGGAGATTTACGCCAAGATTGTTGACAAGAAGAAGTTGGAAACCGTGAACCTCGTGAACGGAATGTTTGACCAAATACCAGTAATACAATGAAGATAGAAATCAAGGAACGTAAGCTGACGGAAGGCAAAAGAGCCTTATATCTGGAATACTACGAGACTGGCTTCCGCAAAAGAGAGAACTTGCATCTCTATCTCTTGCCCGATGATGCCGTTGGTGCTGCAAAGCACAATCGGCTTACATACAACAAGGCTACGGAGATACGAGCAGAGCGCATCCTCACCCCTCCTGTATTGGAGAAAGAGAATGCCAAAAGCGAAGAACAAGGCAACGGCTTGACTTGGCTGCAATGGTGCGATGACTATATCAAATGGTCTGTTGATTGTGGCAACTGCAAGAAGATGATAGGTCATAAGAATGTTGTCCGCAAGCGTATCGCCACTTATTTACGGAGAGTAGATAAGAAAGACATCCTGCTGAAAGATGTCAGTAAAGATGAAATTTGCGGTCTTTTTGATTATATGCGCAACAAGTATCGCAACAAACGCCAAATCAAGACCAACGGAGGGCAGTTGGCTGATTACACATTACTGTTGTTTGAGGAAACTGTCAAAGCGATATTTAACAAGGCTATGCGTGAAGGACTTGTAAAATTCAATCCTGTACACAGTCTAAACAAGTTGGAACGCTTCCATGCTCCTGACAAACACAGAGAGTATCTTACGCCCGAAGAACTCACACGTTTCCTGGCGGTGGAAGCTGAATGTGAGAATGAACGAACCGTACAACTGGCATTTGGCTTGTCATCCATGACTGCTCTTCGCCTTGGCGATATGCAGCATCTAAGGTGGTGTGATATTAAAATGATAGATGGCGTGCCGACAATCAGCATCATACAGCGAAAGACAAAGCGTCCTGCCATTATTCCGCTCAATGAAATGGCACAATCGTTGTTGCCACCTCGGACGGATGACAATCCGGAAAGTCTTGTGTTTCACCTTGTCAAGAAGTCAGACAACGTATCGAAATACGTAAGAAGACTTAAAGAAAAGGCTGGCATAGAAAAGGATTTGACCTACCATTGCTCACGGCATACGACAGCATCGTTGGCTATCTCAGCAGGAGCAGACATATCAGCAGTGAAGGATGTTTTGGGACATGGAAGCATCACTTCAACCGAAGTTTATGCAAAAGTGGCTCTTGAAAAGAAGATAGAGGCGGTCAATCTGTTTAATGGCGTGTTTGATTGAGACATACAGCAGAGTGCGAACAATGGGGAAGTCTTACTTCTTCCCTTTTGTTGGAAAATTGCCGTCAGGCTGTATTCAAAAAACGCTTGTGTTCAAATAAATCTGCAAGACTTATCTGGACACAGGCTTTTTCATGTTCAATTTAATCTTTGATATAGATGACAACAGGAGTAATATACGCTCGTGTCTCCAGTATTGGTGACAGACAGAGCACGGAAAGACAGGTCAAGGACTTGTCGGAGTATGCAAAATATAAGGGTATCGAAGTCTGTAAGGTCTTTGAGGAACACATCTCTGGCGCAAAGAAGAATGATGAGCGTCCAGTGTTGTGTGAGGCAATGGAATACTGCAAGGCAAACCGCATAGGGATCCTACTTGTCAGCGAGCTGTCAAGATTGGGTCGCAATGCGTTTGAGGTGCTTGCCTCTGTCAAGGAACTCATTGACAGTGGCATCAACCTCTACATACAAAAGGAACAACTTACATTATTGGACGAAGAAGGACATCCGTCCCTCTTTGCCCCGATAATGATAGCCACGCTTTCGACCTGTGCGCAATTGGAGCGTGATAATATCTCATTCCGATTGCAGTCAGGAAGGAAGCGGTATATAGAGAACGGTGGAAAACTCGGACGCAAAGTAGGCTCAGTAAAAACGGAAGAACAAATAAGAACCGAATATAGGGAAGTTATTAGTTTGCTCCGCAAGGGGTATTCCATTAGGGATGTGGCAAAGTTGAGTGGAAAGGGCGTGAGTACGGTGCAACGAGTGAAAATAATTATAAATGGGTAATATTAACTTCTATTAATGCAAATAAAAACGATAAAAAAGTTAAAATCGACATTCACGATGCTTATTCTCAAACGAAACATTGGTATTTTGGAATAAAAATTGTACCTTTGCAGCAACAGTTCCTGCCACGCCTCTTCTTGAAAGCGTACCACGGCAGGACTTCGTGTTTTATAAAGGTAGTATGCAGTATACAAAGCAAGCCATGGATTTTGATTGTCAGCTTCATATTTTGAAAGAACGTGGACTGACAGTTGAGAATGAAGAAGATGCTCTAAAATTTCTTCATTCGGTTAGTTATTTCCGTTTTGCAAACTACCTACAACCTATGGAGCAAAGCACAGAGTCTCATCAGTTTTTACCAAATAGCAGTTTTACTTTTGCTACAAAACTATATGTTTTTGACCGAGAATTGCGCTCTTTGGTTTTTACCGCAATCCAAGATATAGAAATTGCTTTTCGCACTCGAATCATTCATTATTTTTCTATGGAGCATGGGCCGTTTTGGTTTATGGATTCCAACAAGTTTAAAAATCAGAATATTTTCAATTCCTGTCTTGATAATATTGCAGCCGAGGTAAATAGGTCAAGAGAAGATTTTATAGCCGAATACTATAGCAACTATACCGCTCCATCGTTTCCACCAGCATGGAAGACATTGGAGGTAGTTTCTTTTGGTACACTATCCAAGTTGTTTTGTAATTTCAAGGATAACTCTGTAAAGAAGAAAGTGGCAAAAGAATTCAAACTTCCACTATATTTGTATTTGGAGAATTGGATAAAATGTATAGCTGTATTGAGAAATGCTTGTGCTCATCACGCTCGTATTTGGAACAGACGTTTCCCAACAATGCCTATAATGCCTGAATATTTACCTTCTTCATGGGTTGTAATAGGCAATTTTCGTCCCAATAAGTTATATCATCAATTATGCTGTCTTGCATATTTGGAGCAATCTATAGCAGCAAACGGTAACTTTTCCAAGCGTCTTTGGGTTCTTATGGAGAAAAATGAGAACATTAATACTCGTTCCATGGGATTTCCACAAGAGTGGAAAAATGAACCATTATGGAATATGTAACACCCTAAATTATCTTGTATAACCGGACACAAAAAGTAGCGTTAACACTTTTGTAATATATAGGAGTAAGACAATAAATGTTCTTGCTCCTTTTTTATTTCTGTAGCAACCTTTGTTACATAACATTGCGACTGTGTAATTGTTTATACTTCCATATACAGCAATAATAGTCTCTTAAATGTTAAAATCGGACAGTATTGACAGAAAATCCAAGTAAACCTTGCTCGTTTTGAAGAAAATTTGTTATTTTTGCAGTGGCTCTCGAATCTGTGCGTCAAATTGGGTTTACTCAATATCGATACGCAGACAGCCAACGCCGAGCTGAAAGCTGAGAAGTCCAAACAACTTTCTCGGTAATAAGCGGGCAATGGGTGGGAAGAGAGTCAAGACATATAGAAGGCGTTTATCTGACGCTGTGTTTGAGACGAGTCGAATCTTGCAAATTCATAATTGTTGTCTCGAATATGGTCAACGGTAGATGTCCCGGGTGTGATTATATCAATCCCGTGGAGACCTTGTAAGCATGGATTGTACCCTTTCGGATGCAATCAAATGTATTATATAGGTCTCTTAACGGTAATGATTTTCATATCGGCGTGGGCTCTAACGTTGTCTGTTCGACAACAATAGGCAATGCAAGAGCCTCGACTCGTGGAATGGACAACAGGACGATTCCACGCTTTTTTTGTGTCAAATAGTTGCTAATTTAATGCAAGACATAAAAATGATATGAACGCATTGATTAATGCGCATACCCTTCGAGATCGAAGCAGATCTCCTTACGCTGGACTTACCTCCAACGTCCTCCCCGAAGCTCAACGCTCACATACAGGGGTGTCCTCGGACTATGTACAAAAGGAAAATCACGAATGGTTCGTGTTGCGAGTTACATACAACAGAACACAGAAAGCACATGGCATCGTATCAACCTCTGACGTTCAGTCATATATTCCAATGCATTATGTTGTAAAGAAAGAGATTGGGAAGAAGAAGCGAATTTTACAGCCTCTTCTTCCCAATCTTCTTTTTGTATATACTACAAGGGAAGTTGTAAACTCCATTATCAAGAAAAAGGGAGATGAAACATCTGTATTAAAATTTTATCTTGACAAGACAAAACCATTGGAGGAAAATGGCAAACACCCACCTCTTACCATTCCATTTACAGCAATGATAAACTTTATTAAAGCTACAAGCACAGATAGCGAACATGTACGAATAGTGTCATCAGAGCAATGTCATTACAAAAGTGGTGATATTGTTAAGGTGATAGACGGAGAATTTGAAGGTGTAGTAGGAAAAGTTGCGCGCATTGCAGGACAACAACGTGTCGTTGTAGAAATATCAGGTCTATGTCTGGTGGCAACCGCTTACATTCCCACAGACTTTATAAGAAAAGAAAATAAAATATAAACGAACATAATATGAGAAAGGTATTCTTTTTAACTTCCTTCTGTCTTGCATTTGCAACATGCTTGTTTTGTGGATGCAGTCCCGATGATGAAAATGATAATCATTCATCTTCAACCACCACAACAACGACGCAGAAGGTAACAGCTCCTAAATTCGACAAATATCTGACGACAACAGATCTGGATGGATTTTCTATTAGGGTTAGATTTAAAACTGGTGGAGATAAAGAAAGTAATCTAAGTGCCACTGTGCATTGGAAAAGTTATTCAAAAAAACCAAGCTCCACCCCAACTAAAAAAGAACTAACTAAAGTAGAAAGCATGCGGCAATATGGTTCTGCAGTATACCATAATACAGGAAGCAAAAAAGGTATGACAGAGAGTATTGTTTTTGACAAATCTCATGCTGGCTATAATGGTGGTACTTACATCTACTATTATGTGGAGTGTAAAAATAGTGTTGGAAGTGCAAGTTCATCTATAAGTTATACGATTGTAAAGAGATGATTGTAGAATGGTTTTGTGTCATTTGATGCAGACTATAATATTTTAATGGTCTTATGACCAATTGTTTAATTTTAATTCAATTCATTATGAAAAAGAATGAAAAGAATGAAGAACTCCAGTCAAGAAGAGAGTTCTTCAAGAAGGCAGCCAAGGGTGCGTTGCCTATCTTAGGAGCTATTGTGCTCGCTAATGCACCTGCAGTTATAAACGCAGCCGAAAAAGCACCGATGGGATGCACAGGCACATGCTATGGTGCATGTTATGGTGGTTGCAAGGGATGCAGCACCACTTGCACAGGTACCTGTTCTAATGGCTGTAGAGGTTGTTCTACAACATGTACAGGAGGTTGTAGCCATTATGCCTGCAAAGGTATAGGCAAGAACTAACATCTTACATTTTGACATCAAGATAAATTGTGTATACTTTTATAAATTGTGTATTGATAATTTATCTTGGTGTCTTCAACATGATACATTATGAGCATTGATATAAAATCAGACGACAACGCTTGGAAAGGTGGTATGGCAAGAGAAATCACGTTTATTGTGACAAAGGATTGCCAACTTGCTTGCAAGTATTGTTATTTGGTGGGTAAAAACACCAAAGAAAGAATGTCTTGGGATGTTGCCAAGAAAACTATAGATTATGTTCTTGATAATGAGAACTATTTTAATGAAGACTCTGTTATTTGGGATTTCATCGGTGGAGAACCGTTTTTGGAAATCGATTTAATAGAAAAAATCTGTGATTATATAAAAGTTGAACTATTTAGAAGAAATCATAAATGGTTTAATTCTTATAGATTTAACTTCTCTACTAATGGTATAAATTATCAAAGTGAGAAAGTTCAAAGATTTATAAAGAAAAATATTGAACATCTTAGTGTTACAATAACTATAGATGGAACAGAAACTCTTCATGATACAAACCGTGTATACAAACAAACAGGAAAAGGTTCGTATAATGATGTAGTTAAAAGTATTCCTCTATATCTGACTCAATTCCCTGTTGCAGCAACAAAAGTTACAATAACAACCTCTAACATAAAGTACATAAAAGAAAGTGTATTACATCTGTTTTCCATAGGAATACATGACGTGAATATAAATTGTGTGTTTGAGGACGTATGGAAAGAAGGTGATGATTACAGATTCGAGAAAGAGTTAATAGAACTTGCAGATGAAATAATCGATAATAAATTGTACCTCAACAATACATGTTCTTTCTTTTGGGAATACTTAGGTAAACCAATGGACAAGGAATTGGATAATACGAACTGGTGTGGAGCAGGAAACATGTTAGCAGTTGATGCTTCAGGCAATTTCTATCCATGTACAAGATTTGCTCAATTTTCACTTCGAAGTAAGAAAGCTTTAATTGTGGGCAACGTGAATGATGGCTTAGATTTTAACAAATTACGCCCATTACTTACTTTAGATCGCTGCACTCAAAGCCCTTTGGAATGTATAAATTGTGAAGTTGCGAGTGGTTGCGCTTGGTGCCAAGGCGAGAATTATGATGCAGCAGAAACCCCAACTGTTTATCAACGAGCTACAGCAATTTGTAAAATGCATAAAGCACGAGTTCGTGCCAACAATTATTATTGGAACAAACTTTATCGCAAACTCGAACTTGAAGGAACACGAGAAGAGTTTGAAAAGAATAAAAGAGAGTCAAACCTTTCAAATTGCTAAGTCCTATGTTACAATATCTTGTTATATTACTTGACAATACAGCCACGTCTTATTGTCACTATGAGAACTTCTGCTATGAAAAGAAACTTATTTCAATCGAAGATTTGAAACAAGGCATCTTTTACGGAATGAAGGAGAATCTCATGATTCAGTTTGTCTACCCAGACTATGAATTGCCACAAGAGTATAAGAATGTCATAAACACTATAGATCATAGTGATATTGTTTCTTCCTTATGTGAAGATGAAGAATTGCGTAAAAATGCAGATGTGATTATTTATCATGACTGGGTTGGTATACAGTTTTCCTCTTTTGACAAAGATGGAATCTATACTCTTAGAACTAACAAAGAAGATTTTTTCGACAGATACAAACTGTTAAAAAGCATCATCAGTTCTTCACGCCGTTTGAATGTTGTCATAACGGATATTGAAAAATTCACAGAGGAAGACTGCAAAAAATACAAAGAAGTATTGGAATACCTTAGTGATGTTCTCAAAACTTGCTATGTAGAAGGAAAATCACCACAATTGAATCTCCTCACCGACCGCATGATGCTTGATGGCATGAATAATTGCAATGCCGGCAATGAGAATATAACATTAGCACCAGATGGCAAATTTTATGTTTGCCCTGCATTTTATTTCTCAGGGAAATGCGATGGCAATGAACAATCTTTGGGCGAAGTTTGCCAAAAAGGTTATAGCATTGGTTCTCTAAAAGAAGGATTAGATATTAAGAATCCACAGCTATACAAACTTGACCATGCTCCAATATGTCGCAAATGTGACGCTTATCAATGCAGACGCTGTGTTTGGCTGAATAGGAAGACAACTTGTGAGGTTAATACACCAAGCCATGAGCAATGTGTCGTTGCACATTTGGAACGCAATACGAGCCGTAAACTACTTAATAACATTCGCAAACATGGTTCTTTCCTTTCTGAACATGAAGAAATAAAAGAAATAGATTACATAGACCCATTTGAAAAGAGAAATGAATGGTAATAATGATATAATCAGCAGAAGACTTTTTTTCAAGAGGATAGCGAAAATAATGCCAGTAATGGCGTTACCATTTTTGTCATCAGTATGTGCCTTTGCAAATATTGTGACTGGATGTCGTGGTGGTTGTCAAGGAACATGCTACCAAGGATGTTATACGATGTGTGGAGCAGCCTGTGATGGAAGATGTTCTGGTAGTGCAATGGCAGTGTGTGGCAATGCATGTGGAAAATCATGTTCAAGCGGCTGTGCTAATAGTTGTAGAAATACATGTGGTAAGAATTGTACAAATCAAACTGCACACGAACATCATCACAAGAAAGACAGTACAACTACAGACACAATAAGAAAGCCTTAATCGTGTAAAAACAGTTGTACTGGGTCTTGCAGTGTTTATTGTACTGGGAACTGCAAGTATACTTGTAATAAAATGTGTCAAGATGCGTGTACAACAAACAGTGCAAAAAAAATGCTGCTTTTCCTGCGCTTCTGATTGTACAGCAGCCAGTGGAGCTTCATGTCTGAATTCTTGTAGCAATACTCTGTTAATTCTAATGTAATCGTTTGAAAATGAGAGAGTTAATTAACGTAATATAGCTAATAAAATTTGGTTAAGTGGCTGATTGTCAGTAAATTTATAGTGTACTAAACTTAAAGTAACATGACATCAGATCCAATCAACCAATATACGGAAATCTGCAGAGATGCTATCAAAAGTTCATCTGCAAATGATAAGCAAAACTTTCGAGAATCTACTCTTGGAAATACTTTTATTGTACATGACGATGCAAAGAAAGATAAATTTCACTCAAATGGAGCGTTACGGCACCCATTGTGAGCAGACCTACAGAACGAACTTCAACCGTGGTCGTGCTAAATGCATAGACTGGGTGAAGTTCAACCTTGCCCTATGCCGACGTTACTTGAATATGGATGGTCTATTGGCTATAGCCATCGATCCGAGCTACATCAGCAAGTCGGGTAAGAAGACTCCGCATATCGGTACTTTCTGGTCTGGTAGTGCAAATTCCATGAAGCATGGACTTGAAATCACGGGACTGGCTCTTGTTGATGTCTATGCCAACAGTTGCATGATGCTGCGTGCCCATCAGACTCCATCTACTGGAGAGTTGAAACTGCGCAATATGACTCTCGTGCAACATTGCATAGCGGTCATCAAGCGTTACAAGAATGAATTTTTGAAGGTCACCGATATTGTTGTAGCTGACGCTTTCTTCTCCATCCGTCCGTTTGTGGACGGAATCAAAGAGTGCGGTTTCCACCTTGTCATCCGCTTCAGGGATACAGCGAGCCTATACTATGTGTATATGGAACCTCGTTCCCACAAGCCAAGATGTCCTAAGACACTTGACCTTACACGTATGGCTGAGTTGCATATTGAAGGACTTGAAGGCACTGCCTACACACTCATAGCCTATTCAAAGGCTTTGAAGCAGAAAGTGCGCCTTGTCATTTGGATTATGCCGAACGGAAAGCACAAGCTTTTCTTCTCAACAAAGACATCCATGTCGGGTGAGGATGTGTTGCGCACTAACCGCTCAAGATTCCAAATAGAGTTTTGTTTTCGCGATGCAAAGCAGTATACTGGTCTTACGCATTGCCAAGCAAGACACAAGAACCAGTTGGACTTTTCCTATAATGCATCATTCGCATCACAGAATGTTGCGAAAGTGATGATGAAGGAAAATGAATTGCCGTATTCCATGGCTTCTTTCAAGGAGATTATGGCAAGCACATACATCGCTAAATTAATTTTCAACAAGTGTCGGAGAATACCGAACCGAAAGTTAATTAGTCATACTATCAAAGAACTCTTTGGCTGGCAGCGTAAAGCCGCTTAGCCGTTATCTCAAATTTTAACGAACTGTTGATAAAATGAAAATCAGAAAATTACTATTGCTAATCGCAACTGTTTTCAGCCTATCTGCTATGGCCGAAGATGTGACCACTGACCTCGTTGTGTGGTCAAAAGACGGCACAAAGGTGTCGTACAAACTTAACGATTCACCAAAAATCACATTTACGGATGAATCTTTGGTGATAACGACAAACAGAGTTGAAGTGAATTATAATCTGTCGCAGATGGCTCGTATCACTTATGAAAAGACGGACTTGACAGGTATTGTAAATGTGAACGGAGACAAGGTTAATCCTTTCAACTTCAACGGAGAATCATTGTTATTCCTTGCATCCAATGCAGATACGACTGTGAAAATCTACACGACTGACGGCAAACTTATACTTAGCCGCAATGTCCTCAAAGGCGACACTCTTGCCGTCTCTCTAAGTTCCTTGAATAGTGGAATATATTTGACTTGTGTGAATGGTATAACTTATAAAATTGCTGTAAGATGAGAAAAATAATGACCATGCTATTTGCGATATTTGTATTTAGCAACGTATTCGCACAAAAATACATTCATTATTATATGAATGATAGTACATTCAATGGGTTCTACACATCAATGAATCCTGAGATAAAGCATGACCCTGTGGCTGGTACATCAACGATATTGCTTAATGGCAATGAATACAATGTACCTGTGGAAAACATTGACAAAATAGAGATAGAAGATGCATTGGTTACTGACAGTTTTATTGGCGATTACCGAATATACGAAGGTGCGTTTGAAGACCAAGAATATAAGTATGCCTTTGTTGATAATCGCGCACATCTGTTGGCAAGTAAAAATGGTGATTTCGGAGCGAATGACACCATATTGTTTGCCTCGGTCTATAACAACGAGCGTATTCTGTTTATTACGAATAATAACGGGAAAATACAAAAGATATTTGATGGCAACAGCCTGTTCTTCTTTGATTATTCTGATGGTGTACTTGAAAATGTAATTGAATTGACGAGCGATGGTGGAATGGTGGAACGATCTGTATTTGCAATAAAACAATTATTAGCACCTTCCTTAAATGCCCCCTCCTGTACGGAATTTATAACGAACTTTAGACAGACTACAGAACTGACACTTGACATTCTCAATTTGACAACAGGACAAATTCTCGATAACATCGATGCGATTCGAAATAACCCAGAATTACATAATGCGAGACTCATAGGTGATGGTGTTTTTGTTGTTGGTGATATAGCAGGTCTTGCTGGATCAATTTGGGCGGGATTCCCCACTGGTGGTTTAACATGGGCTGGAGTAGGTGAAGGTATTGTTAATTTAGGTAATGATGTTTGGACATTAATGGAAGAAATGTTTCCAAGCTCAGAACAAATGGAGAACTACAAAGAATACTATCGGAATAGATACAGCATAACCGTAAAAACCATAACTCCAGAAAATGTAAAAAGTGACAAGGCTGACATCCGTGGTACATTTTCGTCATCAAATGGCATTAACGGTAATCTCTATTTTACCCTTTCAAAATTAACTGATACAGAAATTGGCGATAAAATAACAGGAAGCACAGAGGCTGTTACTGGACAGTCATACATTGTTAATGGAAAAGCAAATAGTCTGAAACCTGGCACTAATTATTTCTATATGCTATGGTATGAATGTGATGTTAATGGGCTACATTTCACTTATGCCGCTGATAACGGTATAGACTTCACAACTCTTATACCTGCAGCTACAACAATAGGTGAAGAATCGGTCAAAGATAGGACTGCAAACGTGAAATGTTCGTTTAGTAACGTACCAGATGGCGCAACTTGTGGCGTACAATATGGAAGTGATGGAAGCAGTAGTGTTGCAACAACATCTTCGTCAGATGGGGAGAAGACTGTCAGTTTATCGGGGCTTAGTCCTGCTACGACGTATAGTTACCGTGCTTTTATACAATATGGTGGTGAAAATTACTATGGAGAAACGTTATCGTTTAAAACAAATCCTCCTGACATATCAGGCACATGGACTTGCAAAGAAACTCACTACAAAGTAACAGGTGAAGAATACTATAAAACATATACTATCACTTTAGGTGAAGACGGTTCAGTACAAACAACTGCTACAAGTTCTGAAATTCTTTCTTCTTCATGGGGCTTGTCAACAAGCGGTGAAGTTGATATAAAAATCGTGGACATAGCTACACAGACCACCAATTCTGGAGTAAATTGGAGTGGCACGGTTGACAATATAAAAAATCCTACAAAAATAACAGGTTATACAAACCGTTGGAATTTTAATACCGTTGGTTACTTTGATGGAAATAGTTATGCTTTTGAAATGACCAAATAAAGGTGTGATATAACGTTATTGTAGAGGAACTTCAAAAATAGTAACATCTGATACAATCGAAAGTAGAAAAGATTCAATCAAATAATAATATGACAAATAAACTTGTAGGGCAGGTAACACCTGAAGAGCGTAATGAGATTCAGACGCTCTTCGAACGTCGCAACGGATTAAACGAGTTGTCCAAAATTCTCACAGTAGAAAATGAGGCTTTATATGAGAAACTGGTGAAGGATCTCGGCGAAACAGGTACTAAGTTCCAAAACTGGTGGAATCGTATGGATGAAAAGTATAATTGGGAAAGTGTCGAAGGCGGTAATTGGGAAATCGACTTTGATACATGTAATATTTATCTTGTAACAGAATCAGTTAAATGACACATTTACTATTTGCAACACAGTTGCTATTTATCGGTTCTACAGAATTGTTACTTATTGGTGGTATAGCCTTACTCTTGTTTGGCGGTAAGAAACTGCCTGAAATGATGAGAGGCTTAGGACAAGGAGTTCGAGAGTTCAAAAAAGGAGTCAATGACACCAAAGACACCGATGAAAATCCTAATAATGAAGAAGTAGAAAAGAAGGAGTCAGAAGAGAATCCATCAAAAGATGAATTGAAAAATGACTAAAGAAAATGATTCTAATTTAATGACATTCGGCGGACATTTAGAAGTGTTCCGTCGAATGTTATTTCGCATTATTGCCGTTGCTGGCACGCTCTCTGTAGTCGTTTTCTTTTGTAAGGAGACCACTTGGGGAATATTATTAGCCCCAAGTGAATACAATTTCATCACATATACGTTTATAGAGAATATCGTATCGTTATGTGGTTATGATTTCCATTTTGAAAAATTCCATGTTGATTTGATTGCAACAGATTTGTCCAGTCAATTCATGACTCATATTACAACATCTGTATATTTGGGATTGTTAGGAGCTTCGCCTTATATCCTTTATGAACTATTCAAATTCGTATCACCTGCACTTTATGAAAGCGAAAAGAAGTATTCGGTAAGCGTAGCTATAATAATATATTTATTATTTATAGTAGGAGTCCTCATGAGCTACTATATATTGTTTCCAATTTCATTTCGGTTCTTAGGTACATATAGTGTTTCTGAAAATATTCGAAGTACCATCACATTGGATTCTTATGTTGAAACATTTACGACTTTAACCTTCATTATGGGAATTGTTTTTCAATTGCCAGTAATTATGTTCTTTTTGGCAAAATTAGGATTCATATCATCACAACTATTGGCAAGATATAGGAAGCATGCATTGATTATCATAATGTTTGTTGCTGCAATTATAACACCTCCAGATTTGATGACTCTTGTTTTGGTAACAATTCCGCTATACTTACTATATGAAGTTAGTGTAAGAATTGCCAAAATTGTTGAAGCAAATAGATAGTTATCAGAATACAGATTAAAGAGTATCACGACATTGTTTCAATATAATGCCGTGATACTCTTTTTATTTGTCTATGTATGATGCGAGAAAATAGACAATCGAAATGACTGTATAAAGGAAACACGGCAAGATAATCCAAAGCAAGGCCTTTACCCAACCATTCGACAACCACACTCCTTCATTTCTTGACATCATATTAGACATGTCATAGAAATGGCGAATGAGGATTTCCTTATTCTCCTTTCGGTGGTCTTCAAGAAGTTTGGACTCATCGCCAATGAGTTTCTTTCTGGCATCTGTCAGTTTCTCAATGTCGGCATCGTCAACTTTAGCCTTGATTTTTATATTTCTCACTTTGGCAATAAAGCAATCAATGGCTTTTGTAACATTGTCCGCTTTTTCGGTGGCTTTATTCAAGTTATCCTTTGCTTCCTGTAAAGAAGATGCAGCCTTTTCAAGTTCTGATTTTGCCGAAGTCAAACTATAGCCAGCATCTTTATAGGCTTGAAGTTGCTGGTCAAATTTATCAGCAGCCTTATCTGTTTCGACGTTCTTGTCTATCGTATTCTCAAAAGAACCGAAATCCATATCCGAGATTTTACTTTTACCTATTGGCATAGTATCAATGATATTGGTTGAACATTCTACCCCAGTTCGGGATAAGATTTTGTTCATAAAAAGTTGGTAGTCTCATAA
>OGJX01000620.1_pt1 | contig 31934 bp, 26 predicted proteins | sample 1572381 | NCBI WGS metagenome assembly OGJX01 (sample SAMEA2582085, study PRJEB24529) | metagenome | biome: Human gut stool | place: China | collected 2011
AACTATCAACTATCAACTATCAACTATCAACTATCAACTATCAACTATCAACTATAAACTTAAATATAGTATTCTGCCGAATCAACCAAACCGGCTCTCAGTGCATATTTCGTAGCCTCGTGAACGTTGTTTACGCCCAGCTTGCGGAATATGTTCTTGCGGTGGGTATTGACCGTATGGAAGCTGGAAAAGCGCTTCTCGGCTATTTCTTTCGTTGTCATTCCCAGAGCAATGTCCTTCAGAATCTCTGTCTCAGTTTTGGTGAGGTTGATTTTCTCCTGTTCCTCCTGTTTCGGAGCCAGAAGAACCTCCATCATGCGCTGGCAGACAAAACGGTTGCTTGCCACACAGAAACGTATCGCCTCCTTGATTTCCATTAGCGAACACTCCTTCAGCAATACGCTGAACTGCGTACTGCTGGCGATGAGAATCTTCACGAAATCGGCACTCAGATCCTCACTGAACAGTAGCCAGCGCGTGTATGGGAAACGCTGGTTTAAAATAAGTAACTCGGCAGCATCATTGATGTCGAAAAGGGTATAGTCGAGTATTACAACCGTATCCTCATTCTCCTTTAAGGCAAGCATCAGGTCTGCCTTGTCTTCGATGGTCCGGGTTTCCAAACCCTCTATCTTACTGATCACATAGCTCAATCCGGCTCTTGTGATGTCCTGTTTGTCTGCTAATAGAATCTTCATTGTGTTTACTCTCTTATATGTTGTTTATATATGTACGCAGATGCCTTGATGCAGTAAAATACTGCATCAAGGCATCTTTTTTCTTATTAGAATGACATGAGGAAACCCATACGGATACCCCATTTTGAGATGTTTGCATGGTCATAATAGTTGAGGCGGCGAACATAATCGATTCCGAAGAACTTGAAGATGTTGTGCACGCCGGCTACAAACTCCCAGTATGGCGTCTTGCCAAAGGTATAGGAGTTGGTAGGGAACTTGAAGAGCTTCTCATCATTGAGGTTCTTGCTCGGGTCGTTCTTGCTGGTCAAATCGCCCCAAACACCCTTGATGGCTACATATTCACGCCACTTCAGCTTCTTGATGAGCGGAATGCGGTTGAGCAGCTTGCCGTTCATATCCCAGGCTACTGACCAGAACAACTGGCGGTCGCTCAGGAACTCCCAGTCCTTCATCATGCTGATGGTTGCCTCCTGCTCGAAGAGAGAGAGGTTGACCGGTGGCTGGATGAGCATGGTGAAAGGCACTTTGCTCCACTGCGCCTTGCCCACGATATTGAAATCCATATAGCCGAAGCTTCCCAGCCACTGGCGCTTGTAAATGCCCAGCGTGGTGAGGTTGCTCTGATACTGACCGCCCATGAATCCGTCTAAGCCCATGGTGTGGCGAAGCGAGATTTCAGGACTGTCGAGGTTGATAGGCAGGCGCTGCTGCTTGGTGTTGACATAGGTGACACCCGGGTTGTAATCTAAGCCTACACTCGCCTCTGTGGTGCGTATCTTGCGTATTTCCTCGCCGTCGCTCACCCTGAAGTAGTGGAGATTGCCCACGGTGCGGTTGCTCTGCCAGCGGAGGCTGGTGTCGAAGCGGAACCCCCAGTCGGTTTCGTAGGTGAAGGTCACCTTCTGGCGGTGATACTGATACATCTGGTCCTGCGTGGTGGCACGGAGGGTCATGAAGAAGTTGTCCTTGTTGTGCAGCAGGTTATCATCGGATGGAGATGTAATATCATGCCCCAGCTCGAAGGTAAGCTTGCGCATCGGGAATTCGAACGGACTGTTCTTCTTCTTGTTGAACGAATAGGTGAGCACATGGCCGTAATACCACTTGTTGCTCTTCAGACCGTAGGCGCCGTAACCATCCCAGAAGAAGTGGGGGTTGAGGGCTGCCATCGTTCTGCCCGCCAGACGCAGGCGCACACCGTCTACGTAGTTGTTGGAGAGGAACGTGTTGATAGGTCCCAGGTCGAAGAGGCTGCGGCGGTCGTTGATGATGCTGTCTCTTTCAACACCCAGACTGTCTTTCACCGTTACCTTCTTGCCCTTGGTATGAGCCACTTCCACATAGTTCTCCATCAGGGCTCTCACACCGAAGATGATGTATTTGAATCCCTTGGAGTTCTCCATGCGGTGGATAAAGCTGTCCATCGACGATTCGCTCTTCGTGAGGTCCACCTGTCGGTATTTGTTCCAGTAAGCCTCATCGCGGTTCATCGCATCCATATCGTGCCTGATCTTCGCCTTGCCCTTGAAGAGCTGCTTCGGCAAGGCATCGAAGGCATAATTGGTGATTCGCGTGTTTCGCACCACCAGCAGGTCCTGAAGGAGCTTGTTAACGTGCAGTTCGGCTATCATATCGTCTTTAGAGAGCACCCACTCGCCGTTGTCGAGCTTGGTGTACTCCTGTTCAATCTTCATGTCAGTAACCCAGTTTACATCGCTGTTGTGAGGCATGTAGAGGTTACATTTCTTCACGTGCAGGCTGCTGTCGGCAAGCACATAGAGTTCACCTCGGAATCCGAAGTCCTGGCTGTTGGCTGGGATAAACTGCAGATGGTAGCACAGGTCTCTTTCCACATACACCGTATCTTCGATGTAGTAATGGTAGAAGCTGATGGCTGTTCTGCCGATGGGAGATGGGAAGGGATACTGCAGCAGGCGCACGTAATTATCGTAGATGTCTACATCGGTGAACACCTCTTTCAGGGCGGTGTTGAGAATCTCTCCGGTCTGGATTACCTGTCCGATTCCATTGCTCTGCTGACCCTTGATGATGTCCTTTTCGGTCTTCGGATCTTTGCGGTAAATATGCTGTGAAACCGTCTCGTCGATGCTGACAGGCAGAGTGAGCTTTCCGTTGTATGGAGAGGTTTCTACCTGGTCGAGGAGATACTGGCGGCGCTGGAAGAACTTGCTCTCCAACTGCTCTTTCTTCAGGTCGTTGAGCGCGAGTGTAATCTTCTGATACTTATCATATTGCACATAGTCGTGGTTGCTCAGGTCGCTCTTTTTCTTGGCAGCAATCACGCGCCGCATCAGTTCTACGGCAGGATTATCCTTACGCTTGTAGCGGCCTTTTTTCGATTTTACCACCACTTCGGTAAGTTTGTGAGTATCGTCTTTCAGTTTGATTTCCAGAAAGTTGGTCTTTTCGTCAACCTTCACCGATGTGCTCTTGTAGCTCAGTGCGCTTACGGTGAGCATGAGTCCCGGTTTCTTATCAATGGTAAACTTACCTTCTCCGTTGCTTGAAACTGCGATTTTATGTCCTTTGTATTGCACGCTTGCATACGGTACGGCAAAACCGTCGTCATCGATGACACGGCCTGTTATCTTCTGCTGAGCCATCATCTGAAGCGTAGAAATCATCAGAAGGATGACTGTAAAATACAACTTTTTAATACCTTTCATTTTTTATACCTTATTATATATAGGGGCTCTCCGCCCATGATTTAATCTATTATCTCAACCGCAAGTAAGCTCCACACGCCCTGAAAGGGCAGAAGCTCCTAGCCCAGGGCGTGCTGCTTCTAGGAACTTTTTGGGCTTTCAGGATGCAAAGTTATAACATTATTCGTAAATAGAGGCAAAAACCTATTCATTATTTCAGTTTTTTATGAGATTTTCAGAAAAAGGCTTCCATGCAGTTCCTTCTGCTGCCTGTTCTTGCTCTTCGCCGTGCGAGCCTAAATAGTATAAAAACCCTTCATATTGCTCTATTTCACCTGTTTATCTGTCAATATATGATGAAATTCAGAAAAATAACAGAAAACTATTTGGTTAATTTAATTTTTTAGCGTAATTTTGCACACTGATATTTAAAGAAGAAACGCCCTTCTGCGGGCTTATTAAACATTAAGAGAATGAATAACAAGGGAAATCTTACCGACGAGCGGCCTCCTTTGCTGCCCGTCATCATAGGCACCGGTTTTGGCAGTGGCTTCTGGCCTTGGGGACCGGGAACGGCTGGCTCTGTGTTGGCAACCCTCATCTGGGCAGCCCTGGCTTACGGGCTCGGCATTACGGGCGAGAGTTTGCAGAGCATCACCTTCTTTCTCGTCATTGTTTTTACCATTTTGGGCACTTGGGCAACAGCGCAGTTGCAGCCTTACTGGGGTGAGGATCCCAGCCGTGTGGTCATCGACGAGATGGCTGGCGTGTGGATTCCCCTGTCGTTGCTGACCCCGTTTACGGCACAGGGCGAAGTGAAAGATGCCTGGTGGTGGGCATTGGGGGCACTTGTTCTCTTCCGCTTCTTTGATATGGTGAAACCGCTGGGCATCAAGAAACTGGATAACAGGCAGGGTGCCTTCTATGTGATGGCTGATGATCTGCTGGGCGGCCTCTATGCAGCCGTTTCTTTAATCATCATCAAAATCATACTGGTTTCGGCTGGAATCATCTAGTCTGGCATTTCTTAAAGACACAAATTCTTAAAGAAACAAATTCTTAAGCAGCCATTTCTTAAACAGACAATAAAAAATAGATTAAAATATGAATTATAGAGATTTCTTACAAAAAGTTATCTATGCCATCATCAATCCACTTATCAAGGCGATGATAGCAGTAGGTATTACTCCTAACATTGTCACCTTCGTAGGATTCCTGGGCAATATTGTGGCAGCCGGTTTCTTCCTTCATGCTGCATGGATGCTCGGAACTGAGCAGGCTGATTATGCATCTTGCATGGTTACTGTAGGATGGGGTGGATTCATCATCCTCGCAGCCGGTCTCTTCGATATGATGGATGGCCGTCTGGCTCGTATGAGCGGAAAGAGCAGTCTCTTCGGTGCACTCTGGGATTCTACACTCGACCGTTACAGCGAGCTGGTAAGTCTCTTTGGTATCTGCCTCATCTTCGTACGTATGCAGGGCGATATGACCTGGTTCTGGATGAGCGTAGTCACCTTTGCAGCAATGATTGGTTCTGTGATGGTAAGTTATGTCCGTGCCCGTGCCGAGGGTCTGGATATTGAGTGCAAGGTAGGTTTCATGCAGCGTCCTGAGCGCGTTGTGGTTACCGCCGTTACTGCGATGATTACCGGCTTTACAGGCAATATCTGGTGGCTGGCTGGCGGAATGATTCTGATTGCCGTTCTGGCAAACATCACCGCTTTCTGGCGCATCTGGCATTGTTATGTTGTGATGAACGCTCATAAATAATAAACTCAAGTTCTATCAATAAAAAAGTAGAAAAAAGTGTTTAGTATCTATCTGATTATCCTCCTGGCGGTACTCGCAGCCTGGAAGAAGACACGCCGTTTTGCCTTCTATTTTCTGCCTTGGTTCCTCTTTGGAATCATCTACGATTCGATGCGCCTTTATCCTAACTATATGGTGAACGATATTGACGTGGCGCATCTCTATCATGCAGAAAAGTCGCTCTTCGGCATTGCTGCTTCATCCAGCGCAGAACTGGAGGCTGTAGCCGACCATAGCCAGCTGATGATTCCGGGCGAATACTTCAAGGTTCACCATTGCGGTTTTGCCGATTTCTGGGCAGGCATATTCTATCTCTGCTGGGTTCCGGTGCCTATCGCGTTTGCCCTTTATCTGTATCTTACGAAACAGCTTAACTGGTTCAAGCGTTTCTCCTGGGCTTTCCTGCTGGTGAATGTCATCGGCTTCATCGGCTACTACATCTATCCGGCTGCTCCGCCCTGGTATGCGATGAACTATGGCTTCGAGGCTGTGCTCAATACACCGGGCAATGTGGCTGGTCTGGGCAGATGGGACGAAATGACTGGACTGCACGTGTTCCACGGACTCTACGGCAAGAATGCCAATGTCTTTGCTGCCGTGCCTAGCCTGCATGCTGCCTATATGTTCCTCACCACGATTTATGCTGTGATGAGCCGTAAACGCTGGTATACGGTGGTGCTCTTTGCCTGCATCTGTCTGGGTATCTGGTGGACGGCAGTTTATTCCGGTCATCATTATATCATCGATGTCATGTTGGGTATTCTTACTACGATAGTAGGCGTACTGCTAATGGAATCCAAGAGAATATGGGCAAGATTAAAGAAGAACTCGTAACCTTTGGCAAGGCGGAACTGACCGCCTCCTGCGCCTCTGTGGTAGACTTCGGACTGGCATTCTTCCTCTCAGATATCATCGGCATTTATTACGGACTTGCCAATGCGCTGGGAGTGATAAGTGGCGGCATTACCAACTGCATACTGAATTACCGTTATGTGTTCGGCGATTCCAAGAGCAAGAAAAAGAGTGTCGCCTGGCGCTATTTTATCATCTGGGGCATCAGCTGGATGCTCAATTCCGGCGGCACTATCGCCCTGACCGAATTTCTGAATGCGCACGAACATATTCAGCTGCATTACATGATTCCGAAGAGTATTGTATCTCTGCTGGTAGCGATATTCGTCAACTATCCCGGACAGAAGAAATTTGTTTTTAAGCAGTAATAACCATATCAGATGGGGGCAGTATTCAGAATGTGCCCTCATCTTTTTGGTATCCTGTTTTTGTATCCTGGCAGGTAATCTGCTGACATCGGGACATAAAAAAAGAGTTTGGATTGTCTCCCGACATTCCAAACCCACGTTTGTTTCTAACTAACTTATTATCAACTATTCATTACTTTTCAGGTTGCAAAATTACGAGTTTTTTCTTATAAAATAAATTTTTTCAGAAAAATAATAACGTAAACGTTTGCGTTTTCGAAAGAAATTGTTATCTTTGCAGAGAATTCACTAACTTTGCTTTTGGAAAGACAAAACATGCAGAATTTGTGGATACAAAAATGTATGTCAATAATAAGCGTAAACTAACAAATGAAACAACGAAGAACATCTTTGAAAGACCTCGCCGGTCAACTTGGCGTCAGCATAGCAACTGTATCTAGAGCCCTGCGAAACAGCCATGAAGTGGGTGAGGAGATGACTCAAAAGGTGAAAAGCCTTGCCAAGGAGCTCAATTATCGCCCAAACCCCTTTGCACAGAGCCTCAGAAAAGAAGCACCTAGGGTGATTGGCGTAATTGTGCCAAACCTGGTGACTCATTATTATGCTGCCGTGCTGGATGGTATAGAAGATTATGCTGTAAGGAATGGTTATTCGGTGATCAGCGCCAATAGCCACGAGAATACAGAACACGAGAAGAGAGCGGTAGAAAACTTCCTGAATATGCATGTGGAAGGCATCATCGCCTGTCTGGCACAGGATACGGTCGACTATTCTCATTTCGAGCAGTTGCATAAGATGGGAGTTCCACTGGTGTTCTTTGCCCGTTGTTGCTTAGAAGATAAGTTCTCCCAGGTAGTAGGCAATGGTGATGTTGCCGCCCAGGAGGCTACCCAGCATATGATAGATACCGGTTCGCGCCGCATCGCCTTCATCGGTGGTCCAAACCATCTTGATATGGTGCGCCGCAGAAAACACGGTTATCTGGAGGCGCTGAGAGAGAACCGCATCTCTATCGACCGTGACCTCGTAGTCTGCGACAGAATCGATTTCGATGTGGCCCGAAACGCTACCCTCCGTCTCCTCGAAAAGGAGGACAGACCTGATGCCATCCTCGCCTTTAACGATATTATCACTTATGCCGCCTTCGATGCTATCAAGGAAAAAGGGCTCCGCATACCAGAGGATGTTGCTATCATCGGTTTTACCGATGGTGATACTGCTGCCTTCGTTACGCCGAAACTCTCGGCTATCATGGACAAGGCACACGAACAGGGAACCACAGCCTGCGATCTTCTCATGAGAAGTATCAATGGTGATGAAAAAATCTATAAGAAAGTGGTACCGATGATACTGAAAATACGCGAAAGTTCTGAAAAAAACGACGTGAAATAATTCCTATTTATAGAAATAAATCCTATTTTCATAGAACTGTAAATTAAACCTACGATTATGATGATTAAAAAACAAAACTACTTGATACATGCCATCGTGCTGTTTCTGCTCTTGCTGCTCATGCAGCCGGGTAGGGCATGGGCTGCCTATGAAAACGTAGAATTCAGCAGCCTCACCAATCATGATGGACTTACGAACAGTCAGGTGGGTGCCATCCTCAAGGACACCAGAGGCTACATCTGGTTCGGTACCCAGTCGGGACTGTGCCGCTTTGACGGCTTCCGTATGAAAACTTTCTATTATAGCAACACTGATGATAAGTCGCTGCCTAACAATTCGGTAGATGAACTTCAGCAAGACTATGATGGAAATATCTGGGTGCATACCTCTGTGGGTTACAGCATCTACAAATATGATGAAGAGCAGTTTGACCGCAAACCGGAAGAATGGCTCAAAAACATCCATGTGCAGGGACCTCCTTACAAACTCCTGATAGATAAGGATAAGAACATGTGGATAGCTGTCTACGGACAGGGACTCTACTATCATAATGCCAAAACCAAAAATACTTATCTTTTTAAATTTACCAAAAAGGCTCAGCCGGGCTGTCTGAAAGAGGGAAATATCAGTAAAATAACCGAGGTTGACGACGATGCGCTCATTACCTATGCTGATGGTACAATCTGCCGTGTCAACGGACAGAAACAGAAGGTTCTCTGGTACAATTCCTTCCTTGCTAACCATAAAGCTGCCGGTGATAATGGTGCCTATACTTTCTATGATGGTATAGGAGGTTTCTGGGTTTCAGTAAGCAATGCCAATTATGTGTATCAGTCAAAGACCGGTAAATGGATCGATGCCCGTTCTTATCTTACAAACATGGGCATTGCTATTCCTTGCCCAACCCGTATTCTGATGCGTGATATTGCCCGCGATAAGGCTGGCAATCTCTGGGTGGCTTCCGACCATAACGGTCTCTTCTTCGTTGATTTCAAACGCAAAATCTGCCGTCAATATGTTCATTCCGAAGCAAAGGGAAGTATCGTTGACAATTCCCTGCAGAAGGTTTATGTGGATGACGAGGGAGCTATCTGGGTAGGTAGTTACAAGAACGGTGTGGCTTATTATTCGCCTGACGCTCAGAAATTCACAACTGTTCCGCTTGGTGATGTGTGTACAATCACACAGGATCTGAATGGTAATCTCTGGTGCGGAACCAATGATAGCGGTATTGTATGCTACAGTCCGCTTACCGGACAGAGCTGGCGATTCGGACAGGCTGAAACTGGTCTGGCTTCGGATATTATCGTCAGCAGCGTAACCATGAGTGATGGTACGATGTATTTCGGAACCTTCAATGGTGGACTTGCCCAATATAAAAACGGCAGATGGAAGAGTTTTCAGGCAGCTCCTGGCGGACTTGCCAATAACAGCGTCTGGTGTCTTGCTGAAGATCCGTATCATCGCCTGATTATCGGAACCTTGGGCTCAGGCTTCCAGATTTATAATCCTGAAAGTGGTAAGTTTACAACCTACAATATTCAGAACTCAGGCATAACCAGCGATTTTATCAACTCGCTTTTCCTTCCGAATAAAGATGAAATTCTGATAGGTCATTCGCAGAACTATTCTATCTTTAATTTCGGAACCCGTAAGGTAACCAATGTGAATACAACCAAGGACGGACAGCCTTTTCCTAGTCCTTCTCTGAATTACATGATGAAGGATAGCCGAGGCATCTTGTGGATGGCTTCGCCTGCGGGTGTCACCATGTATGATGAGGCTTCAGGACAGTTGGAGTCAATTAATGACCTCAATGGTACGCAGGGTACGGTAGGCTGTATGGTGCTCGAAGATAAGCAGCATAACATCTGGCTGGTTTCTGAATTTATCGTTACCCGTGTTACGCTGACCAAGAACAATCAGGGCAAATGGGACATTACGATGATCAGCTTCAATTCGCTCGATGGCTTGCAGAGCCGCCAGTTTAACCAGCGTTCTGCCTGTCTGATGAGAAATGGAGCCATCGCCATCGGTGGTCAGGATGGTATTAATATCATCAATCCTGCCAAGATCCTTCCTGCCCAGAAACATGCACATGTCTTGTTTAGCGGTCTCGTACTCTTCGATCATCCGCTGAAGGCTGGTGAGGAGTTTGAAGGAAGAGTGCCTCTGGCTAAATCGCTGGATACCAACCCGGAACTGGATCTCAGCTATAAGGATAAGGCGTTTACCATACAGCTGGCTTCCGACCAGGTGAGTATTCCTGCCCGCTGCCGTTTCCTCTATCGCATGAAGGGACTTGATGACAAATGGATGCTGACACCGGAGGGACGTCCGGAGGCTACCTTTACCAATCTCTCTTCAGGCAGTTATGTCCTGGAGGCAAAGGTGGTGAATGCTGATGGTAGTGTGAGCGAAGAGGTGAGCACGCTGAAGATTCATATTCACCCGCCTTTCTATCTCTCTATATGGGCGTTCATCGTATATATTATATTAATAGGTGTAGCTTTCTATCTCTATCGTAAACGCATGCTCGAAAAGCAGCGTGTTAAATTCGAACTCCAGAGCAAGGAAGACAGTATCAAGAAGACCAAGGAGTTGAACGAACTCAAACTCAATTTCTTCACCAATGTGAGTCATGAACTCCGTACTCCGCTCACCCTGATTATCTCGCCGCTGGTTAGTATGATCAGAGAAGAAAGAGATGAAAGTAAACGCAGAAGGCTGGAGATGATTCATCGTAATGCTACCCGTTTGCTCAATCTGGTAAACCAGATTCTCGACTTCCGCAAGATAGACCAGAACAAGGAGAAACTTACCCTGTCGCATATCGACATTGTGAGCTTCGTTGACAATATCTGTACTTCGTTCCGTACTTTGGCAAACAGCAAAGTAACGCTTGGCTTCGATTCTACGGTGCCTAGTCTGCAGATGTCGTTTGATGCTGATAAGGTAGGAAAAATCGTGAATAACCTCTTGAGCAATGCCTATAAGTTTACGCCAGATGGAGGATTTATCACCGTTTCTCTGAGTGTTGCACTCCGCCAGCGTGTAGGAGACAAGGATTCGGATATGCTCCGCATCTCTGTATCTGATACGGGCAAGGGCATCAGCGATAAGGAGAAGGAACATGTGTTTGAGCGTTTCTACCAGGTCAATGGCACTGAAATGCAACCACAGGGTGGTAGCGGAATAGGTTTGAACCTGGTAAAAAAGTTTGCCGAACTGCATGGCGGTAAAGTAGATGTTACAGATAATCCAAACGGAGGAACCATCTTTATGGTAGATCTTCCGATAGAGAGTAGTACCACCTCCAATTCTACGGCACATCTCGGTTCCTTGCGAGCAGCACCTATCATAACCACGGTGCATCAGGCTACTGATGAGGATCCGGATGCAGGTAAGAACGTTCTCTACGGAATGAGTAAACATGCGCATCAGCCTGGAGAATCGATGATCAAGAAGCCGGTAGTGCTCCTCGTTGACGACAGTGAGGACTTCCGTGAGTTTATGAACGAAGTATTGACAGACTATACGGTTATTGAGGCTGTCAATGGTCAGGATGCCTGGAACAAGATCATCGACCGTCGTCCAGACATCATCCTGAGCGATGTGATGATGCCTGTGATGGATGGTAACGAACTCTGCCGGATGTGTAAGGACAATGACGAAACAACAGCCATACCTTTCATCATGCTCTCAGCCCGTATGGGAGATGAGCAGCGCAAGGAAAGTCTGAAGTGTGGTGCTGACGAGTATATTGCCAAACCATTCGATATTGATATGTTGAATCTCTGTATTCTGAACCTCTTGAAGAAACGCAAGAATGTGAGCACAGAATATGTAATAACAGAGGCCGACCGCAAATTTATCGATGAGGTGAATATTTATATCCGCGATCATATGAGCAATCCTGAAACATCGGTAGAATCGCTCAGTACTCATCTTAGCATTTCGCGCGTACAATTATATAAACGCATGATTTCGCTGACAGGTATTACACCTTCTGAGTATCTCAGAACCAAGCGTATCAAATTTGCAGAGCATCTGCTGCGCTCGGGCGACTTGAACATCAGTGAAATAGCCTATAAGGTGGGATTCAATAATCCACGTTATTTCACTAAATACTTCCAAGAGGCGTATGGCGTTACGCCGTCTCAATATCGTAAAAATCTGTCAGAATCAGAGTAGTTTACGCATCTGATTAACATTTTATACACATACAGATAACATTTGCGCACAAAGATACGGGAATTTTCTCGTATCTTTGCCGCAGATTTTTAAACTTTCCTTTAAACGTATAAAATGAGACTAACTAAAACATTATTGATTTCAGCAGTGCTGCTGATGAGTGCCACAGGCATGCAGGCAGCAGGTTTCAACCAGAATGGTAATTATCTCACTGTTCAGTTGAAGCAACACCAGAATTTTGGTCCTAGTCAGATTCGCCTCCAAGTGGTGAGCGATAAGATTATCCGTGTTCAGGCTACAGCCGAACAGAGTTTCCGTAATAAACAGAGTCTGATAATAGTGCCTCAAAACAGCAAGGCAAATTTTAAGGTGGAAGAGCAGGGAGATAATCTCATCATTACCACTGCAGCTATGCGTGCTGTCATGAACGAGGCTACGGGTCAGATTACCTTCTATGACCTGAAAGACAATGTCCTTCTCAATGAGGTTGCACAGGGCGGAAAGACTTTCAAGCCGTTCACTGTGCCTGACCGTGAAATGGGTGTAGACATTGCCAAGGTTCCTGAAGCACAGAAGCATGGATGGTCATGGCGTGCGCTCTTCAACTCTCCTGATAACGAGGCGTTCTATGGTCTCGGTCAGCATCAGAGTGAGGAACTCAACATGAAGGGTAAGAACGAAGACCTCTTCCAGTATAATACCAAGGTGAGTGTGCCTTTCGTCATCTCTAATAAAAACTACGGCATCCTCTGGGATTCTTATTCTTATTGCCGTTGGGGTAATCCGGAAGATTATCTCCAGCTGAACCGTGCCTTCAAACTCTATGATAAGGATGGTAAGGAAGGTCAGCTGACAGGTACTTATGTAGATAAGAATGGTCAGAAGATTGTTCGAGGCGAAGATAGCATTTACTTTGAGTATGCAATGCCTGAGGCTTCTGAGATTTGCAACCAGACCGACAAGGGCGGCATTCAGAACCTGCCAAAGGGTTTTGCACTGAATGGCTCCAAGGTGGTGTATGAGGGTTATGTAGAGGCTCCAACCAACAGCTTCTATCAGTTTATCCTCTATTATGCCGGCTATATGAAGATTTATATCGATGGCAAACTGGTTGTGCCTGAGCGCTGGCGTACAGCCTGGAATCCGAACTCTTATAAGTTTGAAACTCCTATCAAGAAGGGCGTAAAGACTCCTATCCGTATCGAATGGCAGCCAGATGGTGATGTTTCCTACTGCGGACTTCGCGTAGCGGCTCCTCGTTCTGAGGCAGAGAAGAACCAGTTGAGCATCTGGAGTGAGATGTCGCCGGATATGGACTATTACTTCATCGCAGGTCAGAATCTCGATGAGGTGATTTCCGGTTACCGTACGCTTACCGGCAAGGCTTCGCTTTATCCTAAGTGGACCCTCGGTTTCTGGCAGAGCCGTGAGCGCTATCAGAGCAGCAAGGACATCGAGGACAACCTGAAGAAGTTCCGCGACCTGCATATTCCTGTAGACAATATCGTTCAAGACTGGAACTACTGGAAGCTGGATTCATGGGGAAGTCATGAGTTTGAGGCTGCCCGCTATCCAAACCCACAGGCGATGCTCGACAGCGTACATGCGATGAATGGCCGCTTCATGATTTCCGTATGGCCTAAGTTCTATGATACAGTCAAGAACTATAAGGAACTCGACAGCAAGGGCTGGATGTATCATCAGGCTATCAAGGATGATATTCACGACTGGCTCGGTTTCCGCGGTTCATTCTATGATGCCTATTCTGATGGTGCCCGCAAGATGTTCTGGCGCCAGATGGACGAGAATCTTTATACCAAGTATAAGTTCGGAATCGATGCATGGTGGATGGATGCATCAGAACCAAACGTTCGTGACTGTACCCCGATGTGGTACCGCAAGGCCCTTTCCGGTCCTACAGCCCTCGGTACATCTACCGAATATTTCAATGCTTACAGCATCGTGAATGCTGATGCTATCTATAACGGACAGCGCAGCGTGAACCCTAACCAGCGAGTCTTCCTCCTGACCCGTTCGGGCTTTGCCGGTGAACAGCGTTACAGTACGGCTACCTGGTCTGGTGACATTGCTACCCGTTGGGAAGATATGCGTGCCCAGATGACTGCAGGTTTGAACTATTCTATGGCAGGTCTGCCTTTCTGGGGAATGGACCAGGGCGGTTTCTGTGTAGAGAACCGCTATGTGGCTGCCCAGCAGGAGTTCGATAAGACCGGTAAGGAAAATGCTGACTTGAAGGAATGGCGCGAGTTGCAGGCGCGTTGGAACCAGTTCGGTTGCTTCGTACCTCTTTATCGTACTCATGGTCAGTGGCCTACCCGTGAGGTCTGGAACATTGCTCCGGCAGATCATCCGGCTTACAAGACCATCGTGGCTTACGATAAACTCCGTTACCGCCTGATGCCTTACCTCTACAGTATGGCGGGTATGGTTCATTTCAAGGACTATACGATGATGCGTGGATTGGTGATGGACTTCAACGGCGATGATAATGTTTACGACATCAAGGACCAGTGGATGTTCGGTTCAGCTCTCATGGCTTGTCCTGTAGGCGAGTATCAGAAGTACAGCCGCAATGTTTATCTTCCTAAGCAGAAGGGCTGGTATGATTTCTATACAGGTAAGCACTATGCCGGTGGACAGACAATCGTAGCCGATGCGCCTTTCGATAAGATTCCAGTCTTTGTTCCAGAGGGTTCTATTCTTCCTGTGGGTCCAGAGATGGAGTGGAGCGATCAGAAGAAGGCTGAGCTCATCGATCTCTATGTCTATGCAGGCAAGGACGGTTCTTATACACTCTATGAGGATGAGGGAACCAACTACAACTACGAGAAGGGTAAGTATGCTATGATTGACTTCAAGTATAATGATGCTCAGAAGACCATTACTATTGCTGCCCTTAAGGGTGCTTTCGACGGTATGCTCCAGAAGCGTCGCTTTAATATTGTACTTGTTAGTGATAACAACCAGCAGGGTATCAGCCTCGCCAAGGCGCCTAAGGGCAAGATGGTGAAGTATGCTGGTAAGGCAGTTACTGTAAAACTGAAGTAATATGAAGAAGATATTTGCTTTAGCAATCTTTCTATTGGGCGCTCAGTCGTTGAGCGCCCGTGATCGCCAGTCTTTTGATAAAGGCTGGCTTTTCACTTTAGCAGATAGTGCCGGAATGTCGAAATCTGATTATTCAGACCGGCATTGGCGAAGTTTGAATCTTCCTCACGATTGGGCGATAGAGGGCGATTTCTCTCCTTCGAATCCTTCGGGAGCCAGTGGTGGTGCACTGCCGGGCGGCATCGGATGGTACCGTAAGCATTTCTCGGTGAATCCGAAGGAAAAGTATGACCGGTTTACCATCACCTTTGATGGGGTATATATGAATTCTACCGTGTATATCAATGGTCATAAACTCGGAACCCGTCCTTATGGATACAGTACATTCGAGTATGATCTTACACCTTATATTAATAAGAAGGGTGATAATGTCATTGCTGTGAAGGTAGACAACAGCGACCAGCCTAACAGTCGCTGGTATTCCGGTTGCGGTATTTACCGCCATGTCTGGTTCACCAAAACCATGAAATCTGCTTATATTCCCCAATGGGGACAGTATGTAGCAACTTCTCCACAGGGTGATGTCAGGGTGAAGGTGGATTTCGCTGCTTCCGGTAAAAAGATGAAACTCTCTGTCCGTAACACAATCTATGATGCTGCCGGAAAGATCGTAGCCAAGAGTCAGGGTGTTCAGGAACAGAAACTCAAGGTACAGAATCCGTATCTCTGGGACATCGGAAAGGGATATCTCTATACTGTCAAGAGCGAGCTGTTAGTAAATGGGAAGGTAGTGGATGCTGCTACGACAACTGCCGGTTTCCGCGATGTGAAGTTTGATGCAAAGAAGGGCTTCTTCCTCAATGGCAAGAATCTCAAGATAAATGGTGTCTGTGAGCATCATGATTTCGGTTGCCTGGGTGCTGCTGTCAATGAAGATGCGATGCACCGTAAGCTTACCATCCTTCGCGATATGGGCGTGAACGCTATCCGAAGCAGTCATAATCCTCCGGCACCAGAACTCCTGAACATGTGCGATTCGATGGGCTTCCTCGTGATGGACGAGAGTTTTGATATGTGGCGCCGCAAGAAATCGAATGGCGATTATGCCCGTTTCTTCGATGAATGGCATAAGAAAGATCTGTCTGATCTCATCAAGCGCGACCGTAATCATCCAAGTATCATCATGTGGAGTATCGGTAATGAGGTTCTCGAACAATGGTCGGATGCGGCTGCTGATACGCTCAGTCTGGAGCAGGCTAACCTGATTCTGAATGCCGGTCATGATGCTTCGACTTTGGCACATAGTGATGAACTGAGTGTCAATTCGCTTCTTACCCAGCATCTTGCAAAAATCGTGAAAGAGTATGATCCTTGGGGCACACGCCCTGTTACTGCTGGCTGCAATGAGCCCGACCCGAAGAATCACCTCTTTAAGAGTGGGGCTATTGATGTTATAGGTTTCAATTATCACCATCAGTGGGTGAAGGATGGGCCAAAGAATTTCCCTGGCAAGCCTTTCATTCTGTCGGAGAGTGTTTCAGCCTTGCAGACTCGTGGCTACTATATGATGCCTAGCGACAGCATTTATACTGCGCCAAAGGAATGGTGGTTACCTTATACCGATCCATCGTTTATGTGTTCGGCTTATGATAATTTCCACGCCTCATGGAGCAGTACCCACGAAGAAACCTGGGATGTGGTGAAGCACAATGACTTCGTGGGCGGACAGTTTATCTGGACCGGTTTCGATTATATCGGTGAACCTACTCCTTATGCTTATCCTGCCCGTAGCAGTTATTTTGGCATTATCGATTTGGCGGGTCTTCCAAAAGACAGCTATTATATGTATCAGAGTGAGTGGACTCAGAAAGATGTGCTGCATCTCTTCCCTCATTGGAACTGGCTGCCGGGACAGACCATCGACATGTGGTGTTATTATAATCATGCCGATGAGGTAGAACTCTTTATCAATGGCAAGAGTCAGGGCATCCGTAAGAAGACAGTCTACGGTGCAAAGAACGAAGGCGATGCTTTCAGAAAGAGTACTGAATATCATGTGATGTGGCGAGTAAACTTTGAACCGGGAGAAGTAAAGGTTGTAGCCAGAAAGAATGGTAAAGTTCTTAGAGAGCAGGTCATAAAAACAGCAGGAGCTCCTCATCATCTTGTGTTGAAGAAGACTTATCAGGGCTGTCAGGCCTATGGCACTTCAGATCCGACTACCTTTGTCGAGGTGAATGTGGTAGACAAAGACGGCAATCTCTGTCCGAACGCAGATAACCAGATTTTCTTCTCTGTTTCAGGAGAACAGGAGGCAAATGGTCAGAATATCCCGAATACACCAAAGATTCTGGGAACAGATAACGGTTGTCAGACTTCTTTGGAGCGTTTCACCGATTCACATCGCAAGGCATTCTTCGGAAAATGTGTCGTTGTGATAAAAGGAAAGGGAACCCTCAAGGCACAGGCAGTAGACTTAAAGGATGCTTCTGTAGCTTTGTGATTATAGTAATATTTTGAAAATCAAAACCTTAATGATTTATATTGCGAAGAAGGATACACTCTTTCGGTGTATTCCTTTTTCGCTCTTAAAAACGAAAAAGGTTTTGAAGCATTGGGACCCAAGGGATTTGGGTATCTCTATTATGCTAGTAATAGAAATTTAGCTTCAAAACCTGCGGCAAAGATACATCTTTTTTTCGAATAAAAAAACTTTTTCGAATAAAAAATATAAAAAACTTGCTCTTATCAAAAAATATACGTAACTTTGTAAACGATAAGGCATCAAACCCAATCTGCAATCATGAAAAAAGTAATCTTTGTAGAATTTCCTCACGATGCTGGAGCATGAAAGAAATAACAATAATAAAACAATAAACAAAAATACTATAATGAAAATTCAAATAGAACAGGCTACGCCTGACAAGGCTTCGCATATCGCATCGCTTATCATGGAGGCGATGAATGCGCAGTGTTGCCAAAATTTTGCTGGTCCTCAGCATACATTGGTTGATTTTCACCGTATGATGACTAAACTTGTAGAGATGGAGGACAGTCAGTATAGTTATAAGAATACATTGGTTGCTATGTCTACTGATGGCATTCTTGTTGGCATCTTGGTTGCATACGATGGTGCTGACGTCAAAAGATTACGTAAGCGCTTTATTGAGGCTGCAATCGTGGCTTTTGGAATAGACTATTCGGCTATGGAGCTTGAAACAGAGGAAGGTGAGTTCTATTTGGATAGTTTGGCTGTTTCTAACCAATACCGTGGAAAAGGTATTGCATCTAAACTGTTGGATGCTGCTATCTCTCGCGCAAGTGAATTAGGACTTCCTGCTGTAGGTTTGCTTTGTGATAAAGGCAATCCGAAAGCGGAGCGTCTCTATACGAAGGTTGGTTTCCAATATGTCAATGATACCACTTGGGGTGGTCATGCAATGAAACATCTGCAGTATAAATTGTAATCTGATAGGGCAAACTGTGCAAACGTTTGCCCAATAAAAAGTATAGAAATCAACAGAAAATGTGCTGTTTATTGCTCAAACGGTAGTATCTTTGCACCATAAGTTCATAACGAATAGGTTTTTTGGTTTTTAGAAAAGATATTTTATTAGTTTTTGTTGATTTAATAATAAAAGCTCGGTCTGCAGTGATGCAATGCCGAGCTTTTGTATTTTTATCCCTTTCAGGGTATTTTCTTTCTGTGTCTTTTATTCTAATTCCTCTATTTCTTTTTCGTCCATGTCTTTATCTAACTGGTCTCTCCACAGATACTTTCTGGTTTCATGCACTATGATACCACTCAGGCAGAGCAAGGAGATAAGGTTTGGTATCGCCATTAAAGCATTCATGCAGTCGGCAATGTTCCAAACCAGTCCCAGACTGATGACACTACCCAGGAAGATAGTAGCAATATAGACTATGCGGAAACAGAGCATCCACTTTTTGCCTTTCAGATATTCTACACACCGTTCTCCATAATAACTCCATCCCAATGTCGTACTGAATGCAAATGTTGCCAGTCCGATGGTCAATATCGGAGCTCCGATATATGGAATCTTACTGAAGGCAGCCTTGGTGAGTGCTGCTCCGTTATGATAGTCGATGTCTGGATATGCTATGATACTTGAGGTGATGACGAGACCTGTAAGGGCACAGATGATGACAGTATCCCAAAAGGTACCGGTAGATGAAACCAATGCCTGACGCACAGGGTTACGGGTTTGGGCTGCTGCAGCAACGATGGGTGCCGAACCCAGACCACTTTCGTTCGAGAACAATCCGCGGGCTATACCATAGCGGGCTGCAATCATCATGGTACTTCCTGCAAAACCGCCACCTGCTGCCTTAGTCGTGAATGCAGAGTCTAAGATTACGTGGATGGCAGGCAATAAATAAGCATGATTTACACAGAGAATGTAGATGCAGCCTAATACATAAAAGAGTGCCATGAAAGGTACCAGCATGCCACAAACCTTGGCGATACTGTTCACGCCTCCAAGAATCACAGCTGCTCCTAAAGCCGTAACGATGGTTCCAGTAATGTATGGAGAAATGCCGTATTGGTTTTCTACCAGGGTAGAGATGGCATTTGCCTGTACCGTGCTACCGATTCCGAATGATGCCAATGCGGCAAAGAGGGCGAACAGGACTGCAAGCCATTTCCAGCCCAATCCTTTTTCCAGGGCATACATAGGACCACCCAACATCGTGCCTCGCTTGGTCTTTACGCGATATTTTACGGCGAGTAATCCTTCGGCATATTTGGTAGAAATACCAAAGACACCGGTTAACCAGCACCAGAGTACGGCTCCTGGTCCGCCAAGAGCGATAGCTGTAGCCACACCGATGATGTTTCCGGTACCAATTGTAGCTGCCAGTGCTGTTGCCAGTGCTCCGAACTGTGAAACATCTCCTGTGGCATTCTTGTCTTTCTTTACAGACAGTTTGATTGCCTTGAAAATCTTGCGTTGTGGAAAGCGCAAGCGGATGGTCAGAAAGATGTGGGTTCCCAACAGCAGGATAATCATAGGCCATCCCCAGAGGAATGAACTAAATGCGGTGAAAAAATCGTTTATTGCATCCATCTCTTAAAAATTTTATGTTTATCTTATATCTATATTTTTTATACCTGATAACGCAGTTACTTATGTGTTATAACCTTGTTATTTCTCAAATTCTATCTTCACGTTTTTGAATCCCATTGCTTTCAGCATCTCTCTAAACTGAGTCTTGGCATTCGCCTGTGCAGTATAGATATTGGTGCGGTTTAAGCAACGTTTCTTCATGGCTTGATAAGCACGCTCATACATAGCCTGTCTGTCGCTGCCTGTCCATTTGCCTTCTTCAAAGAAACTCTTGGTCTTCGCTTCGTCTATGAAGTTATGGTCCAGCAGTTTGATAGGAGGTAAAGTGCAAACGATGCTGTCCTGGCTGGCTTGTAGCCATCCTTTTTTAACATCCTTCATATCGATACCCAAGCGCAACGTTCCGTAATAGATACGTACCAGTTGGTCATCGCCAAAAAAGCCACGGCGTATAGTATCTATCAGTTCTTCATCACTTACAGATAGAAATTCCCATTGACCGATATTCTCGATGCTTTCTACCTGAGTGGGTGAGAGGGTTGTCTTATCTTCCTGTACCACGCTGACCTCGTTGTCTTTGGTGAGCCAATAGAAGGCTCCACCCAGAATAAGGATCAGTGCTAATAGTACGATGATTTGTATTCTTTTCATATCATTGTTCTCCTCGCTTAGTGATTCTTTTCGATAGTTGTCTTATCCAGAAGAGTCTTCAGATCGTTGAAAGTGAATTTCTTCCTGAAACTGATTTTGATATTCTCTTCAGCGAATCCCATGTCCTGTAGCATCGGAATCAGGGTGTTTGCTGCACTTTGGCGTGCCTGTTCAAGAATATCTAGGTTCGGTATATCGCGAATGATACTTTCCCTGCCTTGTTGTTCGAATTGTGACAGTTCTGCATCACTGTAGTTCTTTCTGGTGAGTGAAACGAATTGTCTTACACCTTCGTGATTGATTTTACTGCTGGTGAGCATCACTTTTGGGTCTGGTAAGATGATTTCTATCTTGTCACCTTGTCGGTTAACGTTCTTGGCAGAGAATCCTGAAAAGTCTACATAAGCTTTTAATGTCGCATCCATCGGAATGGCCACCTTGCGGTTTGAGCCGGGAACATGAATATTAAAGTCTTTCTTGAACAGTGAGCCCTTCAGATTGAGCTGGTCATCATGTGTTATAATCTTATGAACATGAGCTTCTGCTGTATATAAGCGATTGCATTTCTGTATCTGCATCACCATCACAGGTATTGTGTCGATGACTTGCTCCTTCTTTTCTGTTTGCTGATGCGAACATGAAATGAAGGCAAAAAATACAGAAATGATAAATATTAACCTTTTTTTCATACTAAATGTCTTTATTATGCTGCAAAGGTACGGCAAATTGTTCGAAAAACAAAACAAAATCGTTTTTTTTGATGTTCTTTTGCTAAGAAATGAAAAAAAAAAGCAGAAAAAGCACTTTTTTTATATCTTGATTAAACCTTTTCATTTTCTTTACGTCAAAGTTACGATTAGAATTCATAAACTGAACTTTTATTATATCGTGTAAGATTCAATAGGAAATTTATTAGTTAGTATTTAGGTATGTAGGGCGCCTGCTTGTGAAAGTAGACGCCTTTTTTGCATCTGATTTTGTGTAAGAATGTAGATTTCGGTTCTTTTCTTTGGCTATTTCAAAAGAAAAATGTACTTTTGCAGTAAGAAAAAATAACGGAATGAAACGAATTGATTATATATTAATAGGTCTTTTGGCTATTTCTAGCTTGACGGCTTGTACAGAAAAGAAGAAGAGTAATATCATTATTGCTCCTAAACCGGTGGCTAAGGTTGTGAACAAAGCTACTCAGAAAATGAGTGATTATGAGCAGACCAGGGAGGCTGACTGGGTTGGTTCCCATTATAAAGTGGTGGTGAAGCGTAGTTCTGACAAGGAACTTCCGGTTCTCCAGTTGGACGAAAACACCAAGTATTATGATAACAGAATTTCGGTTAAGGTATTGAGAAGCGATGGCACAGAATTCTTTAGCCGTACTTTCACAAAGAAAGATTTCACGTCTTATATTGACAAACATACACAGGACATGGGTGCTTTGCTCGGTATTGTGTATGTGAAAGCAGAAGGTGATTATCTTTACTTCGCAGCAAGTGTAGGGTCGCCTGATGTTACCAGTGATGAATATGTACCTCTGGTACTTAAGATTTCCCGAATGGGTAGTATCTCTATATCAAAGGATGAGAAGTTGGATACCAACGCTTCTGCTGAAGAGGAAGAAGATGAAGAAGATGGGGTATAAAGCGGTTCTTCCGTTGATTCATAATGAGAAATTTATGGCAATTAGAACTTTTTGGATTAAATTCCATGCTTGATAAGCAGATTTCTTAGAAAACATTTGGAGATTCCGACAAAAAAGCGTATTTATGCAGCAACAAATCCCACCACGCCTCTCAACGATGCGTACCACGGTGGGACTTCGCTTTTTATATGGGTATATGAACTACGACAAACAACCGATAAAAATAGACTGAACTTTCGTATGTAGTTCAAGTACGGGCTGAAGGCCCAAAAGCTTTAAATATGCGCTTTAATACTAAAAAGAACAAAATAACCTGCTAAATATTTGGAAGTTACAGAAATATTGCTTAATTTTGCAAAAGAAAAGCTGCCCTCGGCAATTTGAAAGCAAGCTTTCATAGCGCTCGTTTGCATCACAAACATTTAAATGATATAAGTATGTTAGGAATAAATGCACCAAAAGTTTTAGCTAAAGGCAAATACGCACAAGCTGTTCGTAAAGCCGCTCTTGCATCCATCGGTGCAAAAGCAAAGAAAGATGATGCCACAAAGACATCAAATTATCCATATAAATTTGAGTGGAATTTAGAATGAATTTAGAAGAGAGTCATTATTGTAAGACATTTTGTGTCCGCTTAAAAGCGAATAACACGATTGTTGCTATTTTCGCCTTAGCATTCGACTCCGTTGACATAGATTCAGATGATTTTGATGATATGCGTATAGGTGCAGCAGGAACCGATTTACCTGCGGTAAAAGAACCTTTCCGAGAACAATTCGAACAAAAATATACTTATCCCGCTTTAGAAATTGCCTACTTAGCTATTGATCAAAAATTTCAAAGCTTACATATAGGTTCAGCCTTAGTTGACGAAATAGCTTCGATGGCTAGAAAACAAAGATATGCCGGTTGCGTCTTCTTGACAGTAAGAGCTTGGCATACCTCTAATTACAGCGCAGTAGGTTTCTATGAAAAGAATCAATTTGCAAAATTGACTCCTGTTGCACAAATGGATGTTTGGCCAATGTACAAAACAATTTGGCCGATAGAATGATTCCCCCTACGCCCTGGGTTAGGAGTTTCTGTCCTTTATCTTTGCTTTACCCTTCGGTCAGCGATTTTCAATTCCGCTACGCACCGGTGACCGTTGGTTCAGGGCGTGCTGCTTATATTCAGCCTGCGTTCAGCTTCTTCTCTTTCCTTCGGCAGAGGAGATAAAGCTGTTGAAAGCGGAGATGTAGATTACGAATATTACCATATAACCAAGGGTCTATACGCCCACCTCTCATCGTGGCATATAGACCCTTGTCGTTTTCCCGTGAAGTGCGGGTGAATATATGTTGCTGAGCAACTTATACTCCTTGCCCAGCTTAGGAGTTAAATAATCTACTTTATTATTCAAATTTATATCTACACGTTATGGACTTAAATTCATACCCAAGGAATTTTTTGCTGACATGTTCATTACTAAGATCATAATCTGTAATAATATCAGCAGTCCAACAATACCTACCTTCGGCTTCGCCATCATTCATAGCTTTCTGGTCTTTTGACAAAACCAAATCGATGGACCGGGTGTCGAGACCATCAAAGATACCATTATTTCTGACATTACCATATACTTTTGTAAGATTGCCTAAAACTACTTTTTGAAGCCCTGAACAATCTGAAAAAGCATTTTCCTCGATTTCTGTAACATCTGGGAGGGCTATGGATTTCAGCATTTTCCAGTACATAAATCCTCTTGAAGGAATCTTCTTACATCCTATCAAAGTAAGGTTTATACTCCAATACCTTGCATCTTGAAGTCCGATAAGTATTGCTTCCAATGTTTCTTTATCCACATCGGGAGCAAGAATGATATTGATGTAAGTCTTGCCCGCATCCAATTCCTTCTTGACGTCTTCCACAATTTGATCGTAAGTGATACCTTCGTCAGTCAGCGAAACAACAGTAGCATCCAGAGCATAACTCTTAGCACTCTCTGTTGCTTGCGAGAATGTATGAGTTGTCAAAGCTGCTTCTCTATATTTCACTGTTACTTCGGAATTATTTTCAAAAGTACCATATAAATAGGCATTGCCCTTTTCATCCGAAGTAAGGGCATATTTTTGATCCCATTTCATATCGCTGCTGCCCGCAGGAGTGTATCTATTGATGGTTACTGTTATTGGCTTATTTGGCATAGTTGCAATGCGGAGGCGTGAATAGTTGCGTGTTGCCTCGGAAAATTTTACGGTTATAGCCTCACCATTAGGGGTTATTTGTGCTGTTCCCTCGATATATTCATCGGTTCCAGCAACCTTACCTTCTTTCAAAACTAATTTGCCAGCTTCCCATTTGTAATTAGGGGCATAATATACATGAGGTATGTATGCAGGGTCTCCTTCCCGATAAACCAATTCACCACTTGTCAATTCCCAACTCTTGCCATTATATGTAAAAGTTGCATACTGTTTTCCATAAAAGGTGTTGTCTATCTCCAGAAGCAACTCATCTCCTACAGCCCATGAAGTCTTGCCTTCATCAGGTGTACCAATAGCACGAGTCTGTGAATCTCCGAATGCCGGAAATTCACCAACAACCAACTGTACGTTGTTTTTGCCTGTTGTTGCGGTTGTTTCTTCTATATCACTTGTGCATGACGCCATTACTATAGTAACGACAGCCAGCATGATGTATTGAAATATCTTTTTCATATTCTTTCCTCCAATTATTTGAGATCTTCTTCGTTGTTACTGTCCCAACCTTTCAAATCATCTACGCTGATTCGGGTTAGTTCCACTTTGTCTTTTCCTACATCGAGTTCGTAGGTGTAGCGATAGCCCTCTTGAAAGTTCGTATCTGACCTCATTTTTGCATGGAAGTTTTTGTCGCCTATCTTGAATTTCACGAAAATATCGTCAGTTTTGTATGAACCAGGGATAACGATTGCTGAAAACATATCGCCGTCATGCTTACAGGCTTGTACCCAAGCAGGATTAGCAGTAGGTGTACTCATGACAAATTGCTCTTGTCGGTCGTCTCTGTTAAAATAAACGCTATTGTGTTTAGAATACACTTGTGGTTCACTAATATCCATATCAGGATAATCCGCAGTACCAACATGATATACTATCGTGACCAGCGACATGCGATGCTTCATACGAATGCTTAAATCAAACCGAGGAGAATCGTGCCAATATCCAGTTATGAGATCAGCGTTTTTAAATTTACTTTCGCTGCTTTGATCTGTCTGTAAATCATACTGTAGATTATTTTTCCCAAAATCCGTGTCAGATGGATATACAGCCAAAATAGTATGTTGATCGTAGCCTGTTAACCAACGAAAACTTCCTGTACGAGACCATTCGTTTGTTGCACTATTAAAAGAAAGAACAGTCGTACTACCAGGATCATAATCCGTAAATATACTTACTGTCAGTTTATCTTTATCCTCCCAATTGTCACCGTATCCAAATGTATTGACACGAGTCTGCATGCCTCCAACAGAGAAAGTGGCATTGATTTCCTGCCCTTTCAGCGTTGGAGCCATATCTTCATTTTGCGTACATGCTGTAAAGCCCATAGCCATAAGGCCCATTACCGCATAGGAAATTCTTTGTTTTATCGTCTTCATAATCTTCAGTTTTTTATTGTTAGTGAGTTAGTGAGCGACCAAGCTCACTAACCCTGTATTTCCTATTTCAGTACCTTATTTATCAGAATTATTCTATTTCTGCATCGAGAGGTTCATTGTCTACGCCAAGATCCCAACTCGTTATGTTTGCATTTCCTATTACTATACTATTATTATGAACTCTGATAGTATAAGTATATTTTTTACCACCTTCGAATCCATTTGGTAGGGATATCTTTGTTGTATAATTGTTAATAGTATTTTCGTTATACATCACATTACAACTAATGGTCAATTCTTTGTTTTCGAACTGTTGCGGGAAGAGTATGAACTTGCAGACCCTGGCATCGGTCAAAAGACCTGTTACTGGTAAGGTTATTGGGGAAGAAGTCCCTGTGGCTTCTGTCGCACCTGTTTTTACATTTATCTTACCCTGTGTCTTTATCTTGTCCAATGTTATACTTTGAAGATCACTCTTGCTGCTCTCGACACCTTCTCCTGCACTGACCGTAAATTCTATCATACTCATCTTGTGCTTAAAGCGATGGTCTTTCTCTGGCAAGGATTCACCCACATTATTCAAGTCAGTGAAATTAACCATTGGCGATGCTTTGCTGGCTATTGCTCCCGAGGCAAAGAGAAAATCGTTTGCTAATAAGGTATTACTTGGATTGTTGTAATCAATAGTCCAATCATTTTTTAACCAACCATCCTCATCGAATTTGTCATTATTGGGGTCATCAATGTATGGATAATACGCACTGAATGTCTGTTCCGCATTATCTCTAAAATAAATAGGATTTGCCGAAACAAATTCACCATAATTGTCATATTCATACTTTACATTTGTTCCTTTTGTGTTTCCTGCGGAAGTGACGTACACGCCAATGGCATCGCCTGCTGTCCAGCTGTTGTTGTCTGCAGTTCCACGGGTTTTGATATTGTTGGAAATATCCGCCTTTACTGTAGCAGCAACAGGACCATTGTTGCCGATACCGTCTTCTTCGTTAGCGCAAGCTGCAAACAGCAATGCTGCGGCAGCGATGTATAAGAATCTAAATTTCTTCATATATCTTGTTATTTAAGAGTTGTTATTGTGCTATATGTTCATTATTGTCTCCTGTCTCTGTCCAAGACTTAATGGTTCCAGAAATATCTACGGCAGAACGACTCAATTTTACTACTGTATAGTGGTATCTTTTGCCACCCTCAAGTTTTACAGGCATTGTCCATACAAAAGGAGCGTCGTAACCATTCTTGAGGTCAAACTCTATCACTCGGCTTGCTTCTTCTGTAGGGAGCAGGATTGCCTCATACAGCTTGCCAGCTTCGGTAGTTTTCATCGTGATGTCCGCAGGAGTTTCTTCACCAGAGATAGTTCCATCCACAAGATTGAAAGTGGCTTTGGTATTCTGGCCTTTCACTGTCACAGTCATTTTCTTAAGGTCTTCTTGCGTGAGACCGTTACCTGGTTGAACATCCAAAATAAGATTGCTTAACTTATGGAAGAACTTCAAGTCAACCTGTGGCGTAGCTTTGTTGCAGCCTTCTGTCTTGGCATACATGAAGTCGATAGTTTCTTGTTTCGTTTGGTCTGTTACATCAAGTGCAACCTTGTAGTCATTGACAGTGGTCTGTGGATAGTAAGAATAGAAGTCCACATCTCCATCTATCGGGAAGAAAACAGTCTTACCACCAGAAACAGGTGAAAAGGCTATACTTCCATTTGACTGATAGCAAACATTGTCAACACCCTCTTTGATTACATCCGCAGAGAGTGTCTTGCCTGCTTCTGTCATGAAGATACCGATCCTGTCACCATCAGCCCAAGCTACACCAGCAGCACGGGTGTTTACGCTGATACCACCAGTAAACTGCACGGCTACCTTATCGTTCTGGGTAGAAGGTGCGGTGTCTTCTGTACTGCATGAAACCATTGCACCTGCCAAGAGTGCAAGGGCGAAAAACTTAGTCATCTTTTTCATCTTATAAACATTTTAAAAGTTATTATTATTTTATTTCTACTTCATTGTTGAGGTTCGTCCAACCGTTGATGGTAGCTTCCAGATTCATCTTTGGCTGCATTTGGTTGTAGTTGAGTCGCAACTCATACTTTCCTCCAACCTTCATCGCAGGAGCGGTGATGTCATACTCTTGCAAGGTCCCGTTAGGGAGCAAGAGGCGGAGATAAACATGAGAGGCGGGGCTTCCCTGTATGGTCGGCATCAGCCGGATGACTTCTGATTGCAAAGTTGACTCAGTAGCCAAGATAGTAGGCATTTCCACTTCCGCTGGATCTATGCTCGGCAATCCATATTCTCCATCACTATTCTTCTGTATAGGGAACAGACACCAGGCTGCATCTAATGCCTTGCCACTCATCTCAGTGCCTTTCGGCACATTCTCAATGATGATGGTCAGCTCGGCAAGCACGCTCTTGATAGGATTCTGCACCACATAGTTGCCTTCCTTGTTGTCTATCCTCACGTCGGCAACTCCGAAATAAGCATTATGCTTCACATCCTTAGGATTGGTCAAGCCTATCTGGATATTGTTCCAATTAGTCAAAGCCCTGGTCTGGTCAGTGGTGAAGAATGGCTCTATGAGATTGGTAATAGCCAATATCTGATAATGCCCTTCAGGAAGAGCGAAGCGTTGGCTTGCCACCTCCTGCGCACTGCCATAATGTTTTTCCTCAACTAAGGAACCGTCATCGGCATTGAATATCCAGAGTTTCACGTCCTTCACTTCCGTACCTTGGTCGGCTTCATCCGCCCAAGTGAGCGATACTGACAAACCACCCTCATCCTCACCATCATGAACATCATGGTCGCAACTTGCCAACAGGCATGGGACGCATAACAGCACCCATAACCAAAAATTAAATCTTCTTTTTGCTTTCATTTTCTATCTTGTTTTATGGGTTACTGATGATTGTCTTTAGTCTCTACTCGGCGAGCTTTCTGGGCTTCGCGAGATCCGTCGCTTCCCTTACCTGCAGCCGAAATGCGGCTTGCAGCTATGCCTTTCTTTACCAGCCAGGCCTTCAGGGTTTCTGCTCGCTGGCGAGAAATGCGCCTGTTCACCGCCACGCTGCCCCTGGTGTCGCACCAGCCTGTCACCGTCACCTTCATATCCGGATTCTCCTTTAATATATGGAGGATTTCGTTCAGCTTGGATTCCTCGTCAGGGTTGATGGCGATACTGTTGAAATCGAAGTAGATAACAGGGAATTTCACCTCTGAGGTTTCAGCTATGTCTTGTTCTGCAACCTTGGTTTCTGCCTTATCCGCCTTGGCAGCCGTATCTTGCTGTTGGGTGTTTTCCTCTGGGGTAGTCAGCTGTTGCTGGACTTCCGGCTGAGGAATGGTTGAGGTTTCCATCATTTTCCTTTTCTTTGCCTTGGTGAAGCTGATGCCCAGTCTGATGCCGCTTTCCCAAACGAAGTTGTTCTTGTGCAGATGCTCTGGCATTCCATCCATACGTTCGCCAGTAAGACGGGTCAAACCGGAATAGATGCCCAATTTCAGACATGAAGTCAGTTGGTAGCCCACCTGCAAGTCTGCGCCATAACCCAAATGCCAGTTGGTTGAACCTTTCATCACTTTGGCTTCATCGGCTATAGTATGGATGTCAGCTTTGGTCGTTACTGCATATATATGAGGTGAAACAGCCAAATCCCATCGGCTGTCAGCTGTTTGATGGAACAGTCCAAGGAGATGAACGTTCACTCTTGCCCCATATTGTCCCATTCTGACATGGCTTTTCAGATTGGCATACTCCCAACTATCCATGCCTAAGACACCTGCCTTGTAAAGCACACCGTCGCTACCCAACCAATAGTTACGTTCTACGCAGCAGTCTTGTGCAGACAAGTTCATCTCTCCATACTTGGCAGATAACTCAGCCGAGAAGATGGAGTTGAAACGATAGCCCCCATATAAGCCAGCAGCCCAACCGAGGTGCGTCTTGTCATGTCCGAAACTTGAGAAGGTAGAGAAACCGAAAGGCATTCCACCCTCTACTCCGACGTACCAGCCTTGCGAAATAGTCTTTCCATCTTCTTTTACTTCTGCTTTCGCAAAAGAAAAAGGAAGAATAAATGCAAGCATTGCAACCAGCAGTCGATTCTTTGTTGTCAAATAATTTTCCATATCATTCATTTGTTTTTTATCGTAAAGGTAAGGATCTGTCTCCAATTACAAGACAGGTATCCACCATAAAGCTAATTCATCCATTCTAACCGAAACTCACGCTAAGAAATACAAGAGGTTTGTCAGGAAGATAAATATGGATGCCAACAGCAAATAGATATAAAAGCGTTCTCTCTTGATGAAGTCACGAAAGCTATAGCGAGCCTTCCAATGATTCTCAAGATACATCCTGTACTCATGTATCATGGCATATCCTAAGATAATACCTAATATGAGTACAGACACCCCGATGATGATCAGGGCTAATTCTATCCTTGGCATAGTTTCTAACATTTCTTTCATGGCACAAATATAGTGTTTTTCATTCAAAAAAGGTGTCGCTTTCCTATGTTCAGGTGTCTACTTCCTATGTTTTAGGTGTCTACTTCGTAGGAAGTAGACACCCATTTTAACGATTTATTCCTTTTTATTATGCGTTTTTCTGGTATTTTCTTCTCGCCATTCGGTAGGCGTACAACCTTCCTTTGACTTGAAAATCCGGTACAGATAGGTACGGGCAGAGAAGCCACACTCGGCAGAAATAATGTCATTACTATAGTCTGGACATTCCAACATCATCTTCTTTGCCGCATTGAAACGTATATCGCCAAGCCATATTCTGAATGTGGTTTTCTGATACTGGTCGAAGAATACAGATAGCTCATCCTTGGAGATACAAAGTGTGCGAGAGAGGGTAAGCATATTCACAGTACAGTCCTTATATCCTAAATTCGCACACCATGCATCAAGACTCTTCTGGATGAAATCTCTGCGCTCATCGGAAAGTGATCGTAAAGATTCTGTACCACTATCAGTAGAGGTCTGCTGTTTAGCAGAAATTGCCCCCCCAGACCTATATTTTACTCTCGTCAAAGCATTGGTTTCCTCTTCTTTATCCAAGAGTTCTTCGGTAGGGATATAACTGCTGCCGAGAGCGATAAACGTAAGATTGAAGAACAGCAAGGCAAGCAATACAGCTGGACCTACTATATATAATAAGGTGGTAGAAAAGATGGCAACCGGCATAGCGAGAACTGCGAGCCAGAGAATAATGACACTGGCTCGGGAATATCTCACGTAAGGCAACATATCCGTTGCAGCCATTGTTTCCAACAAGTTTCTGCGCCTGATCATCTCCTGAATAATCATGTATATGCAATAGAAAACACTTGCGCAAAACAGAGCCAGCATCAGATAAAGCCCTTCTCTGATATACAGGCTATGATGGAGACTGATACCCACGCAAAAGACCAAGATAATGGCAGCATAAATACCACTGCACATCAGAATCATCTTCCTGAGGTTGGCACGGGTGGTTTCTATGTTATAGATTCCTATAGAAATAAGCGAGAAGCAGGGGGTATAGATGAGGATGTTGATGACCGCTCCTAAATTATCGTGCATAGCACGGAACCCGAAAGTCATCTGTATCACATATTGTATCGCCAATCCTATCAGGGCAATCACGATAATCCATCGAGAACGCTCATACCGCTTGTTCTCCCATCTTACATGCAGATGAGAGAGTGCCACGATGAAGGCATTGATGAGCATGAATATAAAACATGCAAACTGAAACAGAAATAATGAATTCATACGCTTCTTATCTTTTGTTTACTTTCTTGTATTTTTGACATCTTTCTTTGCCATACATTATTATAAAATAAGTAAATACGCTTGCAAAAGTA
>OGJX01000629.1_pt1 | contig 31791 bp, 37 predicted proteins | sample 1572381 | NCBI WGS metagenome assembly OGJX01 (sample SAMEA2582085, study PRJEB24529) | metagenome | biome: Human gut stool | place: China | collected 2011
TAATATTTAAAACAAGGGCAAGAAAAAGTAGCATCGAGATGTTATGTCTATGTTTTCTAGCCTAGTAAAGGAGAAACGATATGATTCCTGTAGTTATTGAACAAACAAGCCGCGGTGAACGCTCATATGATATTTACTCACGTCTTTTGAAAGATCGTATCATCATGTTGACTGGACCAGTTGATGACAATATGGCAAACTCTATCATTGCTCAACTATTGTTCCTTGATGCACAAGATAATACAAAAGATATTTACCTTTATGTTAATACACCTGGTGGATCAGTTTCAGCTGGTCTTGCTATTGTAGATACAATGAACTTCATTAAATCTGATGTTCAAACTATCGTTATGGGTATGGCAGCATCAATGGGTACAGTTATCGCTTCAAGCGGTACCAAAGGTAAACGTTTCATGTTGCCAAATGCAGAATACATGATTCACCAACCAATGGGTGGTACTGGTGGCGGTACTCAACAAACAGATATGGCTATCGCTGCTGAACACTTGCTCAAGACTCGTAATAACTTGGAGCAAATATTGGCTAAAAATTCTGGTCAGCCAATTGAAAAGGTTCATGTCGATGCTGAACGTGATAATTGGATGAGTGCCCAAGAAACACTTGAATATGGCTTCATCGATGAAATTATGGTTAACAACGAATTGAACTAATTTGTTTATAGACAAGTATAGGCTGAGATAAAAAATCTTGGCCTTTTTTTGTGCAAGCAGATCAGGGATACATTTGCGGCTAATTGTGGTATAATCGATTTATGTTGGCAATTGATGAACACTTATTTGAGATTGATGAGGCAATCGATGAGGTTGCGAAAGCTTTTTTAGCTTTAGACGTTGTTCAGGCATATCTAGAGATTAAAAAGATTTTTTTAGCTGATATGGCTTTACAAGAAAGTATTTCGGAATTTCAGGACTTAAAGCAGTCTTATGAGGAAGTGAAAGATTACGCAGCCTTTCGTCCAGAAGTAAAAGAGATACGTCGTCAGCTATTGCAGAAAAAAAGAGAACTTGATTTGAATCGTACGGTTAGCTTATTAAGACAAAATGAAGTTGCTGTTCAAACGATTCTAGCAGAGTTGACTCAAGAAATTTCATCAGTGATTTCACCAACGATTTTTGTCGATACTGGCTTGCCTTTGGCACCACATAAATCACACCATCAGAATTGTAGTAAGGGAGGAAAGAGAGATGTTTAAAAAGCAGGAACGTCAGGGAATTATCGTTTATTTGTACTATAACCGTGATGCTAGAAAATTAAACAAATACGGCGATGTTCTTTACCATTCACGAAAATTACATTATCAGGTTTTATATGTTAATAAAGAAGAAGCGGATATTGTTGAAGAAATTTCGGCCTTAAAATTTGTGAAAGCCGTTTCTTTATCAGAAATTGATAATATTGATCAAGATTTTGTGGGCAACTTGGCTCATTTTTGATATAATACTATATTGAATAACTTAGAAGTGGTCAAAGAATAGTTTAAATTTTCAGAAAAATCAGTATTCTTTGAATAAACTTTTTATTATAAAATAAGGAGATAACGTCTTATGCATAAAAAGATTGCGCTAACAGCGCTAACTTTTTTAGCCTCAATCGCTTTAGCGGCTTGCAGTAAGTCTCCAGATGTGACTGCAAATGCTACTGGTACAACAATTGGTGATACGATTAAAGTCGGGGTTAATCTTGAATTGACTGGTACAGTTGCTGCTTATGGTAATGCAGAAAACAACGGGGTTAAACTTGCTGTTCAAGAGATTAATAAAGCTGGCGGAGTTGATGGGAAAAAAATTGAGCTTGTTACAAAAGACAACAAGTCAGAAAATGCAGAAGCTTCAACAGCTGCAACTAACTTAGCTATCCAGAGTCAAGTAAATGCCATGATTGGCCCAGCGACTTCAGGTGCGGTTGCTGCAGCAAGTTTGAATGCCCAAAAAACAGGTGTTCCTTTGTTGACACCAAGTGGAACTCAAGATGACTTAACGCTTGATACGGTTGATGGTGTTAAAAAATATGTTTTCCGTACAACTTTCCAAGATAGTTTCCAAGGTCAGGTTTTAGCTCAGTATGCTTATAGTAATTTGAATGCTAAAAAAGTTGTCCTTTATTATGACAATTCAAGTGATTATGCTAAAGGGATTGCAGAAGAGTTTAAGAAAAAATATCAAGGCGATATTGTCACAACAGCTACGTTTGCTTCAGGAGATAAAGACTTCCAATCTGCTTTAACAAAAATCAAAAACTTGGATTATGATGCTATTGTTATGCCTGGTTATTATACAGAAACTGGTATTATCACAAAACAAGCGCGTGATATGGGAATCAGTGTTCCAATTCTTGGACCTGATGGTTTCAATGATGATAGCTTTGCTGATTTGGCTGGTAAAGCTAATGCTAATAGTGTTTACTACGTATCTGGTTATTCAACAAAAACAGCCCTTTCAGGTAAAGCAAATGATTTTATTAAAGCTTATAAAGCAAAATACGGTTCAGAACCAAATATGTTTGCCGCACTTTCTTATGATTCAGTTTATATGATTGCAAAAGCAGCAGAAGGTGCGAAAACTTCAATTGATATTGCTAATAACCTTGCTGAATTAAAAGATTTTGATGGTGTGACTGGTAAGATGACTATCGACAAGAAACACAATCCAATCAAAACAGCTTTGATGGTTATTATGAAAGATGGTGCTGAAGTTTCAGCAGATCCTGTTGAAATTAAGAAAAACTAAGCTCTTTTGTCGTTAGTTTTTTGATCATTTGACTAGAAAGTTTGGTAATTTTATGTTTTTAGAACAACTTCCCCAACAACTGGTTAATGGTATTATTCTAGGTAGTATTTATGCTCTACTTGCTTTAGGTTATACCATGGTTTATGGGATTATTAAATTAATTAATTTTGCGCATGGTGATATCTATATGTTGGGTGCTTTTATCGGCTACTATGCTATTAGTACGCTTCATATGAATTTCTGGCTTGCGCTTATTGTGACAATGGTTGCGACAGCCTTTATCGGAATGGTAATTGAATTCTTAGCTTATCGTCCGTTGCGTCACTCAACTCGTATTGCTGCCTTGATTACAGCTATCGGTGTGTCATTCTTCCTTGAATACGGTATGGTTTTCTTGGTCGGTGCCAATACACGTTCATTCCCGCAAGCAATTGATATTGTTAGCTACAAGCTTGGTCCTGTTACGGTAACAAATATTCAATTGTTGATTTTGGTTGTTTCTCTTGTCTTGATGGTTGCTTTGCAGTTAATTGTTAAAAAGACAAAAATGGGTAAAGCTATGCGTGCCGTTTCTGTTGATAGTGATGCAGCTGAATTGATGGGGATTAATGTTAATTCAACAATCAGTTTTACTTTCGCACTTGGTTCAGCGCTAGCTGGTGCCGCTGGTGTTTTGATTGGACTTTACTACAATTCAATTGAGCCACTTATGGGGATGACTCCTGGTATCAAAGCCTTTGTCGCTGCAGTTCTTGGTGGTATTGGTATTATTCCAGGTGCTGCGCTTGGTGGATTTGTTATTGGTATTTTAGAGACATTATCAATTTCAGTTAACCTCTCAAGCTACCGCGATGCTATTGTTTATGCTGTCTTAATCATTATTCTTTTGGTAAGACCAGCTGGTATTCTCGGTAAAAATGTGAAAGAGAAGGTGTAGAAAATGAAAAAGAATCTAAAACTTAACCTTTCTTGGCTTGCGCTTATTGTAGTTCTTTTTGGAATTCTAGAATTATTAGCAAAAACAAATATTTTAAATCTTTACTATATCCAAATTTTAATGGGTATCGGTATTAGTATTTTGATGGGACTTGGTACAAACTTAGTACTTGGTTTCTCAGGTCAGTTTACTCTTGGACAAGCTGGTTTCATGGCTATTGGTGCTTATGCGACAGCTATTATTACACAACAAAATCCAACATATGGTGGGTTCTACTTCTCAATGCTTGTTGGGGTTGTGATTGCTGTTCTTGTAGCTCTTGTCTTTGGTGTACCGACTCTTCGTTTAAAAGGTGACTATCTTGCTATTGCAACACTTGGTATGGCTGAAATTATTCGTATCGTCATTGTCAATGGTGGTGAAGTAACTAACGGTGCCGCAGGTTTGACAGGTATTTTGCCATATACATCTTGGCCTGTTATCTTCATTTTTGTGGCTGGTATCACAGTTTTGATTTTGAACTTTTTGCGTTCATCAACTGGTCGTCAGGTAATTGCTGTGCGTGAAGATGAAATTGCTGCAGAAGCTATGGGAGTTAACGTAACGAAAATGAAAGTTATGGTTTTCGTTATGGGGGCAATTATTTCTGCTATTGCAGGGTCTCTTTACGTTGGTTACATCGGAACAGTCGTTCCAAAAGATTTTACGATTATGAAATCAATTGATTATTTGATCATTGCTGTTCTTGGTGGCCTTGGATCAATTACAGGTACTATCCTTGCGGCTATTGTCTTAGGTATTTTGAACATGTTCTTGCAAAACGTTTCAAACCTTCGTATGATTATCTACTCACTTGCTTTGATTTTAGTCATGATTTTCCGTCCAGGTGGACTTTTAGGGACAAAAGAATTTACCTTGTCTCGATTCTTTAATAAAGGCAAAGGAGGTAATCACTAATGGCATTGCTTGATGTTAAAGATCTAACTAAAAATTTCGGTGGTTTGACAGCTGTTGGTGATGTGACAATGCACCTTGATAAAGGTGAGTTAGTTGGGCTTATCGGACCAAACGGTGCTGGTAAAACAACGCTTTTCAACCTTTTGACAGGTGTTTACGAACCAAGCGAAGGTTCAGTTTCTCTAGATGGAACATTATTGAACGGTAAGAAACCCTATAAAATTGCATCACTTGGCTTATCACGTACTTTCCAAAATATCCGTCTCTTTAAAGATATGACAGTTTTGGAAAATGTTCTTGTCGGTATGGCTAATCAAAATAATCCACATCTTTTGGCAAGTTTCCTTCGTTTACCAAAATTTTACAGTAGCGAAGAAAAATTGCACCAAAAAGCAATGAAACTACTTGCTATTTTTGACCTTGATGGTGATGCAGAAACTTTGGCTAAAAACCTTCCATACGGACAACAACGTCGTTTGGAAATTGTTCGTGCCCTTGCTACAGAACCTAAAATTCTCTTTTTGGATGAACCTGCTGCTGGTATGAACCCACAAGAAACAGCAGAATTGACACAACTAATCCGTAAAATTAAAGAAGAATTTAATATCACTATCATGCTGATTGAACATGATATGAGCCTTGTTATGGAAGTTACTGAGCGCATTTATGTTCTTGAATATGGACGCCTAATCGCTCATGGTACTCCTGATGAAATTAAAAATAATCAACGCGTAATCGAAGCTTATCTTGGAGGTGAAGGATAATGGCAATGTTAAAAGTTGATAATTTATCAGTACACTACGGCGTTATCCAAGCTGTAAAAGATATTTCTTTTGAAGTTAATGAAGGGGAAGTTGTGACTCTTATTGGTGCCAATGGTGCTGGTAAAACTTCAATTCTTCGTACAATTTCAGGATTGGTTCGACCAAGTGCTGGTAAAATTGAATTTCTTGGTCAAGAAATTCAAAAAGAACCTGCCCGTCGAATTGTTGCTAATGGTTTGTCACAAGTTCCTGAAGGACGTCACGTCTTTCCTGGATTGACTGTTCTTGAAAACCTTGAATTGGGAGCTTTCTTGCGCAACGATCGTGAAGAAAATCAAAAGAACTTGAAGAAAGTCTTTGATCGCTTCCCACGTCTTGAAGAACGTAAAATGCAAGATGCTGCCACACTTTCAGGTGGTGAACAACAAATGCTTGCAATGGGACGCGCTTTGATGAGTCAACCTAAATTGCTCTTGCTCGATGAACCATCAATGGGACTTGCACCAATCTTTATCCAAGAAATTTTTGATATTATTCAAGATATTCAAAAACAAGGAACAACAGTCTTGCTAATTGAACAAAACGCTAATAAAGCGTTGGCGATTGCTGATCGTGGTTACGTGTTAGAAACAGGTAAAGTTGTTCTTTCTGGAACAGGTAAAGAATTATTAGAATCTGAAGAAGTTCGAAAAGCTTATCTTGGTGGATAAGATAGACTTTTATCAGTTTTTTTGAGGAAGGGTAGGCAAATATGTCTACTCTTTTTTATGACTGTTTAGCTTTTTAGGAATCGTTTGCAGTTTGTGATATAATAAATATAAGAAAAATAAGTGGAGATTAATTATGGCAGTTAAAGATTTTATGACGAGAAAAGTTGTCTACGTATCACCAGATACAACGGTCGCTCATACAGCGGATATGATGCGAGAACAAGGATTGCGCCGCTTGCCAGTTATTGAAAATGATCGATTAGTCGGCATTGTTACTGAAGGAACAATGGCGGAAGCTAGTCCATCAAAAGCGACTTCTTTGTCAATTTATGAAATGAATTATTTGTTAAATAAAACAAAAATTCGTGACATTATGATTCGAGATGTTATTACAGTATCACCTTATGCTAGTCTTGAGGATGCTGTCTACGCGATGATGAAAAATCATGTCGGAATTTTGCCAGTTGTTGAATCCGGACAAGTTTATGGCGTGATTACAGAAAAAGATGTTTTTAAAGCTTTCCTAGAAGTATCAGGATATGGTGAAGAAGGGATTCGTGTTATCATTACTGCTGAAGATACAGTTGGAACGTTAGCGAAAATTGTTGACACTATTTCAGCAGATAACCTTAACATCAAACGTACAGTAGTTGCAACACGTAAATCAGGTAAAGTAGTTATTGAAATTCAAATTGACGGCAAAGCAGATGTTACCGATTTGCGTGAAAAATTAATCAATCAAGGTATTCAAGTTGATGCAATTGAGTTAACCTCAGCTAAAGTCATTGATTAAAGGAATTATAGAAGCATTGCTAAGATTTGCAGTGCTTTTTTGTATGATTTTTGATAAAATAGAAGTAAAGAAAATAGTATTAAGGAATTTTCATGAAAAACGCTATAATCATTACATTTGAAGGTCCAGATGGTGCTGGAAAAACAACAGTTCTTGAAAAAGTTCTTCCAGTTTTGCAAGAAAAGGGCTACGATATTGTGACCACACGTGAACCAGGTGGTGTTGAAATTGCAGAACGCATTCGTGATGTTATTTTGGATGTTAAGCACGTTGCGATGGACAGTAAGACAGAGTTGTTACTTTATATGGCAGCAAGACGTCAACACTATGTAGAAAAAGTGTTGCCAGCTTTAGAGGCTGGTAAGGTGGTCTTGATTGATCGTTTTATTGATAGTTCAGTAGCTTATCAAGGCGCAGGACGTGGTCTTGATAAAGAAATTATTGCTAAGTTAAATGACTTCTCAACAGATGGTAGAAAGCCTGATTTGACGCTTTATTTTGATGTTGAATCAGAAATTGGCTTAGTCCGAATTGCTAAAAATGCTGACCGAGAAGTGAATCGTCTTGATTTGGAAAAATTGGACATGCACAAGCGTGTTAGACAAGGATATTTAGACTTAGCTCAGACAGAAGAACGTATTGTGACGATTGATGCCTCACGTGAATTGGAACAAGTTGTTGCAGAAGCAACACACGTGATTCTTGAGAAATTAGGCTAAAAAGAGTAAAGGAATTAAAATGGATTTAGAGTGCTTGCAACCCCAACTTTTTAAAGACTTTAATCAGATTTTAAAATCAGATAGGATGAACCACGCCTATCTTTTTTCAGGGGATTTTGCCAGTTTTGATTTTGCGCTCTATCTTGCTAAAAGTCGTTTTTGTGAGAACTTGCAAGAAGGAAGACCTTGTGGCAAATGTCGTGAATGTCAATTGATTGAGGATAATGATTTTTCAGATGTAAAAATCGTCAAGCCAACAGGACAAATCATTAAAACAGATACCATTCGTGAAATGATGCGTGATTTTTCACGTTCAGGATTTGAAGGAAAATCACAGGTTTTCATCATTCAAGATTGTGAAAAGATGCATATCAATGCTGCTAACAGCCTTTTGAAATTCATCGAAGAACCACAAAGCTCATCTTACATGATTTTGCTTACTAGCGATGAAAGCAAGGTCCTTCCAACTATTAAGAGCCGAACACAAGTTTTTCGTTTTCCAAAAAATAAGAAGCTTTTAGTTGAACAAGCTGAAAAAGCTGGCATTCTAAAAACTCAGGCCGATATCTTAGCAGAGTTAGCTAAAACACCAGCTCACTTAGATGAGTTGATGGCTGATAAGAAGGTTTTAGAGCTCCTTCAGATCTGTGAACGCTTTATCTCAATACTATTTAAAGATAAGGCGACAGCTTATCTGGAAACAGGTCGTTTGGTTCAGGCGGCACCTGAAAAGTCTGAGCAAGAACTAGTTTTTCAACTGCTCCCTTTGTTCTTAGCAAAGCAGTTTAATCAAAAAGAGAGTCTAACTTATTTAGAGAAAAGTTATAAGGCACAGCAAATGTGGAGAAGTAATGTTAGCTTTCAAAATGTGCTAGAATATATGGTGATTTCATGACAGAAGTATTGAGTGTAAAGTACGAAGAAACAGGCAAGGTTGTCTATGTTTTGCCAAATCAAAATTATCAAGTTGGTGACTATCTCGTTATCAAAAATAAAAAAGGCTGTCGATTAGCTCAGGCAGTTACAGCCAATGAAGAAATGGATGACGTCAAATTGCCTGCTGAGATGGATAAGGTGCTTCGTCCGGCTAACGAAAAAGATTTTCAAGCTTATCAAGAAAATCTAGAATTAGCCATGAATTCTTTTGATAAGGTGAATGAGTTAACCAAAGCCAATCAACTTAAAATGAAAGTGATTGATATTGTCTTTCCTTTAGAAAGAAGTTATGTCTTAATTACATTTTGTGCAGAAGATCGTGTGGACTTTCGTCAGCTTTTACGTGATTTGGCTGCTCACTTTAAAACACGTATTGAACTTCGTCAGATTAATAGTCGTGAAGAAGCTAAAGTGTACGGTGGTGTGGGGCCTTGTGGCCGTGCCCTTTGCTGTGCTAGCTTTCTGGGAGAGTTTCCACCAGTATCAATCAAAATGGTCAAAAATCAAGGCATGTCACTTAGCACGGGTAAAACAGCAGGTATCTGCGGTCGTTTAATGTGCTGTTTGAGCTTTGAAGATGAGTTTTATAAAACCTCTAAGGAGAAATTCCCTGATTTGGGAGCAGAAATTGAAACGGTTGATGGATTAGGAGTAGTTGTGGGAATCGATGTCTTTTCTGACACAGTTAAGGTAAGATTACCTGAACGACACACTCTTTTAACTTATGCTTTAGAGGAGGTCAAAGTACGTGGATAAAAAAGAATTATTTGATGCCTTTGATGGTTTTTCACAAAATTTAATGATTACCTTGGCTGAAATTGAAGCCATGAAAAAACAAGTACAATCTTTGCTAGAAGAAAATACAGCTCTTCGACTTGAGAACGATAAACTACGTACACGTCTTTCTCAACTTGAACAAGAAACACCTATAAAATCTTCTAAACAAGGTAAAAAATATATTGAAAGTATTTATCACGATGGTTTCCATATCTGTAATGACTATTACGGACAACGTCGTGAAAATGATGAAGAATGCATGTTCTGTATGGAAGTCTTAGATAGGGAGTAATCGTCTGTTATGAAAGTACAAAAAAGTTTCAAGGGGCAGACTGACTATGGAACCTTGTATCTTGTGCCAACACCGATTGGTAATCTGCAAGATATGACATTTCGTGCAGTAGAAACGTTGAAAGCAGTAGATTTTATCTGTGCTGAAGATACTCGAAATACAGGTCTTCTATTGAAGCATTTTGATATTACTGTTAAACAAATTAGCTTTCATGAGCATAATGCTTATGAAAAAATTCCAGAGTTGCTAGAACTTTTGAAGTCTGGAAAAAATTTGGCTCAGGTATCAGATGCTGGAATGCCATCAATTTCAGATCCAGGACATGATTTGGTAAAAGCAGCCATTGCTGAAGATATTACTGTTGTGGCTCTTCCTGGGGCTTCAGCAGGGATTACGGCGTTAATTGCTAGTGGACTTGCACCACAGCCACATATCTTTTATGGGTTCTTACCACGAAAATCAGGACAACAAAAAGACTTTTTTGAGAGTAAAAAAGCCTATCCTGAAACACAAATCTTTTATGAATCACCTTATCGCGTGTCAGATACCTTAGAGAACATGTTAGCTATCTATGGTGACAGACAAGTTGTTTTGGTTCGTGAATTGACAAAACTTTACGAAGAATATCAACGTGGTTCTATTTCAGAACTCTTGGAGTATATTGCTGAGAATCCCTTAAAAGGTGAGTGTTTGTTAATTGTTTCTGGTCAGGATCAAGCTGTTTTAACTGAAGCTGCTGCAGAAGACTTAAACCCAGCAGAGCTTGTGTCTAGCCTAGTTGAGGCTGGTGAAAAACCAAATCAAGCCATTAAGAAGGTTGCCAAAACGTATGGCTTAAATCGTCAAGAAGTTTATAATGCTTATCATGGTATTTGATATGATTCATTGAAAAAATCAGGCATTTTGTCTGATTTTTAGTTTGTTCACAAGTAGATATTAGAAAATATAATATTGATGGTTATAATAAAAAATGAGCGAAAGCTAACATCGTATGTTTTCTGTAAATGTTGCTAAAAGCTTTTAAAATAAGGCTTTTTTAGCGATTTGGACTAGCATATTTCTCTGACATCACTTGTTATAAAATTAAAAAATTCAGAAAATTCATCCAAAAACTCTTTACTTGTCCAAAAAATAGTGTTATATTATCTAACATAAAAATCTAACGCGATGTTAGAGATTTTGAGTTTGGTTTTAAAAATTAAAACCTTAGAAAATAAAAGGAGTTTTTGATATGGATACAGGAAGTATTGCTTTTATGATTATCTGTGCTGGCCTAGTCTTCTTAATGACACCTGGCTTAGCCTTCTTCTACGGTGGTTTAGGAAGACGTAAAAATGTCATCAACACCATGATGATGTGTGCGATTCCTATTGCGGTTGGTTCTGTAATGTGGATGATTTTTGGTTACTCCCTTTCATTTGGTGGAAGCGGAAGTCTTATTGGTAACTTCTCTCATCTATTTTTCAATGGTGTTAGTGATTCAGCTAGTACACGAGGTCTAGCAATTCCGGATGCTTTGTTTGCTGCTTTCCAAATGATGTTCCCAATCATCACAGTTGCCATTTTAACAGGGGCAGCAGCAGGACGTATGAGATTTACACCACTAGTTATTTTCGTTGTTCTATGGCTTTTGGTAGTCTACTTCCCATTTGCTCATATGGTTTGGGACGAAGGACTTTTGGCTCAATGGGGTACAATCGACTTTGCTGGTGGTGACGTTGTCCACATCACTTCAGGGGTATCTGGTTTAGTTCTAGCTATTCTTCTTGGAAAACGTCGTGATTATGATCGTTTAGAATATCGTCCTCATAATGTTCCGTTTGTTTTCCTTGGTGCAGGACTTCTCTGGTTCGGTTGGTTTGGATTTAACGCAGGTTCAGCTTTAGCAGCTGATGGACTTGCAGTTCATGCCTTTGTAACAACTCATATTGCAGCGGCAGCAGCAATGCTTTCTTGGTTGCTTGTTGAAAAAGTTTTGACTGGTAAATTCTCACTTGTCGGTGCTTCAACTGGTTTGGTTGCAGGACTCGTCGCTATCACACCTGGCGCAGGTTTTGTATCAACATGGAGTTCACTTTTAATTGGTCTTTGTGTAAGCCCAATTTGTTATTTCGCTATTTCAGTTCTTAAGAGCAAATTTGGTTACGACGACGCACTTGATGCTTTTGGTTGTCATGGTATCGGTGGTATCTTTGGTGGATTGGTAACAGGACTCTTCACAACACCAGAACTTGCTCTTAATAAACACAATATTGGTTTGATTTACGGAAATGCACATCTTTTCCTAGTAACAATAGCAGCTATTATTTTCACAATCGTTTGGTCAGCAGTTGCTACATTCATCATTGTTAAGATTATCTCAATCTTTACAAGTATTCGAGTTGAAGAACGTGCCGAAGCTATTGGTCTTGATGACAGCGAACATGAAGAAACAGCTTACCCAACTTTCATGGGATTGGATTCATAAGCAGCAACGTTTGGCTTGTCGAAAATAAAAAACTGAGTTAAACTAACTTACAATAGAGACGTTTAGAAAGGGTGTACATTATGAAAAAAATCGAGGCTATTATTCGTCCAGATCGCTTGGAAGATCTGAAAAATGCCTTATCAAAGGCTGGTTTTACAAAAGGGATGACCATCAGCCAAGTTTTAGGGTATGGTAACCAACGAGGTCTTGCAGAATATGTTCGTGGTAAAAAAATTGTTCCAACATTGCTTGCAAAAGTCAAAGTTGAAATCGTTACTCATGATGCAGCGGTTGACGAAATTGTAGATATTATCTGCAAAGCTGTTCACACTGGAGAAGTCGGAGATGGGAAAATCTTCATCCTTCCCATCGAAGAAGTCATCCGTATTCGTACAGGTGAACGTGGAGGAGACGCCGTTTAGGTGACAAAGATATCTCCAAAGTTAACATAAATGTGATGGAAAATCCGAGTTCAATAGAATTCGGATTTTTTGGTGTAAAAAAACACCTTGTTCTTCAAGGTGTTAAATCATTATTAGCAAATTTTAGTGCCATGTGCTGCTTGGGCACCAGTTCTTTCAATTAGTTCTTGATAATTATCAGCTGTAACACCGCCGCCAATCATAATTTCAATGCGTCCGTCGGCGTAATCAACTAATTCTTTAAGATGGTCAACATTTTCAAAAATATCATTATTTTCTGAAGAACCATGAGTTAGGATACGTACAAAACCAAGGTCGACAAGTTGGTCAATAGCTTCTTTTTGATCAGCAAGAGGAATTTGGTCAAATGCCATATGAAAGACTAGTGGCAAGCCTTGAGTTGATGGAAGAAGTTGTTCAATCCCTTCAACATCGATGTGGTTATCTTCAGTTAAAAGCCCAAGAACTAGGTTGTCACTTTCTAATTCTGCTGCACGAAGAATATCATCTTCCATGATTCGAAGTTCGCTATCGTTATAAACAAAGTTACCACCACGTGGACGAATCATTGTAGCGAGTGAGATTTCTTTTTCGTGAAGATAGCGCGCAGCTTCTTTGATGACACCGTATGAAGGAGTTGTTCCACCAACGGCTAAATTGTCACAAAGTTCGACGCGTTTAACAGATGAGTCAAGTTGGCTGAGCAAAGTTGTGTTTTCAGCACAAAATTCTTTGATAATCATTTTTTCTCCTTAATGTTTGTTATTTACTATTATAACATGGTTATTCATAAATATTTTGGATAAAAATCCGTAAAAATCTTACAAAATTCAGAAAATTGTGATATAATTTATACCATTATACGGAGGTATTTTTATGACAATTTACAATTTCTCTGCAGGTCCTGCAGTGTTACCAAAACCAGTGCTTGAACAAGCACAGCGTGAAATGCTTGACTACCAAGGTAGCGGCATGAGTGTTTTAGAAATGTCCCACCGTTCCAAAGAGTTTGATAATATCATTAAAGAAGCTGAAAAATTATTGCGTGAATTGATGGCAATTCCTGATAATTACAAAGTAATGTTCCTTCAAGGCGGAGCATCTACACAATTCACTATGCTTCCTTTGAACCTAGCTAAGGGACGTAAGGCATATTATCTAGTTGGTGGATCATGGGGTAAAAAAGCTTATGCTGAAGCTGTTAAATTGTCCAAATCCGTTCCTTTTGAACCCTTGCTCCTAGCCTCGTCAGAAGATACTGTATATGATCATATTCCTACATTTGATCCAAAAGATATTGACCCTGAAGCTGCGTACGTTCACATCACAACAAATAACACTATTGAAGGAACTTCTATTTATGACCTTCCAGATACTAATGGTGTACCAATTGTGGCAGATATGTCTTCTAATATTTTAGCGGTTCGCTATAATGTTGAAGATTTTGCACTGATTTATGCGGGCGCTCAAAAAAATATTGGTCCTGCTGGTGTGACTGTTGTTATTGTTCGTGAGGATTTCTTGAATGATGAGCCAACACTTTCTGCAATGCTTGATTATCGTATCCAAGCTGAAGCGGGTTCACTTTATAATACACCGCCTGCATACAGCATCTACATTGCAAAACTTGTCTTTGAATGGGTGAAAGCTTTCGGTGGTGTTGACAAGATGGAGGCTGCTAACCGTGAAAAATCAGGTCTTTTGTATGACTTCATCGACCAATCAGATTTCTACACAAATCCTGTTAAGAATCCAGCAGAACGTTCAGTAGCGAATATTCTATTCGTGACACCAAGTAAAGAACTTGATGCTAAGTTTGTTGCAGAAGCAACACCACTTGGTTTCAAGAATATTAAAGGTCACCGTTCAGTTGGTGGTATGCGTGCAAGTCTTTACAACGCCTTCCCTCGTCAAGGTGTGCTTGATTTGATTGAATTCATGAAAAAATTTGAAGCAGAAAACAAATAAGGCTTTCTGTCAATATTTCTGATTAGGAATAAACAAGATTTTTCTTTTATAGCGATATAAGCCATTTGAGTCTGAGATTTTATCCCAGGCTCTTGGTGTAAAGGGGTAAATATGGTATACAGTGTTAAAACATTTAATAATATTAATCAAGTTGGTCTTAAAGAATTAGGAAATCATTTTCAAGTTGATGGGGATTTAGCAGAAAATCCTGATGCTTTTATTCTTCGTAGTCAAAATCTTCACGGCATTGAATTTCCAGAAAATCTAAAAGCAATTGCCCGCGCTGGTGCGGGTACAAATAACATTCCGATTGCCGATGCAACAGCAGCAGGGATTGTAGTATTCAACACTCCGGGTGCCAATGCTAATGCAGTTAAAGAAGCGGTGCTTGCATCAATTTTGATGTCAGCACGTGATTACATCGCAGCTAACGCTTGGGTTAATACTCTTTCAGGTGATGACGTTCCAAAACAAGTCGAAGCTGGCAAAAAACAATTTGCAGGGAATGAAATTTCTGGTAAAACGCTTGGCGTCATCGGACTTGGTGCTATTGGTGGACGCATTGCCAACTACGCCCAACGTCTAGGGATGAATGTTTTGGGTTACGACCCATATGTTTCTATTGAAACAGCTTGGAATATTTCTCATCACGTCAAACGTGTGGCTGATGTTAAAGAAATCTTTGCGAATTCTGATTATATCACTGTTCATGTGCCTTTGACAGATGAAACACGCCATACATTTGATAGTGAAGCGTTCGGTTTGATGTAAAAAGGAACGGTTGTTATCAATTTTGCGCGTGGTGAATTGGTTGACAATGCAGCACTTTTTGAAGCTATTGAAGCTGGTGTTGTGAAACGTTACATTACCGATTTTGGTACAGAAGAGTTGCTTAACAAAGATAAAATCACAGTTTTCCCTCACGTAGGCGGTTCAACGGCTGAAGCTGAACTTAATTGTGCGATTATGGCTGGTAAGACAATTCGTCAATTTATGGAAACCGGTGAAATTACAAACTCAGTTAACTTCCCTAATGTTCACCAAGCTTTGACAGCGCCATATCGTATTACATTGATAAACAAAAATGTACCAAATATCGTGGCTAAAATTTCAACAGCTGTCTCTGAATTAGGTATTAATATCGATAACATCATCAACCGATCAAAAGGTGATTATGCTTATACTTTGCTTGATCTTGATGAAACAGACAAAGCTAAAGTTGATCATTTAGTAGCCAACTTTGAAGCAAGCGACAATATCATTCGTGTTCGTTTGATTGCTAAGAAATAATAAAGATGAGCTGAGATTAAATCCCGGCTCTTTTTGTCTTTATTTGATATAATGAGGAAAATGATTTCTAGTTAGTAAAGGAGCAGAAGATGTTTACTTTTTACGAATACCCAAAATGTAGCACATGCCGTCGTGCTAAGGCAGAATTGAAAGAATTAGGGGCTGATTTTGAAGCAATTGATATCACACTTGATACGCCAAAGGCTGATCAAATTAAATCATGGATGGAAAATTCTTCCTTTATAGTTAAAAACTTTTTCAACACTAGTGGTCAAGCTTATCGTGCACTTGGCTTGAAAGACAAAGTTGATGGGTTAACGGTTGATGAAGCTGCTGATTTACTTGCTTCTGATGGTATGTTGATTAAGCGTCCTGTTTTAGTTAAAGATGGTAAAGTCTTGCAACTTGGTCACCGTAAGTCGTATGCTGAATTATTGAAAGACTAAGAATGATTTCCTGAGTTTGACTCAGGATTTTTTTAGCCTTACAGCCCTTAAAAAATCAGAATATTTAATATTACACCTTATTTTGATGCCTTTTTTGCTATAATAATCTCATATCACACGATTTGAGGATTTTTATGGAAAAGGAGATGAGAGATGCTTAGGATAAATAAGAAAGTTTGGCTGAGAATATCCTTGTTGTTATTTTTAGTGATTGGGGTGTATTATTTTGCTTTTACAAGCCATCACCATTATCTGGAAGTTGAAGCTGATTTTAAAAATGGTAATTGGCGAGTTACAGATATTCACAATGGTGGCTTAGCCAAGAAAACAGAACTGTCTGAAGGAGATATTCTTTTAAAAATTGATCAGCAAGAGAGCAGTAAAAACGTTTTGCTGAATAAATGATTGATTGTTGAACAGGCAAAATCTGTTCTTGTCGAACGTAATCATCAGGAAAAACAGATTGTTTTTAAGGGAAATCAGTCATTTAAATCTTTGTTTCTTATTTTTGAAGCGATAGCCTTTGTGTTATTAGTTTAGGCGATTTTACCTTTAAAAAAAGACAAGACGAGTCGGTCAAGTAAGCGATATAGCCTGTTTCTAATTGCGACAGCATTCTTTCTTAGCTCCCTGATACCTTCGAGTATGGGAGATACTTTAGGGCGTTTATTTGTGGTTTTGTATATCACCTTGCTTCCTTTTTTCATTGATGTTTTTTGGTGAGCAAGTATTCTTAAAGAAGCGGCAACAAAATTGTCTTTGTTTTCAAGGATTGTTATGGGGTATTCTTTGGTGACCGTTTTGATTTTCATTTTGGTCCAAGAGTTCTCACTTCCTTTGATTTTTGTGAAATATTTATCTGGTGGTATTTTTTATGTCAGCTTCTCGTTTTTGTTGATACTAGCTGCCCTTTCTTTGGTAAAGGATTATTCATCATTTCTTTTGCAGAAGGTTAATTTAATTTTATTGACGTTGCTCAGTTTGATTCCTTTATTTATTGGGTATGTTTTTCCTTTGCCTTGTGACCTTCCGTTTTCGTGTACCATTCCTCTATTATTTCTTCCGATTATAGGAGCTGTGAATCATTTAATTGTTAATCGTTTAACGATAACGAGAACGCACTTGCCCTTACCTGTGGTTTACATTTTGAAGGCGGTTGTGTCAACTTTTGTCATGATTTCCTTTACGGTCATGATGAAATTTATGGCAACTTGGTTTGTATCAGTTTATTGTTTTTTATTTATTCTCTGTTCACTGCCAATCATAAAAGACTTTATGGATATGGCAAAGCAACTGAATTATCGCTTGGATGGGCAAACTATTTTTTCTGCTGTTGAGATGGAACGTGAGGACATTGCTATCACTATTCACGACACGATTATTCAAGAGGTGATTTACCATAAGAAACAAATTGAGTCTGCAGGAGACGTTGACAAAAGCGAAGTCTTGAACACTTTGGATGATGTTGTTTTTGAACTGCGTGAGCTGTGCTCTAACATTTATCCTTTGATGATTAAGGAACTTGGCCTGAAAAATGCTATTTTGGAACTTTTGAATAAGTTTCAGAAAGAAGAACCAGTGATGATTGAATATGAGATAGCTTTTGACAGTTATCATTTTGAAAGTCGAGTGAGTAATTTTATTTTACGCTCGATAAAGGAATTGATTACCAATAGTATTTTGCATGGAAATGCTAAGCAGATTAAGTTAGCTATGGTTGAGTCGGAGGATCAGCTTATAGTTGAGGTCAGCGATGATGGTAAATTTATTGAACGACCAAGTGATCATAAGAATCATTTTGGTCTTGATGTGATTGCTGAAAAATTAGCACTTCTTGGTGGTGAATTGCAAATTGAAAAGCCACCGACCAAAGTAAGAATGCTGTTGCCGAAAGGAGATAAGAATGATAAAAATAGCAGTGATTGATGACCACGAGTTGGTTTTGCAAGGCATTTGCACACAATTATCTCAAGAAGAAAAATTTGATATTGTCGGAGCATTTACAGAAGTTGAAGAGTTGAAACTCTGCTTGTTGTGTAAAAAAGTGGATGTCTTGATTATGGATTTGATGTTGAAGGATATTCATGGCTTTGAGTTAATTGAACAATTAAAGCAAATGCACATTGACTTTCCAAAGATTATTCTTATTTCAGGATTTTATGAGCCTATGTTGCACAAGCGTGCCAATGAACTTGGGGTTAAAGCTTTTTTGCCAAAAGAAACTTCTTGTACGGAATTAACAAGTACCATCATTAACGTTGCTAATGGGAATTGTGTCATTCCAGATAGCCTCTTAGAAGGTCAGAAAAAGCAATTGTTGACAGAAGTTGAATTGAGCATTCTACGCTTGATTGCAGAAGAATATTCCAATGCCCAAATTGCTAAAGAATTATTTATCAGCAGACGAACAGTTGATACCCATGTGACAAATATTTGCACGAAATTAAACGTTACAGGGCGAGTAGGTGCTGTTCGAGAAGCCGTCAAATTAAAATTAGTCTAATCTTGAACCAAAAAGGTAAACAGATATTCGTAAATTACGGATGTCTGTTTTTTTGTGCTTTTGTATGATTGAAAGGCAAGGAAAAATGGAAAAGGAGAGTATGGATGATTTGATGCGATATAAGGTAATGAAAGGAATTTGACTTAAGTGTTTTTTATTATGTTTATCATGATATTAGTTTAATGGGAAAATGAAGAAATGTACAAAAGGGAAATCAGACTGGTTATTTCGGGAACCTATTCAACTGGGAAAACGACAACAGCAACGGCATTGTCAATTGCAACTGGGATACCTTTGATTAATGCGCTGTCTGCTCGTGAAATTTTAACTGAAATTTATCCAGGTAGGAGATTTCAAGACATGAATGCTACTGAGCTCATGACTTTGGGATTAAAGAGATTTGAAGAGAGAATAAGAGAAGAGACAATTCTGTACAAAGAAAATTCTAGCTTTATTTCAGATGGTTCGGTGCTAAATGAATGGATTTATGGAACGGTTCGATTAAAAATAGGATTGAATCCTGGGTCAGGTTTCATCCATAGATTATCAAAAGCGATTTTAGGAATTCCTGGGAAAAGTTTCTATCGCAAATACATGGATGCTTATGGTCAAGTCGCGAAAATGCATTCGAAAATGTGGTACACCGATGTGGTGCATTTACCAGTAGAGTTTGCTATGGCCCCAGATGGTCATCGGCCAGTATCAGAAAAATACCGAACGTTATCTGATCTTGAAATTCAAGAAGGGTTTGCTGCAATTGGCAAACAACCTGAGCTAGTAACGGGCAGCCAAGAAGAACGCTTGGAAAAAATTATCAAACACTACGACCTGCCAATCGTAGTTCCAATTAAAGAAGCTGTTGCTAAAGCAGAGGAGATTATTGCAAGTAACAGAGAGGCGGTGTCAAAACGCATTATTGAACAATATAAGGAACCGTCATTAAAGGAAAAAGTTAAGTTTTTAACTGAATTTTAGGAGATAAGATGATTACATTTCAAAATATTAGTAAGATTTATCAAGTTGGAGATCAAGAAGTTAAGGCTTTGGATGATGTATCATTTTCGATTGAAAAAGGTAAATTTACCATTATCTTAGGGCCTTCTGGTTCAGGGAAAAGTACCATGCTAAATCTACTTGGGGGTATGGATCAAGCAACGAGGTGTGTCAATCGCTAGAGCTTTAGCCAAGAAGCCAAAACTTTTGCTTTGTGATGAACCGACAGGAGCTTTGGATTCGAAAACTGGTCAGAAAATCATTGAACTCTTAAAGGAAATGTCTGCTGATAAAGATGTAGCAGTTGTGATGGTAACGCACAATGCTGAATTTGAAAAGTATGCAGATAAGGTCATTTATTTAAAGGATGGCAAGATTGATGCCATTGTTGACAAATAAAATGAATAAATTGGAGGAATGATGAAATATCTTAATTTAAAACTCAGAAGGGATATCAGACGTCATTGGCAACAATTCTTTTCAGTGTTTTTGATGTCCTTATTAAGCGTGCTAATTTTTGTGGGGCTGCAAGGAGCTTGGCATGGTTTGGAGAAAAGCTTAGATGATTTTATATCGACATCTCATTTGCCAACGGTATGGCTCCAAGCAGATACCATTACCAAAAATCAAATTGAAGACATTAAAGCTTTACCTTCTGTTGATAAAGTTAATGCTAAGACCACTTTATTGACTAAAGTTGATTTGGATGATGATTCGGAAAAATATCTCAATTTAAATACCTTTAATGATTCAGCAGAAAAAGTTATTACTGTTGATAAAGGGGAAAAATTTGATGATAACTCAGAAGGCATTTGGTTAGATACAAATTTTGCTAACAAAAATCATTTGAAGCTTGGTGATGAGCTGACGCTTTCTTTAGCTAATCGAACGTTTAAATTTCCGATTAAAGGCTTGGTTGAATCGGCTGATAAGATTTATTTTACGGGAAGCATTGAATATTTAGCGCCAAATTCTAAAAACTATGCTTACGGTTATGTGTCAGAAAAAGCTTTGGCAAAAGTCACTAGCAATCAAAAAGGCTATAATGCTCTTGAGATTTATGCTAAAGAAGATGATATCAGAGATGATCTTGAGGAGATTTTAGGAGAGCATTTACTTTCTTATGATGACCAGAAAACGTTGACAGAAGTGTCAGAAGCGACTGGACGCGTTGGACAAATTCGAAATCTGTCTTATCTTTTCTCTTTCATCTTTATCCTTTTAGCAATTCTTGCCATGTTTACGACCATTCGACGCCTGATTGAAAGTCAAACCAAAGAAATTGCAGTCATTAAAGCTTTGGGCTATTCAAATGGGCAAATCACTTGGCATTATATTTCTTTTGGCTTATTAGTTGGAAGTTTTGGAGCTTTGGCTGGCGCAGCTATCTCTCCTTTGATGTCGCTTTTTGTGCTTGAGACACAAAAGACGATATTCACCTTGCCACATTGGCAGATTGCTTATTCATGGTCATCGTTAGTTGTCATTTTGCTTGTCATCTTTATTTGTACCTTGTCAGCATATTTGGCATTAAGGTACTGGCAGCTGTTTTCTTACGAGGGAAAGCAAAGAAAGTTCACCACGTATTTCTTGAAAAACTTCCTCTTTTATGGAATCGTATTTCTGATGAGAGCAAATGGGCGATTCGTGATGCCTTTATTAACAGGGTGAGGGTGCTCATGGGAATCGTTGGTGTTGCAGGAAGTATGATGCTTTTGATTGCTGGTGTCGGAATGCCGATTTCAATGAATCATTTGGTGGATAAAGCTTACAATACTGATTTTTCATACGCTAAACGCTTGACGGTTGCTAATTACGATCAAGCAGCTAAAACTTATCAAGGTCAAGGGGTACAAATTAGCCGAGCTCGTTTTTCAAAAGATGATGGTTATAATCGCCTCTTGATTATTGTTAGTGATAGTGATTTTGTTAATGCAAGAACTACTGACAATAAAGCAATTGAAGAAGGCAGCATTTATGTTACCAATCGTTTTGCGGAATTAGCTGGTATCAAAAAAGGAGAAACTCTGAAAGTAACTCCTTATCAAGACGGTAAATCTTACTCATTTGAAGTTAAAAGGATTGTCACAAGTGAGACTAACCAAGGAGCCTACATCAGGTCAGAAACCTTTGAGGCAGCTGGTGGTAAATTTAATCCGAAAACCTTGTTGGTGGATAAGACCGTGTCAAAAGATGATATTAAAAATGACCAAAATATCTTATCGGTCATTAATAAATCAGATCAAGAAAAGAATGCTTATGATTTTGTGAATAGTTTGATGAGTGTGTTTTTGATGATTATCGGTTTTGCTTTGCTACTTGTCATTGTTGTTCTCTATAACCTTGGTTCTCTGAATTTTGTCGAAAGGATGCGTGATTATGCAACGCTTCAAGTTCTCGGTTTTTCTAAGAAAAATTTACAATTGATTACCATGATTGAAAATCTCATGACAACATCAATTGGTTGGATTCTGGGAATTCCAATAGGAATCTGGTTCTTGAGATGCTACGTGGCAACTTTCTCAACCATTCGTATTGAATACACAGCCTACATCACTTGGCAAGTTCTTTTGATAGCCAGTGTCCTAGTCTAGGTGACATCTGCAGTCACAACCCTCATTATCAGCCATAAAATTAAAACCATTAATATGGTTGAAGCTTTAAAAGGAGTTGAGTAAAAAAACAGTCCAGTGGACTGTTTTTTCACGAGCCAAGAAATAGAAAAGCGAGTCAAGTCCAGTGGACTGTTTTTTCACGAGCCAAGAAATAGAAAAGCGAGTCAGGTCCAGAGGACTGTTTTTTCACGAGCCAAGAAATAGAAAAGCGAGTCAAGTCCAGTGGGCAGCTGAACCTGTAAATGACACTACTTATAAATCAATTTCTAAAAGAATTGGTGTGTGGTCTTGGCGTGCACCTGAGTCAATCATTTCTGATTTTGTTACTTTATCTGCAATGCGGTTTGAAGTGAGCCAGTAGTCAATGCGCCAACCAGTGTTATTAATCTTACTTGTCTTACTACGTTGTGCCCACCAGCTGTATACGTTTGGAATGTTACCATGAAGGTGACGGAAAGTATCTGTGAACCCTTTAGCCAGCAAGTTAGTAAAGCCAGCACGTTCTTCATCAGTAAATCCAGCAGAACGGCGGTTTGAATTTGGATTGGCAAGGTCGATTTCTTGGTGGGCAACGTTGTAGTCACCAGTAGCTAGAACAGGTTTCTTTTGGTCAAGTTCAGCTAGGTATTGGGCGTATTTTTCATCCCAAAGTTGACGTTCAGCTAAGCGTTTAAGCCCGTCGCCAGCATTTGGTGTGTAAACTTGAGTGACGTAAAAGTTATCGAATTCAAGCGTGATAATGCGACCTTCACTATCCATAGTATCGGGGGCACCGATTTCTGGAAAAGAGATTTCTGGTGTTAACCCTTTTTTATAAAGGAACATTGTCCCAGCGTAGCCTTTTCTAGCTGGTTCAACGGAAGAACGCCAAGAAATGTCATAATCTGGGAAGTAGTCATTCAAAATTTGAAGGTGCTTTTTGGTAGGCCCTTTTGCTGAGAGTTTTGTTTCTTGGATAGCGATAATGTCAGCGTCTTCAGCTACCAAAGTATCAATGACGGCGCGTGAAAGAACAGCTCTGGCTGAATCACTAGTTAAAGCAGCATTGATTGAGTCAATATTCCATGAAATGAGTTTCATATTCTTATCCCAAAGCCTTGGGTGAACAAAGCTTTTTTTCTTCTTTCTAAAGTTTAATCGTTAGTTTCTATTTTAGCAAAAAATGAACTGGCATGCGATTTTAATGCTTTTTTCTTGTGATTGTTTTTTTAAAGGAATATAATCTATTTAGAAAAAAATCTAAATAGTTTTTTAGATAAGTAGAGGATTGTTATGGTATTTGCAGAGACATTCAAGGCACTTTCTCATCCTATTCGCCGAGAGATTTTGACCTTATTAAAGGAAAAATCTTTGACAGCTGGTGAAATTGCCATTTCGATCTTGCTGGGGCAACTATTTCGCATCATCTGAGGATTTTGAAAAAAGCAGGTTTAGTGGTTGAAAGGCGTGAGAAAAATTTTATTTACTATGAGCTGTGTACTTCTGTTTTAGAAGATATTATGACTTGGCTTGCGGCTTTAAAGGAGAGATCAGGAGATGAAAATGAATAAAAAACAACTTATATTAACAAGTTTTGTGATTGTTTTGCCAGCTTTGATTGGGGCATTTTTCTGGAAAGCTTTGCCAGAGCAAATACCAACTCATTTTGGAATTGATGGGCAAGCTGATGGCTACAGTAGTAAAGTTTTCACCCTTGTTGCTTTCCCGATTTTATTTGTACTTTTTCAAATCATTGCTTTAGCCTCACTTGAAAGGGAGTCTGTGAAAGTAACGGTTCCAGCTAAAATGAGAAAGCTCTATGCTTGGATTGTTCCAGCTTTAAGTTTCATTGTTCAAGGGTCAATTTATGCGAATGCTCTTGGCTGGGTGAAGAGCAGTCCGACTCTTGTGACAGCTTTTTTGGGGATTATTTTTATAATCCTCGGAAATTATTTGCCAAAAACACATCGCAATCATACCATCGGTATTCGCATTCCTTGGACGTTGTCTGATGACAAAAATTGGCATAAGACACACCGCATGGCAGGTAAACTTTGGGTGCTTGGTGGTTTGCTTATCTTGCTTGAGAGTTTTGTTCAGGTGGCTATGCCTTATGTGATGGGAGTAGTCATTGCTATTATGATTATTGCGCCGATGATTTACTCTTTTCTTCTTAGTCGAAAAGCCTAAAAACTGACTTGCCTAGTTTTTTAGCTGTAAAATTGTTTGATTGTGTTATAATGATAGAACAAAATTAAAGGAGATATTGTGATGAAAAAGACGGTATCCTATTGGTTAATTGCTTTATGGTTTTTAGTAATGCTAATCAGCTATTGGATTTTTTTACCGCCCATTAATATTTTTAGCGTAGCATTTTGGCTTTTTGTTTTAGAGGGCTTGTGTTTAGCCTTTGGAGTCATTGCTTTGTTGTCTCTTGGTGGCAAAGTCCAACAAATAACATTCCAAGTGCCAGGTAGTCGTGCTCGAAAAGTAGTTTCAGCACCGAAACCAGCTTTTGGAAAAGCTTTGTCTGCTATCAGCTTTGCTATTGCAGTGATTTTACTTATTCTTGGCGCGTCAACTTTCCTTAACTCTCGTTTGTTTAGAGCCAAAAGTTATGCCAATGTGATTAAAGTAAAAGAGGCTGATTTTACTTCTGATTTCCCTGAAACTAATATTTCTCATTTGGTTTTATTGGATCGTTCATCAGCTAAGAAAATTGGTGATACTTATCTTGGAACCATTGATAAAGTCTCACAATTTGGTATTTCAGATGATTATCGTCAGGTTACAATTGGTGAGCAACCTTACCGCGTCTCACCTCTAGAATACAAATCATTCTGGAAATGGTTTACCAACCATAAAGAAGGAATCGGCTATTACGTCAAGGTTAATCAGACAACAGGAAAAGCAGAATTAGTCAAGCTTGATAAAGGCATGAAATATTCTGATTCTGAATATTTCTTTAGCGATACCCTTCGCTATTTGCGTTTGAAATACCCAACGGTGATTTTTGGAGATCCATCTTTTGAAGTGGATGACAAAGGAAATCCTTATTATGTTGCAACAACATATAAACCTAAGTTTATGTTGAGCTCAAATGACCCAACAGGTGCTATTTTACTTAATGCGGTAACTGGTGAAACCAAACGTTATGATCTTAAAGACATTCCTGACTGGGTTGACCGTGTCTTTTCTGCTGATAATGTGATTAGTCGTGTCGATGATTACTACACTTATCAAAAAGGTTTCTGGAATACAGTCTTTAGCCAAACAGGTGTAAAAAAAACAACGGATAGTTACAACTATATCTCAATTGGTTCAGATATTTACCTCTACACAGGTATCACATCGGCTACTGCTGATTCTTCAAACCTTGGCTTTATTTTGGTTAATATGCGTACTCGTGAAGTGACAAATTATAAATTGGCATCAGCGACTGAAACTGCTGCGCAAGAATCAGCAGAAGGCGAAGTTCAAGAAAAACATTATGAAGCAACAGCTCCGACACTTGTAAAATTAGACGGCAAAGCTTACTATCTTGTTTCTCTTAAAGATGCTGCTGGTTTGGTCAAATCTTACGCTATCGTTGATGCAGAAGATTACCAACAAGTGACCGTTGATAATGACATCGAGACTTTGATTGCTAAGTTCACGGATTCAGATACTTCAGCTTTGTCAGGTGTCGCTGACAATTCTGGCGAATCCAAAAAAGTCAAAGTGATTACTGGAGTGGTGGATAAATTAGCCAGCCAAATGATTTCAGGTTCAACAGTTTACTACATCTCATCATCAGGAGAGATTTACAAAGTTAAAGCAACGACTGATACAACAGACAAACTTCCTTTCCTTGCTGTTGGGGATGAATTTAAAGGTGAACTTCAAGATGATAATTACTTGACTAAGTTTGAAGTAACTAATCAAAAATAAACAGTGAAGAGTTTGGAATAAAAATTCCAAGCTCTTTTGAATACGATTTTTTCGTATTGCCTGACCATTTAACCTATAATCAGTTATAAATTTATGTTATAATTAGATGTTATCAATAAGGGAGTTTCATTAGCTCCTATTTGAAAGGAAAGAAAATGACTAGTAAACAACCATTTTATATTACAACACCGATTTACTACCCATCTGGTAAGCTTCATATTGGTTCAGCTTATACAACAATCGCTTGTGACGTTTTAGCACGTTACAAACGTATGATGAACTATGATGTCTTTTATTTGACAGGGCTTGACGAACACGGTCAAAAAATCCAACAAAAAGCTGAAGAAGCAGGTATCACACCACAAGCTTACGTTGATGGTATGGCTGCTGATGTTAAAAAACTTTGGAAAATGCTTGATATCTCATATGATAAATTCATCCGTACAACTGATGATTACCACGAAAAAGTTGTTGCCGAAGTTTTTGAAAAATTGTTGGCACAAGATGATATTTATTTAGGTGAGTATTCTGGTTGGTACTCAGTTTCAGATGAAGAATTCTTTACAGAAAGCCAATTGGAAGAAGTTTTCCGTGATGAAAATGGAAAAGTCATCGGCGGGATTGCCCCTTCTGGACACGAAGTAGAATGGGTTTCAGAAGAATCATATTTCTTACGTCTTGGAAAATATGCTGACCGCTTGGTAGAATTTTTCCATGCACACCCTGATTTCATCCAACCTGATGGTCGTATGAACGAAATCATCAAGAACTTCATTGAACCAGGTCTTGAAGATTTGGCTGTCAGCCGTACATCATTTACATGGGGCGTTAAAGTGCCTTCAAATCCAAAACACGTTGTTTACGTGTGGATTGATGCGCTTCTTAACTACGCTACGGCACTTGGTTATGGTCAAGAAGAACACGCAAACTTTGATAATTTCTGGAACGAGGGAACAGTTTTCCATATGGTTGGTAAAGATATCCTACGTTTCCACTCAATTTACTGGCCAATTATGCTCATGATGTTGGACATGAAATTGCCTGACCGCTTGATTGCCCACGGTTGGTTTGTTATGAAAGACGGTAAAATGTCTAAATCTAAAGGTAATGTGGTTTACCCAGAAATGCTTGTCGAACGCTATGGACTTGACCCACTTCGTTATTACCTCATGCGCTCACTTCCAGTTGGTTCTGACGGAACATTTACGCCAGAAGATTACGTTGGACGTATCAATTATGAGTTGGCAAATGACCTTGGAAACCTTCTTAACCGCACAGTTGCCATGATTAATAAATATTTCGGTGGCGATGTTCCAGCTTACGTTGAAAATGTCACAGCATTTGATGCTGATTTGGCAGGTGTTGTCGAAGAAAAACTTGCTGAATACCATAAACAAATGAATGCTGTTGACTACCCACGTGCACTTGATGCGGTTTGGAGCATTATTTCACGTACAAATAAATACATTGATGAAACAGCTCCTTGGGTTCTTGCAAAAGATGACGCTAAACGTGATGAATTGGCAGCAGTAATGGCTCACTTGGCAGCTAGCCTTCGTGTGGTGGCTCACCTTATTCAACCATTTATGATGACAACATCAAACACTATTATGGAACAACTTGGTCTAGGAAGTGATTTTGACCTTGAAAATCTTACCCTTGCAGGATTCCCAGAAGGTGTGAAAGTGGTTGCCAAAGGAACACCAATCTTCCCACGTCTTGATATGGAAGCTGAAATTGACTACATCAAAGCGAACATGGGTGCAGGTGCAGTAATTGCTGAAGAAAAAGAATGGGATCCAGCAGAAGTTGAACTTAAAAACGAAAAGAAAGCTATTAAATTTGACGACTTTGACAAAGTAGAAATCCGTGTCGCTGAAGTTAAAGAAGTTTCTAAAGTTGAAGGTTCAGAAAAACTTCTTAAATTCCGTCTTGATGCTGGTGATGGTGAAGACCGTCAAATCCTTTCAGGAATTGCAAAATTCTATCCAAATGAACAAGAGCTTGTTGGTAAAAAATTACAAATCGTTGCTAATCTGAAACCACGTAAAATGATGGGCTTGCTTAGTCAGGGAATGATTCTATCGGCTGAACATGACGGTAACTTGACTGTTCTTACAGTTGACCCAAGCGTGCCAAACGGTAGCCAAATTGGTTAATAGTTGTCACAAAAGATAATGAAAATACTCAGTACCTATAATGGTAACTGGGTATTTAACTTGTCTTTTTATGAAAAGAAATTCGCAAAAAATGAAAATAAATTTCAAAAATGACAATTAATTTTCATTTAAGTTTCCTTTGATAATTTTTAATGGCGAATTTTATTATGGTGAATTAGAATCGAGAAAAACAAACATGACTTTAAAAATCTTATCACGAGAAGATTATGAACAAGTGAGTGCCACATTTAAAGAACGTTCGTTTATGCAATCTGTTGAAATGGCGGATTTGCTTGAAAAACGTGGGTTTGACATTACTTTTTTAGGTTTGGAAGCAGATGGAGCTATCCAAGTGGCGGGTGTTTTGTACAGCATGCCAATGACTGGTGGGCTTCATATGGAAATTAATTCTGGACCAGCTTCAACAGACACCGCTTATCTTTCAGAGTTTTATAGAGAATTAAAGGCTTATGCCAAGGCAAATGGTGCTTTTGAACTTATTGTTAAACCTTATGATACTTATCAAAGTTTTGATAGTCACGGAAAGCCAAATGATGATGAAAGACCAGGATTAATTACTTGTTTGACTGAGCTTGGTTATCATTTTGATGGGCTTCAAACAGGTTATCCTGGTGGTGAGCCTGATTGGCATTATGTGAAGGATTTGACAGGACTAGTACCAGAGACTTTGAAAAAATCCTTTAGTAAAAAAGGTCGTCCGCTAGTCAATAAAACCAATTCATTTGGTATTAAAGTACGACGTTTGAAACGTGATGAGCTTCATATTTTTAAAGCCATTACCGCATCAACATCTGCTAGACGAGAATACATGGACAAACCTTTAGATTATTATGAAGCTTTTTACGATAGTTTTGGTGAGAATTGTGAATTCATGATTGCAACACTTAATTTCCAAGATTATCTTAAAAATCTTCAGGACAGCTATGATAAGATTGCTGCTGAATTAGCTGTTTTAAATCAAAAAATCGCTGACGGCGTCAACTCAGCCAAAGTCCACAAACAAAAGGCACAATTGGATAAGCAAATTGCAACTTTTGATGTTCGCCTTAAAGAAGCTAAAGAATTGATTCAAAAACATGGTTCAGAAGATGTCGTGTTAGCAGGTAGCCTCTTTGTCTACACACCGCAAGAAGCTGTTTATCTTTTTAGTGGTTCATATACTGAATTTAACAAATTCTATGCCCCAGTTGCTCTGCAAGAACACGTGATGACAGAAGCATTAAATCGTGGCATTCATTTTTATACTTTCCTTGGTATTCAAGGGATTTTCGACGGTAGTGATGGTGTTCTTCGTTTCAAACAAAACTTTAATGGCTACATCGTTCGTAAGATGGGAACATTCCGTTATTACCCACGCCCACTACTTCATAAAGTTGTAGCTTTAATCAAGAAAATCTTAAGACGGTAACCAAAACGAGCCTTAGGGCTCGTTTTTTGGTATACTAGTGGTATTAATTATCAAGGAGAGAGAAATGACTTTTGAAGAAATTTTGCCTGGTTTGAAGGCTAAGAAAAAATATGTGCGTACTGGCTGGGGCGGAGCAGAAAATTATGTTCAACTTTTTGACAGCATCGAGCAAAATGGTGAGGCACTTCCAGTGACACCATACTTCCTCATCAATGTATCAGGTGAGGGCGAAGGCTTTTCAATGTGGTCACCAACACCTTGCGATGTTCTAGCTACTGATTGGGTCGAAGTAAATGACTAAGATACTTATCACAGGTGTCAGCTCAGGAATTGGGCTTGCTCAAGCGCGACTTTTTTTGGAAAATGGCTGCGCGGTATACGGCGTTGATAAGTCGCAAGCGCCTGAGATTCAAAATGAAAACTTTCATTTCCTACAGTTAGATTTGACGACGGATTTAGCTGCGCTCTACGATTTTGTATCTGACGTGGATATCTTGTGTAACACCGCTGGAATTCTCGACGCTTACAAGCCTTTGCTTGAAGTGTCAGATGATGAACTCGAGCGTGTGTTTCAGACAAATTTTTTTGCGACGGTTAAAATCACTCGTTATTATTTAGCTAAAATGGTTGAAAGACAATCAGGTATTATCATTAACATGTGCTCGATTGCTTCATTTATTGCAGGTGGGGGCGGAGCAGCTTACACAGCTAGTAAGCATGCACTTGCAGGTTTCACGCGCCAGCTTGCACTTGACTATGCTAAAGACAAGCTTCAAGTGTTTGGTATCGCACCAGGTGCAGTTAAGACAGCCATGACAGCTAGCGATTTTGAACCAGGAGGCTTGGCTGACTGGGTCGCCCAAGAAACACCAATCGGACGTTGGAGTAATCCTGAGGAAATCGCTGAGCTGACTGGATTTTTAGCATCAGGAAAAGCCACATCTATGCAAGGGGAAATTGTCAAAATAGACGGCGGCTGGAGTTTGAAGTAGAGGCATAAAAAGGAGGCTTCAAAATGAAGAGGAGAAAACCATAGTGGAAATTTCTGTCAAACGGATTGTAAGAAGAAGTAAGACAGAAAAAAATAGGAGATAAACATGAACGCACAAGAACTATGGAATGAATACAAGCAAATCAATCCCTCAATTGGTGATGACATTGATGCTTGGCAGTTTGGAGCACAGCCAGATTTATTAGCGAAATTGGTTTTAGATGGGACAAAAACAGCTACTGCCTCAGCCTATGACTTATATGCAGTTGATAATGATCCGCTACCTGAAGTTGGTTCCTACGATGTAGTATTAGACAGTAAAGACCAAGCAGTTTGCATTATTCAGATTAAAAAAGTTTCTGTGGTAGCTTTTGAAGAAGTTTCTGAGGAACATGCTTTTAAAGAAGGTGAGGGAGATAAAACTCTTGCCTACTGGAGGCAAGTTCATGAAGACTTTTTCAAACCTTATTACAATGAATACGGTCTGACATTTAACGGTGATAGTCAAATTGTTCTTGAAGAATTTGAAGTGGTCTATCCCACACTTTAGTATGACAATTACTTGTTATAGTATCAGTTTGAAAAACGAACATGTGCTAAACTGTGCTTAGACATTAATTAGGAGGAAATCTATGAAATTAGCTATTTTGGGAACAGGAAAAATCGTTGAAGAGGTTTTACCAGTTTTAAAAGAAATTAATGGAATCGAATTATCAGCGATTTTATCAACACCGCGCAGCATTGAAAAGGCTGAAAAGCTAGCTGAGCTTTATGCGATTAGTCAAGCTAGCAGCGACTACGATAGCATTTTGGCAAATCCAGATGTGGATACGGTTTATGTTGCCCTTCCAAATCACTTGCATTATGACTACGCTAAAAAAGCTTTGCTAGCTGGCAAACACGTCATTTGTGAAAAGCCATTTACGTTAACATTAGCGGAATTTGAAGACTTGGCAAAAATTGCAGC
>OGJX01000638.1_pt1 | contig 31504 bp, 36 predicted proteins | sample 1572381 | NCBI WGS metagenome assembly OGJX01 (sample SAMEA2582085, study PRJEB24529) | metagenome | biome: Human gut stool | place: China | collected 2011
GAGGTCGGAAAACGAAAGTAGGAAGAAAACTGCTTCGTTTTCCTCCTACTCGATTATATAGGTGATTAACTGATATTCCCAAAATATCTTGGGATGGGCAAAAGAAATAAATGAGGAAGACTATGCATCCCTTTATTGATTCATTCAATATCAAATCCCATGTCTCGCACAAGTTGCTTGACAACATTGACTTTGACGGTTGAAGCATCCTCTTTATCATAGAGAAGAAGGAAAACCACATGACCGTTTTCCATATCTGTAAAGACATTGAAAGTAATGACCCTTGCTCCACCAGATTTACCTTTGCCTTTAGCTTTGATAGCCATACGGATTTTGCGTATGTTTTTTGTAATTCAAAAGTTCAAATGCTATTTCATAAATATCAGCTTCTTCCTTTTCACAGATATCAAAGCACTCTTTTGTAAGATGATTGTAGATTTCGCACTCTTCAGGTGTGAAAGCATTAGTTCCATCTGCTGACATGTAATCCTCAAACATATCATCAGGATTGAAATTCACATTGCGTTCATCGACGATGTAACGGAAGAACTTTATTACTTCATCAACATTGTTGATATGTGAATCTTTATTATACTGCATAACTATATCTTTTAGGTTTACATCAGAAAGGTAATCTATCCCAACACCAAAGAAAAGCGTAGGCCAAGAGCATCGGCAATACGCAAGAACGTAGAGAGTTGCATATCTGTCTGACCCTTTTCGAGTGAAGATATGTACTCGCGTTTCTTACCGATTTTTTCAGCCAACACTTTTTGTGTTATATTTTGGCGCTTGCGTTCATCCTTAAGAAGTTCAGCATAGTACCAAGCTTTAGCCTTAGCTTCAAACTCCTTACGCTCGGGACTATTTTCGTCACCATATCTTTCTTGCAGATGGTCGTCAAATGTTTTGAGACCAGCAAGTTTGTTTTTGTCAAGTTTCAACATATTCAATCCTCCAAATAACGTTTGACAATGTTTCCGGCTTTTTTGATTTCAGCCTTGTATTGCTTTGTATCTTTCTTCAAAAACGAGTTCAGAAGAAGTACATTTTTGCTTTGTATGAAATTATCGTGGTCAACAGCGAGCAGAATAGTTCTGTATTCGTTGGAGCTGATGGAAATTCGGAGTTCGTAGAAGTCCGTATTCTCTAAGCTCTTTACTATTTTTGAACTGACGACATATTGTGATTTTACAATCTGTAAAGCATAGTCATATTTCTTCTTTAATTGTTCGTTCATACTTGCGTAGTATTCTTCGAACTCGTCCGAGTAGATAATGTGCCTTATCAATTTCTCTTCCATGCTGCAAAGTTAATCAATTTGTTACATACTACCATATAAAAGTAATACATTTATTACATATACATCTCAATTCCATTCACCTCAAATATACACACGTCTCGGAGCTGCCGGATTTCGTTAGAGTCCAGCAGCTACATTCGTCTTATGTATTTTTAAATAAGGTAGGCTGAATAGTTACAGCATCAAAAGCCTCTACAAATTTTCATAATCTCCCATAAGCCTAAAGTTTGTATTGTGAAAGTCAATATTAATCTGTCGAAGACAAATCAAGCAAGAAATCATAGATGCTGATAATCTGAATTCCATCATCATCGCTCCACGATTTTGTATGCTCACCAACGATAAGGAGTTTACGGAAAGAATCACCCACTAAGCGCAAGGAACGTTTCTCCTGCTCCATTTTGTCGGCATCAGGCATTCTCCAAGCCGATTGTATATAAATGCGTTGACTACCTTTATTGCAGACGAAATCAACTTCAAGTGTGACACGGATATTTTGTCCCTTATCGTTTCTAACCCTTTGAGCAACGTTGCCAACATCAACGAGCCAACCACGCATACGCATTTCATTATAGATGACATTCTCCATGATGTGGGTAGGCTCTGTTTGTCGGAAAGAAATGATAGAGTTGCGCAAACCGATATCTTGATAATAGTATTTTGATAGCGAGCCGATGTACTTGCGTCCTTTAATGTCATATCGCTCAGACTTCTCAATAAGGAAAGCATCTTGCATATATCCAAGATATACGGAAACCGTCTTGTCCGTGATATTCTGAACGTTGCTTACAGACTTGAAAGTGTTGGCAATATTAAGAGCATTGACAGGTGCGCCTATGCTTGAAGCCACAGTCTTTGAAAGCTCTTCAAATTCAGGTTTTAAGGTAATGTCATTACGCTCATATATGTCACGGAGATACACGGTACGATATAGCCTACGCAAGAAATCGGATTTCTTGTCATCGCCAATTTGAGTTAAGAGTTGTGGAAGTCCACCAAACATAATGTATTCAGACCACGCATCTTCCTTTGAACCAGGAAAAACAGACATAAATTCCTTGAATGACAAAGGCCAAACATGAATTTCATCACCACGCCCACGGAACTCTGTCACCACATCAGATGAAAGGAAGCGTGAATTAGAGCCTGTAACATAAACATCAGTGCCTTCAGTTACCGAGAGTGTGGAAAGAACCTCAACAAAGTCATTCACTTCCTGTACCTCGTCAATAATGATGTAGTATGTTTCATCGTCTTTCATTTCCTTTTCTACCCAATCAAGTAAATAGTCAGGGTCTTTGAATGGCTTGTTCTTTCGACTCTCCATATCAATAATTATGATATGGTCTTCCTTAATACCATCATCCAACAAGTGCTGTCGGAAAAGCTTCTTTAGCAAGAAAGACTTTCCCGAACGTCTTAATCCTGTTATAATTTTAATCAATCCGTTGCCTTTAGAACGAATCAATTGGTCGATATAAGTGCTTCTGTTAACTATCATCCATTCCGAAAAAGTGGTACATGTTCCACTTTTTCGGAACAAAGGTAATACTATTCTTTTAAAAGGAAGACTGTTTTTTTAGGAATTTGACAATTTTAGCCAAATTCGCTACTCTACATATACACCTCAATTCCATTCACCTCAAATATACACACATCGCGAAGCTGCCGGATTTCGTTGGAGTCCAGCAGTTTCATTTCCAAATGGTATTGATTGCCTATGTAAGCGAAGTCACGTCCGAAAGTCATAAATGGCGCAGGAAAAGGAAAAGAGGGGGGTAGGGGGAGGTTACATAATTACTTTCAATTTGGAAGGAATCAGAAAATTGTTTAGCTTTGTAAGAAAATAAAATCAGATAAGATGGGAACAGAATTAATACCACAGGACGGCGACACAATAATTTGCCTAAAAGTAGGCAAAATAGATAGGGAAGATTTGTATGAGATGACACGCAAGTATTGGAAAATGAGTTTGCAAAGGGCATCAAAAGCAAATCATGTCCTTGCCGTTGTGGATGGTATCGTAAAAGAAGACTACATCCCTCAAGATTGGAAATATACAGACAATCCAAAGTATGAGGGACGTATTGAATTTGTAGGGAATAAATGTTTGAATTCTCCTTACGTTGGGAAAAGCGTGGCTTCTTTTTATGGAAAAAGCCAGAATCCGGTGAAATATATTAATATGTAACATTGCATCAAATAATACGGAATCAGATATTTATATAGTTCCCATAATCCCAAGCTAATCCCCAAATGTTATTGTCTTTTATATTGTCAGATAAAGTTGATAATGAGTGATAGCAATTAAATTAATTGCTATAAAATAGAAAACTAACATCGATTAAGAATTAAACAAGCGCAAATTAAAAGTCCAATAATAAAACCTATTATTTCAATTGTTTTTAAAGACTCATCGCTTATATTACATTTAAATAAACTACCCAATATTATAACTCCAAGTACAATTGCACCACATATAGCCATTGCGCCCAAAATATATGATGCGGCAAATGCAAAAATAAAATAACCAATAATTAATAATGGTATACATGCAATTAACGCTAATCCAAAAATAATGGAAAATTTAATATTTTCTTTTTCCCTTTCTTTTTTTTCTAGTTCTACATTAGCTCTCTCTTCTTTTATTTTATTAGCGACTTCAGTTTTTTCTAATTCAGAGTATGTTTTATCATCGAAGTTTGTGCATCCAATAAAGCATTCTTCTTTTAGAACAAGAGAATTATTTTTTTTTATTATTTTTAGAGACGTACAATCTGCAAAACATTCAGGGGCTAATTCTATATTGGGACTATGAATAACTATTTCTTCCAATCCTATACAATTAGCAAAAGCTTTATAACCGATTCTTTTTACAGACTGTGGAATTTCAATTTTAACTAAACTTGTACAATCTTCAAACGCATATTCATCTATCTCAGAAAGTCCTTCATTAAATGAAATTTCATATAGGCTGAAGTTGTCACTGAAACAATTAGATCCAATGCTTTTTAATGATTTCGGAAATTCTAATTTTTTTAGTGATTTACAGTAAGCAAAAGCATCTTTTTCTAATTTTTCTAATGAGGTATTAAAAATAATATCATTTAAATTTCTGCATCCTTCGAAAGCTGATCTGTTAATTTTTTTTATGTTTTCACTCAAAATTACTTTATTTAAGTTATTGCAGTCATAAAATGCAAAACTTCCAATATATGATAGACTATTATTGAATTCAATGTTTTTTAAATTAGTACAACCATAGTTTTTATAAAGCGCTGATAATTAGATATATGTAGGTTAAAAGGTAGAAAAGTGACTGTGGGATATTTGAGAGATAGTAAAGAATGTAAAGATTTAACATTTTTAACGCATTTTAATGACGATTTGCAAGGTTCGGATTGCATATCTGATGAATTTAAAGAAATAAGAAACCTATTCTGCCTGAGCGTATGCTATATAGAATGCCCTACACATTTGGCTATCGTTTTAACCTTGGGAAAACATCCGAAAGAGCAGAAAACTTGGCAAGTTCCCTCGCCTCTAAATATAGATATTTTCTTTTAATTTGATAAAGAAATGTGATAGAAAATGCTATTTCAAGGGATATTTTTTTGCGTATTTTAATAAAAAATGGCAGTTCAAGTAAAGATTTTAGAGCATTTTTGGCGTATTTTCTTGAAAAAACATGTATCTTTGCACCGTCTATACCCACGCTGTGCCAACCAAGAAGGATGACAAATCTTGTTAAGGGTGGCGGGCATCTAGCAGATGTCAGATTATATGGGAAGGACACTACATAATGTAAAAGCGTCATTGATGCTTTGTTTTTGGTTGTATGAACCTAGGAAATTCATAAAGCTGATCAGAAACAATGTCGGAAGTGAATGCTTACGGGTATGGCATAACTATATCCCGGGGTGTGTAGAGAGGGTATATTATATCCTCATGCACACTTTTCCCGGAGATTAGTGCTACATACTAGCGTGGGTATTGCTCTGCTTCGTTCATCAGCAAAGGTTTTCCTAGGACCTATACAACGGACAAGCAGAAGTGGATACCCACCTTTTTGTTATGTGGTCACCAAACTATTCAACAAAATGCCTTATTGGGTATCTATAGGCTGTATAACAACGTATGAAACGTTATAATATAGTTGCCATAGAAATTACAAACGAAGGAAAGGCACCTGAGTTAAAACATCTAACAGTAGGAGGATTAGATTTAGTTCCCCAATCTCAAGGTGAGATTGCTGAGATAGCACTTGCTGCAATCAATGATATTTCTGGAACAAAGGAAGTTAAATTTGTGGCAGATCTTTCCGAGGAAGATTTCAATAAATATTTTCACAATCAATTAATGGACTACATCAATTCAAAGGATTGAGTTGGCTAAACACAGAGAATGCAGATTCGCTGCAAAGGATGTATGCAAAGAGAAAGTCGATTCGCTTGATAGGATGTAGACATGACCTTCTAATACTAATCGTCATGAAAAAGTATCAGAAAGCACAGATGGTTGCAAAGAATCTTCCTACAGGTTCTTATGCAGCTGGTTGTCCTGCAGAGAAGGAGTGGGCTGGTCACTGCTCATTCCTCGGAATGAAGAATAATTTCTGCAAGGCTTGCGAGCGCACAAAGTAATCAGTCTTAAACAAGGTGGTATGTAGGTTACACAATAAATGTTGTAATCCTGCATACCCCTTCTTCTACAAAAAATCAATTTCAATGAACAATATAAAACTCACAAAAGTTTTTGAAAATGAGTATGGAATCCATGTAATGGTTAAAAGTTCCGCATTTATCAAGATAAATGAATCGGAGTTTTTTCTTATTACTGAATCTACTATCAGAAAAGGAATCAGATGTAAAGATGATCCTGAATTTATAGTTCTTATAACACAAGATTCCGAATTTATGGGGTTATTCAAACGATTACATGTTGCAGATGAAGAGAATAATACTGCAGCCTGCTGGGTAAAAGTATATTAAATTATGTTGATAAAGCAATCGAAAAATGCCTTTATACGCACGACACAACGATATGGATATATCGTCAATCAGCTAACAAGGCACGATAGGACATACGATGAATATGGTGCGGATTTACTAAGGTCAATTTCGCGCGAGCCACAAGATGTTGATGATATAGTCAACAAATTACTTGAAATTTACGAAGGTGTGTCTTTCGACGAACTAAAAGCAGATTTCATGGACTTTGCTAATAGTTTAGCGAGAGATAAATTTGTCGTGATGGGAGATACCGAAGATGTCTTGGAACAAAAGGATGACGATTTTACATATGCTATCGATAATCCCAAGACTTTAGTTGACAACTACTATCAAGAGACAGAAGAAAAAGTCGGACAAAATACTCAGGACTTTTTTTACGAAGAGCTTCAAGGAAGACCTCTTATTTCTACTCTTCAATTTGAATTGTCAAGTAGATGTAACGAAAGGTGCATCCATTGCTACATTCCAAATGATAAGAAAAATCATGGTTTTGACATGCCACTTGAAAAGGTCAAGTCTGTAATTGATGAGTTTTCTGCTATGGGTGGAATAAATGTCACTTTATCCGGTGGTGAAGCTTTTTTGCATAAGGACTTGATGACTATCGTAAAATACTGCCGAGAAAAGGATCTTAAGATAAGTATTCTATCAAATCTTATATCACTGAAAGATGAGCATATAAAAGTACTAAAGGAAGCAAATATCTCGCTTATACAGGTTTCTCTTTACTCGATGGATCCTGCGGTTCATGATTTTATAACCACTATACCAGGATCTTGGAAGCGCACTAAAGGCGCCATCGAAAAACTGGTAGCAGAAGATATTCCTGTCCAAATATCTTGTCCGCTTATGAAAGCGAACAAAGTCGGTTATGATAAAGTTCTTGAGTATGCTCGATCTTTGAAAATCAAGGCTCAGACAGACTATATTATTATGGCAAGATCTGATTTAGATACAGGAAATCTTGCAAACAGGCTATCAATAGAGGAAACCGCAGATGTTCTTCGAGATATAATAAACAACGATATAGATTATCGAGAACAAACTCTTACACAAGTTCCTCCGTCAGAAGAAATGGTTCTCGATTTTGAAAAATTTAAGCAGCAACCTGTTTGTAGCGTTGGGTATGACAATTGCTGCATCACCGCGAATGGCGATGTGTACCCTTGCGCTGGTTGGCAAGATTACATACTTGGCAACGTGTACAAACAATCATTGAAAGATATATGGGAAAACAGTGAGAAAGTGAAGGCACTTCGTCAAATTACACAGGCATCATTTCCTCAATGTCTTGAATGTGAAGCTCAGGATTACTGTGCACGATGTTTAGTACGTAATTATAACGAAAGTGGTGGTGATATGTTTGCTGTTAATCATCATTTTTGCGAAGTGGCGTTCTTAACAAAAAAAATTGTTGAAGAAGAATTTGGACCAGAAATTGACAGACGAGAAAGGCTTCTTGTAGAAAGGCTTAAAGCTCAAAAAGACAAATGTTAATCTAATAAACACAATAATATAGGATTCTTTAAATCATTAATTTCAGATGCGGTTGACAGTTTGAAAGATCAGATTGTTGAATCGGTTGGAGAGGCAACTAATATAAATTTGGCCTCTTTAGGAAAGTCAGGTGGGAGTTCTTCCACAAAAGGAGAGCATAATCATGATAAGCAGATATATGGTGTACGTAGTTTGACTGTCGCATTTAATGGCAGTAAGTATGCAGTGTCTTTTAAGGATGATGACGAAAAACATCAAACGCCTTACATATACGACAACATCATGGCCATGTCTCAATATCATGTTGCAACGTCACAAATTCAAGCAGATGGAACTGTATTATATGGCGTAATTACTGGTGGATGGCATTTCCATGATACAGGATGTGAATACAAGAGTGTTGAATTCTTTGATGATGAAGTACTACTTCTTGTAGATGAAGATGACGATCAGTATACTATTAATTCTCGCGGTGAATTAATGCTTTTGGAAAAATACATGAAAGCACTTCAAGAACGTATTGCGGAAGATGAGGAAGACGAAGATGAGTACTCTGACGATTCTAATGACTTCGACGACAGCGATGATGAAGACGATTCTTCGTCAGCTTTGAGTACAGGATTAAAGGTTACTGGCAAAATTGCTGGTGGCGGACTAAAATTAATGGGTAAATTATTTGACTAATATGGAAATCGTAGAAAAAGGAAGAGTCGTTGGAATTGACGACTTAAAATTTAGGAAAGCTGATAATGGCAAGTATTCCTTTTCTGTTGATGATGACGACGATAGCTATACAACGTCGTTCATTTTTGATGGATATAAGGTTATGACAAGATATCAATTACGCACGGAATGTAAAGATAATAATGGAACAAAAAAGTATGGGTTGATTGTCACTTGTGGGCACAATTTGGCCTTACCTTGTGTATTTGATAAAATAAAAGCCTACGCTGATGATGAACTTTTGGCAAGTATCGGTGATATACAGTACATCATCAATAGATTTGGTAGTGTTGTACGAAAGGAAATTTACGACATAAAGAACGGAAAATAATTTTGTTTGTCGATTCTCACATTCACGTTGGTCAGTTTAATGACCTCTATATATCTCCCGCCTGCATCAGCAAATTAATGACTGATGTAGGCGTGGATTATTATGCTGTTTCATCAACATCGATGTGTGAGGAAAATTATCCCAAAGTTCTCGAGGAATTGAGATGTTTGATAAAACTTGATGGCAATAAAGTACTACCTATAATGTGGGTAACTCCAGATGGACTTAATGGTAATATTGCATGGTTCCTTGAATCTGAGATAAAGTGGCGATGCATAAAAGTACATCCAGAATTAAATCCAATGGATTGGGACCCATTAGGAACGCAATTTGTAGAGATTATTGACATTGCCTCAGAACTTGATCTTCCTATACTGATTCATACTGGCAATAAAGAATGTTGTGTTTCAAGGAGATACAAGAAATTAATAGAGCAGCATCCCAACAACACGTTTATACTAGCTCATGGCAGACCTATAGAAGAATCTCTACGAATCATTTCATCTTACCATAACGCTTACACAGATACTGCATTCATGCCAATAGATGACATCAAAACGCTAATTCATTATGGTTTAGGCCATAAGATACTATGGGGGACGGATATGTGCATACCTCTATATTTTTCCCCAAGAAAGAATATGATAAAATACTATAATGAGAAACTGAAGGAACTAAGAAGAGTCTGCACCAAAGAACAATTTGAACTAGTAACATCAAGAAACGCAATGAGAGTTTTCAATATCCAATAAAGAAAAATATATGTCTATTTTGATTACTATACTTGTCGTATTCATTATTATAACAGTCCTATGCCTAATGTCATTGGCAGGTTGGATTCTTAAACCCATAGAATACATCCTGACAGCCTTCTTTGATGGGATAAACAACTGTGTCGGTTGCTTCTTTAGATTCATTGCATATATCATCCTTATTCTTTTATTTCTCGCAATGCTGGCAGGATAGTTGATGTCTTGCTCTTCAAGCATTAATAATTCATATACTCCTTTTCTCATAAACCTAAGCAGATGCAGCACTGCCCAGCGAAGCCCCCTCCTAATCGGTCTTGTAACCAGTGAGTGACATTAACTAACGTGAGTTCGACGAAATATAAGTGCTTGAAAATTTGGTGATTAGCGAAAATTGTTGTAACTTTATAGTGTTGAAATACAAAGAATTACAAACAATAATCGCTATGATCACCGAGGACAAAGTTTTTCACTTCGTTCAAGGAAACTCCAGAATTTCGCCCATATATGCTCATGATATCCGAGGTCGTGGACCACATCAAGAGTCGGGAACATAGTACTTGCGAAGAAATAATATTGGTCGCCAGCCACCTCTTTGAGAGTGTTGGGAACGTATCTCTTCAGAGTATCTTCTAGAAATACGATTTGTTTTTTTATGGTCCGGAGTCGGCAGCATTGCTGTTGGCAGTAATTGCATCGTAGTATTGCTGCTGGTTGGCATACACCATGTTTCCCACCGACCTGCTTCACTGCTTCACCATAAAGACCGTTTTTGTATGTAAAATGGGCACGCTGCTTGCCCAACCGGGGCACGATGCTTGCCCATCATGGGCAACGTGCTTGCCCCAGTTGGGCAGAATCTGTGTCAGACGTCTGCCCAATAAGTTAACCCAAAACGGTCATTATGACGTTTACTTTATTTTTCATGACTGCTTGCTGCCTTTTGCCTTTTATAAGGCGTCTTTTGCTTGTTTTTAATTCGCAATAGCTCGCTATTACTCATTAAAAGACAAACAAAATACACTCTTCTAAAAGAGCAAAATACAAGCAAGCCCTAATGGCCGATTTGGGTTAATGTTGTAATACCATATTCCTGTTTCCAAGATTCTGCCGACACATGTAATTTCTCGATGCAGATAATTCCTGACAGTTTCAAAACCATCCTGGCGGTTTCAAACCATCCAGACGGTTGAAAATCATCCTGACAGTTTCAAACCATCCAGACAATTGAAAACAACTGTCAGGTCGCTAACTGCCTGTATGCCAATGCGCTATGAAGAAAACCTGATGATCTGACAGTTTTCGCGTGATTTCAGATGATATGGCAAAATCTTTACATTTGCCGAGGTTCTGCCTGAAACGATGCCCTGTGCCCCGTGTTTGTCAGTTCAGCTTCGTCATGTGGTAGCCGAGGCGTTTCAGTTCCATCGACATGCCCATGAGATACATCTGGTGGAGGGCAGACACATAACCCTGGAAAGCCTCGGGAGTGCCGGGCTCGAGGTGCTGGTGGTACAGCAGGTTGTATGTGCGTGAGGCACATTCGCCCACGGTCTTTGTCATCATGGCGTGGTCCTCCTCGGCGAGCAGCAATACTTTCTCGCAGATGTAGTCGTCCATGTGGTCGAAGTCGCGCTGGTCTCTCAGATATTTATACAGGTCGCCAACTTTGCTGTAGAGTTCCCAGTCGGTGTCCCAATATTTCGCTATCGCCATTCCGATGAACATCATCCATCCGAGCGACACGGTGGGGTAGGCGTTGAACTCCCTCATCCCGTCGGGCAGATAGCTCTCGCCGATTTTCTGCCACAGTTCCTCGATGTCGGGAGCCTCAGGCAGACGCTCGTCCACTTTTCCGATGGAGAGCAGGTATTGGTGGAGGTCGGTGTGGAACAGCTGTTCCAGATTCTTTATGTCTTTCTTCAATTCCATAAATATATGTGTTTCTTTTTTATGCTTGTGAGTAAGTGTTATACATTTGCTGAGCCAGTTGTCATGGTTAATGCAAAGGTAAGATTATATTTTCAAATATCGGCATTTATTCCGCCGATGTACTATATTTCGGGAATTTTTGAGTAAGTTTGCATCATAAATTTATATGCGAATGAAAACACTATTTATTGCTTCTGCCCTGGCTACGACGACCGTGTGGTTCTGGCCCATTCGTTCAAGTTCGCTGCCCGTCTGCAGGAGTGTCAGGCAGGCAAGGCCCCAGTCCTGATCCGTATCGACAGCAAGGCTGGCCATGGCGGCGGCAAACCATTGTCTAAGGTGATGGAAGAGACAGCCGACATCTACGGCTTCATAATGTATAATATGGGAATGAAGATGAAATAATGGCAGATTTCGGTTTATGCCCTGATGACCGATTTGGGTTGAATGAAAGTCCTGCTGACCGATTGGGGATAAAAAAAGCAACAAGAGAGAAAACAGATTCCAGCCCTTGCTGCCAGTGTATTGTTTGGGGTTATCCCTCGATTCGGGATAAATACGGTTATTGTTCTTCAGTTTCCTTCGGCAGCCGACGAGGCGTTCGCACTCATGGGTGCAGACACGGCGATGATGATGACAGATAATACACGTAGTAAAAGATTTTTAATTTTGTTTCCGATTATAGTCTCAGAAGTCTAAGGTCATGATTGTATTCGCTTCTTCGACATTTTTAGTGTTTCCTTTTGCAAAGATACAAATTTATATCATGTCTTCAAATAAAAAATGACATTCGGATGAATGAATAATGAAGATTTCATTACCTTTGCAGACGGAAACAAAATAACAAACAAATATATTTTTATGGGAGGTATCTTCGGAACAATTTCAAAGAAAAGCTGTGTGGCAGACCTGTTTTATGGCACCGACTACAACTCTCACCTCGGTACACGCCGTGGTGGTATGGCAACATTTTGCAAGGAAAAGGGCTTCGTGCGCTCTATCCATAATCTCGAGAGCTCTTATTTCCGCACCAAGTTTGAGCCTACTCTCGACCGCTTCGAGGGGGCTACATCGGGAATCGGCGTAATCAGCGACACCGACGCACAGCCGCTGATAATGAATTCTCACTTGGGAAAATTTGCCATCTGCACGGTGGCGAAGATACTCAACAAGGATGAGCTGACAAGCGAGATGCTGGAGAAGAACATGCATTTCGCCGAGATGTCGTCGGGCAGCACAAACCCTACGGAGCTCGTGGCGCTGCTCATCATCCAGGGCAAGACCTTCAAGGAGGGTATAGAGAACGTGTATCGGCACATCAAGGGATCGTGTACGATGCTCCTGCTCACCGACCACGGCATCATCTGCGCCCGCGACAGCTGGGGACGCACTCCGATAATCATCGGAAAGAAGGATGGGGCATATGCGGCGTCGAGCGAATCAACCTCGTTCCCTAACCTTGATTTCGATACAGTATATAATGTAGGACCGGGAGAGATAGTGAAGCTCACCGCCGACGGTATGGAGCAGATAAGGAAACCGAACAAGAAGATGCAGGTGTGCTCGTTTCTGTGGGTGTATTACGGATTCCCCACATCTACATACGAGGGAAAGAACGTGGAGCAGGCGCGTTTCGACAATGGCTTCAACATGGCGAAGACAGACCCCGTGGAGGTGGACTGCTGCAGCGGTATTCCAGACTCTGGAACGGGAATGGCGATGGGATATGCGGCTGGCAAGAATGTGCCTTATCAGCGCTGCATAGCAAAATACACTCCTACATGGCCACGCTCCTTCACTCCGTCAAACCAGAGCATGCGTTCTCTCGTGGCAAAGATGAAGCTTATCCCAAACAAGGCGATGCTGCAGGGCAAGAAGGTGCTCTTCTGCGACGACTCCATCGTGCGCGGCACCCAGCTTCGCGACAACGTGAAGGTGCTCTTCGATCAGGCTGGTCTGAAGGAATGCCACATGCGCATTGCCTGTCCGCCGCTCGTATACGGATGTCCGTTCATCAACTTCACGTCATCGAAGAGCGATATGGAGCTTATCACCCGTCGTATGATCCAGAAGTTTGAGGGCGACCCGAACAAGAATCTCGACAAGTATGCCACCACCGACTCTCCGGAGTATAAGCGCATGGTGGACGAGATAGCAAAGGAACTGGGACTCACCACTCTGAAGTTCAATACCATCGAACAGCTCATCGAGGCTATCGGTCTGCCGAAGTGTCAGGTGTGTACCCACTGTTTCGATGGCAGCAGCCAGTTCTCGCTCGAGACATTTGCCGACGAGGATTGATTGCAGCCTCCTTCATGAATTTGATCAGACAAACGATTGTTTATAACAGCAGAAAAGCGACTCTCTTTCGGAAGTCGCTTTTTTGCTGATTATATATTATTCCCAAACGGTAATCCATAGGGATTTAGCATAGTAGAAGTACAGCTGTTATAGATACTGTAATACAATACGTTGGAGAAAGAATAAGAAGAATGGAAGTGTGGGGAATGCTATGATGACAAGAGCGATAAACGGGGCTCGAACCCGCGACCCCCAGCTTGGGAAGCTAGTGCTCTACCAACTGAGCTATTATCGCAAATCTTTTCCCATGAGTTTATCTTATGTTTAATCGCTATGGAGCCGATACCGGGACTCGAACCCGGGACCTACGCATTACGAATGCGTTGCTCTACCAACTGAGCCATATCGGCTGATTAAACACCCGGAACAGGGCACTGTTCCGAACAAGTGGTGCAAAGGTAACAATTATTTTCTGACGAGCAAAATCTTTTGTCGCTTTTCTATTCTTTTTTTGAGTTGTCAAGAACTTTTTTCAGATATTTTCCCGTTATGCTGTTTTCGCATGCAGCCACCTCTTCGGGAGTGCCGCAGCATACGAGCTGTCCGCCCTTGTTTCCGCCGTCGGGACCGAGGTCTATCACGTGGTCGGCATATTTTATCACATCCATGTTGTGTTCTATCACAATGATGCTGTGTCCACGCTTTATCAGCTGGTCAAACGAATTGAGCAGTTTCTTGATGTCGTGGAAGTGCAGACCTGTTGTCGGCTCGTCGAAGATGAACAGTGTGGGGTCAGCCTTTTCCTGTCCGATGAAATAAGCCAGTTTCACTCTCTGGTTCTCTCCGCCGGATAGGGTAGAGGAGTTCTGTCCGAGTTTGATATATCCCAGTCCGACGCTCTCCAGCGGCTTCAGTCTCTTCACGATGTCCTTCTGGTTGTTTTCCGTGAAGAATTCTATTGCTTCATTGACTGTCATGTTGAGGATGTCGTCGATGTTTTTTCCGGCAAATCTCACTTCCAGAATTTCCTTTTTGAAGCGTTTGCCGTGGCAGGCCTCACATTCCAGTTCCAGGTCGGCCATAAACTGCATCTCCACCGTGAGCACTCCCGTTCCCTTGCATTCCTCGCATCTGCCGCCTTCGGCGTTGAACGAGAAGTATTTTGAAGAGAATCCCATCTGCTCAGCCAGCGGCTGTTCGGCGAAGAGCTGGCGGATGGCGTCGTAAGCCTTGGTGTATGTCACGGGGTTCGACCTCGTGCTCTTGCCGATAGGGTTCTGGTCCACCATCTCCACGTGTTTTATCGTCTTTATGTCGCCGAATATCGATGAGTATTCACCCGGCATGTCAGCCACTTCGTCGAGCTGTCGTTTCAGGGCAGGGAAGAGTATGCCCTTGACGAGCGAGGATTTTCCCGATCCGCTCACTCCCGTCACCACCGTCATCACGTTGAGCGGGAATTTCACTTCTATGCCCTGCAGGTTGTTCATTCTCGCTCCCTTTATGCCTATGAAGAGGTTCCAGCTGCGTCGGTTGGCAGGCACTGGTATGCGCTCCTCGCCGAGCAGATATCTGATGGTGTGGCTTTCGGGATATTTCTTTATCGTGTCGCTTGTTATCTTCTGCGGGTCGCCTTCGAACACCACTCTGCCTCCGAGTCGTCCGGCGTCAGGACCGATGTCGATTAGATGGTCGGCAGAACGTATGATGTCTTCGTCGTGTTCCACCACCACCACCGTGTTTCCCAGCGCCTGCAGGTCTTTCAGTACGCTTATCAGTCTGAAGGAGTCGCGGCTGTGCAGTCCGATGCTTGGTTCGTCGAGGATATAGAGCGATCCCACCAGACTGCTTCCGAGCGATGTGGTGAGGTTGATGCGCTGGCTCTCTCCGCCGCTCAGCGTGTTAGACTGTCTGTTCAGCGTGAGGTATCCCAATCCCACTTCCACAAGGAATCCCAGTCTGTTTTTTATCTCTGTGAGCAGTCGTTTGCCCACGGCGGCATCGTGGTCGTTGAGGCTCAGTTCGTCAAACCATTTCTTCAGGCTCTCCACAGGCATGTCCACGAGGTCAGAGATGCTCATTCCCTGTATCTTCACGTAGTTTGCCTCCTTTTTCAGTCTTCTGCCGTGGCATTCCGGACATACCGTTCTGCCGCGGTATCTGCTGAGCATCACGCGGTATTGTATCTTGTATTGGTTTTCTTTCAGCATCTGGAAGAAGTCGTCGATGCTCACCCTGTCGTATTTGTCTCTGCTTTTGTCGGATGGCAGACCGTGCCACAGCCAGTCTTTGTGCTTCTGCGACAGTTTGTAGTATGGTTCGAAGATCGGGAACTTGTCTGTTGCCGCTCTTCTGATGAATTCCTTTTTCCATTCGCCCATTTTCTCTCCGTGCCAGCATTGCACGCATCCGTCGTATACGCTGAGCGATGAGTCTGGAATCACGAGTTTTTCGTCGATGCCGATCACCATTCCGAATCCCTCACACATAGGGCAAGCTCCGATGGGGGAGTGGAAAGAGAACATGCCGTCGCTCGGCTCTTCGAATGTCATGCCGTCGGCTTCGAAGCGAGTTGAGAAATCATATACTATGTTTGCCGGCATGATGGCGATTCGGCATGCCCCGTCGCCCTCGTAGAAAGCCGTCTCCACTGAGTCGGTGAGTCTCGACAGCGTGTCGTTGTCGCTTTCCCACGCTATGCGGTCTACCACTGTCCAGATGTTCTCGTCCTTTATGTTCTCGTCCAGTTTGTCGTCGTTGAGCAGGTCGTCGATACGCTGGAAGTCGCCTTTCACGAACACTCGTGTGTATCCCTGCTGCATGATCATCGTGAGCTGTTGCGAGAGAGTGCGGTCGGCGATTCTCACCACCGGTGAGAGCACCACGAAGCGCGTGCCTTCAGAGAAGGTCTTCACCTTGTTTATCACGTCCTCTACGGTGTGTCGTTTCACCTCGTTGCCGCTTATCGGCGAGAAGGTGTGTCCGATGCGTGCGAAGAGCAGCCGCAGGTATTCATAAATCTCCGTGCTTGTGCCCACTGTGGAACGAGAGTTTTTGGAAATCACTTTCTGTTCTATGGCTATTGCCGGTGGCAGTCCCTTTATGTAGTCGCATTTCGGTTTGCTCATCCTTCCGAGAAACTGTCTGGCATATGCCGAGAGGCTCTCCACATATCGTCTGTGGCCTTCGGCATACAGTGTGTCGAAAGCCAGTGATGACTTGCCGGAGCCGGAGACACCGGAAATCACGATAAACTTGTTTCTTGGGATTTCCAATGATACATTCTTCAGGTTGTTCACCTGTGCGTTCTTTATATAGATGTTGCCACTCATTATCCTTGTTGTGTATAGTAAGATGTGATTTCCTGCAAAAATAACTCTATTTCTTGATATGACAAAGTGTTTGCGTGTTTTAACTCCAATTTTCAGCAAGAGGGAGTGCAGGCTTGCCGTTTGGTAGGATTGATGGCTTTGCGGATGATGGATGTTGTTTGGAATGGACAAAAGCATAAAAAGAGGGCGATCAATTGACCGCCCTCAACCAACACAAAAACTAAACTAGACTTAATTAGACAATCGGTACTTTCACAAGCACCCGCTTGTCGATTGCAAATATACTGCAAATATTTGAATGCCAAAACAATAATGCCTGTTTTTTTTTAATCAGAATAGTTAAAAATTATAATTTTGTTGTTTTATTATACAAAAATTGGTCTAAAATCACCATTGCCGCCATTGATTCCACTATCGGAACCGCTCTTGGCAACACGCAAGCGTCGTGTCTGCCGCTTGCCTTGAAGGTGGTAGGATTGCCGTCTTTGTCGATGGTTTCCTGTTTCTGAAGCAGTGTGGCTACAGGTTTGAACGCCACCCGGAAGAATATGTCGTTGCCGTTGGAAATTCCGCCCTGTATACCTCCGCTGTTGTTAGACCGCGTCTTTATCTTTTCGTCTTCGGGATAGAAGATGTCGTTCATCTCGCTGCCGCGATGCGTCACTCCCTCGAATCCCGATCCGAACTCAATTCCCTTCACGGCGTTGATGCCGAGCATGGCATATCCGAGCATGGCGTTGAGCTTGTCGAACTCCGGTTCGCCGATGCCTATCGGACAATTCCTTATCACACACGTCACTGTGCCTCCGATGGTGTCGCCACAGCTCTTCACTTCGGCGATGAGGCTCTCCATGAGTTTCGCCTTCTCTGCGTCGGGACATCTCACGATGTTGCTCTCCACCTGTGTCAGGTCATACCTGGTGTAGTCGTTGTCGAGGGCAATGCTGCCCACCTGCGATGTGTATGCCACAACTTCCACTCCGATCTTCTTCAGGGCCAGTTTTGCCAATGCTCCTCCCACACATCTGCTTATGGTGATGCGTGCCGATGATCTGCCGCCGCCGCGATAGTCTCTTATGCCATACTTGTTATAATATGTGAAGTCGGCATGCGATGGTCTGAACAGGTCGCGCATGTTGTCGTAGTCGGCGGAATGCTGGTTGGTGTTTCTCACGATGAAACCAATAGGGCATCCCGTAGACTTTCCCTCGAACGTGCCGCTCAGAATTTCCACTCTGTCGGCTTCGTTCCTGCTTGTTGTCACGATGCTCTGTCCGGGCCGGCGCCTGTCGAGCTCGCTTTGGATGAAGTCGATGTCGATGTCGATGCCGGCAGGCAGACCGTCTACCACTCCTCCCACGGCTTCTCCATGGCTCTCCCCAAAAGTCGTAAGTGTGAATATGTTGCCGAAAGTGTTACGCATGTGTCTGGTGATTTGTTTCCAAACGGTCATCAAGATGTCATCCCAAAACGATGTGATATTCTACAACTGCTTATAGTATTCCTGATGACCGTCTGGGGGTATTGTCAAATCCTTCTGATTAGTGGCAGCCGCCGCAACCGCCGTTATTGCTGCCACAGTCGCCGCTGCAGTTGCAGTCGCCTCCACATTCACCACCGCAGCCGCTGCATCCGCCACCGCTCAGATGGTTGATGATGGTCTGTATCTCCTCGTTTGTAGCCTCTCTTGCCTCAACGATAGAGCCTACGAAGTGCAGATCCTTGCCGGCCAGGGGGTGGTTGAGGTCTACTGTCACCTTGTCGTCGCCGATTTCCAGCACCTTGCCGAGGAAACGCTGTCCGTTCTCGTTCTGCAGCGGAATGATGGCATCCTTGTATATATTATCGGTGTCGAACTTGCCGTCGATGCAGAACATCTCCTTGTCGAGGTTCAACACGCGTTCTGCCTCATGCTCTCCGTATGCCTGCTGCTTGGTGAGCGTGAAGTCGAAGTCGTTCTTCTGCTCGTCGTTGAGAGCCACGATGGTGTTTTCGAAGTCGTCGAGAGCCAGTCCGAATCCGCTCAAGAACTGGAATGGCTTTTCTGCTGTTGCCTCTTCTACCATTGTCTCTGTGCCGTTCTCATTTGTATAAAGCTTGTAAGCCACGGCGAAATACATGTTTTTCTTATTTTCCATTGTCGTATATATAATTGTTTTTTTTGTCTGTATGAGATGTCTTTTGTCTGCTTCTATTTTACAATAGCCGCTATTGTTCATTGAAAAAATCCACTATTCTGAAAAATCAGAATCCATGCCAGCCCTGATGACCGTCTGGGGCTGATCAGGGCAATGCAGTATGCAAAGGTAATGTAAAAAAACGATTTTGCGAGGGAAATGTGTATTTATTTACATTTCCAGGCATCAGACCATAGTCGTGACACCTTGTCTTTCGTCGTTTCCTCAACTTTTCTTGTAGACAGGGTAACCTGCGAAACATTGATAATTCTTTTTTAAATCGTTTTCTTGTAGCATTGTTTTTTGAAATGTATTATCTTTGCATTAGGTAATGTCAACCGATGCAGAATATCGTCTGGATGTCATGCAGAGGTGAGCTTGCCTTTGCAAAACTTGTTTGTATACAAAATAGAATTCTATGAAAAAACTTATCATTGCATGTATGGCGCTGCTCTGTTCGATGGTGGCAGGTGCCGTGGAGATAGAACCGGGAGTGAGCCAAAAGCTCGCCGAGCAGCGGCGGGCGGCAGTCGGCAATCTGTGTTACGACCTGAAGTTCAGGATTCCCGCTTCGCGGAAAGAAAAGGTGACAGGCTCTGCCGTCATCAAGTTTACGTATAAGAAATGCGGCGACGACCTGCAACTCGATTTCCAGGGAGCCGACGGACAGTATGGCGGTGTGGTGACAGTGAACGGCAAGAAGAGGCGTGCCGAATGGCGCAGCGAGCATATCATACTGAAAGAGAGCTGGCTGAAAAACGGTGAGAATGCCGTAGACGTGGCGTTCACCAGCGGCGACAAGTCGCTCAACCGCAACGACGACTATCTCTACACGCTTTTCGTTCCCGACCATGCCCGTTCGGTATTCCCATGTTTCGACCAGCCTGACCTCAAGGCTGTGTTCAAGCTGAAACTCGATGTGCCGGAAGGGTGGGAGACGGTGTCATCGGTCACCGACCAGCTTATCCCCACATATCTCTTCTCCTTCGTGGCAGGAAAGTTCAGCGTCAAGAAGGCAGAACGCAGCGGCCGTACCATCAAGGCACTCTACCGGGAGACCGACCCCGACAAGGTGGCGCAGCTCGACAAGGTGTTCGACATTGCCGACCACTCCATAAGGTGGTTTGAAAGATATACCGGCATACCCCTCCCTTTCAGCCAATATAATATGGTGGTGCTCCCCGGATTCCAGTTCGGCGGAATGGAACATCCCGGAGCGATACAGTTCACCGACCACGAGATATTCCTCGGCAAACACCCCACACCAGAGGAGGAGCAGACACGTCTGGAGCTGATAGCTCACGAAACGGCACACATGTGGTTTGGCGACATGGTGACCATGCGCTGGTTCAATGACGTGTGGACAAAAGAGGTGTTCGCCAATTTCTTTGCGGCAAAGGTAGCCAGGGAGCAATACCCCGATGTGAACCACGACCTGAACTTCCTGCGTATGTATCAGGCGAGGGCTCTGTCAACAGACCGTACTCCAGGCACGCATCCCATACAGCAGTCTCTCGACAACCTCAACCAGGCTGGATTGCTCTATGGCAACATCATATACTGCAAGGCACCAGTCATGATGCGCAAGCTGGAGCAGCAGATGGGAGAGGAGGCGCTGAGAGACGGAATCCGCCAATATCTGCATCAGTATGCCTATGGCAATGCTACATGGGATGAGCTTATCGACATCCTCGACAGCAAAGCGCCGCAGTGTGGCATCAGGCAGTTTAGCGAGACATGGGTGAAATGTGGCGGTATGCCAACTGTGTCGGCAGAGTGGAAAGACGGCAGGCTCATTGTGAAACAAGAAGATCCGCAGCATCGCGGACTCGTATGGCAGCAGCAGTTCAATGTGCGTCTTGATTTCGCCGATGGCAATGGGGGAGTGAGGAGCGAGTTCGTTCCCGTAGACATGCAGAGCGGCACCGTGGAGATTGAGACAGGTGGGAAACCGCAGAACGTATTGCTGAATGCTGATGGCAGAGGATACGGACTGTTCGTGCTAAACGACCGTTCCGGCAAACCGCTCATGACAGCGGATGCCGCCGACACCACGGCGCTGGAAGCACCGGCTGACGAACTGCAGCGTTTCGCCCTCGCCATGACTCTCAACGAGAACTTCCTCGCCCATAGGATAGGGGCCCGTCAGTATGCCAATACCATGAGGCAATGGATAGTGAAAGAAAATAACGCCATGATAGCCTCTCAGCTTGCCGGCTACTGGAATAATGCCATCGACAGGATGGATAGCGAAGACCGCAGCATAAACGAGAGGATGATGTGGGCAGAATACAGGCGTAACGCCATACCTTCGGTGAGACAGCGTCTCGTCCGTCTGCTTTATGCTTCATGTCAGGGTGGCGAGATAGCCGACTCCTTATATGCTGTGTGGAAAGGCAGCACCGACAAGCTGCTCAACAAGAACGACTACAATGGCATGGCTTATCGCCTGGCGATAATGATGCCTCAGAAGTGTGACGAGATATTGGCGGAGCAGCGCAAGAGACTCTCAAATGTGGATGAGTTGAGGCAGTTCGACTTTGTCAGCCGTGCCTGCACGCCAGACACAGATAAGCAGCAGGCACTGTTCCAGTCTGTCCTCAAGGCAGAGAATCGTCAGCCGGAACCCTGGACAGCATCGCTCCTCGCCTTGCTCAACGACCGCACGAGGGAACCTTTCAACAACAGGTACATCACTCCCGGACTTGATGCTCTGATCGACGTGCAGCGCACGAGCGACATATTCTTCCCCGGGTATTGGCTCGGTTCGCTGCTCGGCGGCCATCGCAGCAGTGAGGCGGCAGAGATGGTGAAAGATTTCGTGCGTCAGCATCCAGGCTATCCTCAGAAGCTGATGAACAAGCTGAACGAGAATGCCTTCTGGCTTCTGAACAGATAATAATAAGTCCATCCATATATTCCCCCCTGGCGTGGGGAACAGAACCCCCTAATGTGGGGTTTCGTTCCCCACGCCAGGGGGAATTTTCGGCTTATGCGGTTTACCCCAAAGCGAATATGCTGAATTGCGAGTACTTGGTGTTCTGAAAATGTGATGAATTGTAGCGTTTTTCAGACTGTTTGTCGGCAATTTATTCCTAACATACGGTGTTACCAACCGGAAAAATCCGCTGACCCGCAATGCCGGGGATGTTGGAGGTGTGTGGCGGAGGGATAAAAAAAGTTCTGAAACAATTTTTGTTTCAGAACTCCTTGAGGTACCTAGCAGAGTCGAACTGCTCTACACGGTTTTGCAGACCGTTACCTAACCGATCGGCCAAGGTACCATTGCTTGATTGCGAGTGCAAAGGTATGAATTTTATTTCGTTCCACCAAATTTTTCTTTCACTTTTATTTGAAAACTTACCGAAAAGGCTGTTTTTTCCTTCAAAATTCATTGTTCGTCGGTTTGAGACGCAGTTTCTTTATTGCATTTTGACAGTCTTGACCTGTTGCAGCATGAATCAGAAGCTTTGCCTTTCATTCCCTGCCGTTGTGCTTTCCGCCGAAGTTCATCAGCTAAAGGGCAGTTGGCACAATAACCAGTGCAACCGCTCTTTGGCTTGTGTGACACCGCCTGCCATATCTTATAACCTATATATATAAGCGAGGCGGCAATAATGATATATACAAAAACATATTGAGTCATATATATCGAGATTATCAAAAAATGTGCCAAATGGCAGCTGTCATGACCAGGTCGATGAACTGTCGGAGCTGAAGTGGTTTACCATTCCACCTTTTCGTTCAAGATAATACCGTCGGCAGCATCCTCGCTTGTGAATGTATTTCCGCAGTATTGCACGCAGAGCATCAGCAGAGGTTCTGTGCCGTTGTTTCTTACCGAACGTTTGCCGGCAGGTGCTACCCTTACCACGCTACCTTCCTCCACGTTGAACACCTCGCCGTCAACTTGGAACTCTCCTTTGCCGCTGAGGAAGAAATACAGTTCTTCGTGAGTCTTGTGGGTGTGGATGAAACCAGTTTCTGTGCCAGGCGCAAACGATTGGAAGGAGAATTCTCCACCTGTAGCACCGACTGCCGATCCGCCAAATACCTTGCCGGGTATCTTCATTTCAGGGCCAAGTTCCAATACATATTCGTTTATCTCATTCAATTTACCGAAGTCTACGGCAGTGGCATTTGCCAACTCTGCGATTTTCCTTGTCTCTTTCATTTCAGTTTGTTTTTATTATTAGTGAATGTCCTTGTTGCGAAGCTATGTAGCATAGCTCGTTTTGCGATGCAAAGATACATACTGCCAGACACTTACACAAGAAGGCACCAAAGTGTTAGATGGTTACAGGGAGGTAACCATTGCTGACAGTCAATGCACTTTGTATTTGTGCATTAACCAAGATTAACTGTTTCTTTTTCAAATTGCCGATGCCAATAGTTACTTTTGTAGCCTATTAGAATACGATAATCCGAAGAACAGATGACAAAGGCCATAAAGGAAACAATATTCAACGACTGTCCCATCCGTAATGTGTTGGCGAGGATAAGCGACAAGTGGTCGTTGCTCGTGATGTATGCGCTGAATCATAATGGAGCAAAGGCTACGCGTTTCGGTGAGCTGCGGAAGCTTATTCCCGACATATCACAGAAAATGCTTACGAGCACATTGCGCACACTCGAGACCGACGGTTATGTCACACGGCAGGTGTTTGCTGAAGTTCCGCCACGGGTGGAATATTCACTTACGGAGCGTGCCATCTCGCTGATACCGTTGATAGATTCGCTTATAGAATGGGCGCTTGACAATATGGCTGACATCTTGTCCGACAGAAACAAAAATAAATGGTATTATGAACGAAACGATAAAAACGCTTGAGACTCGTCGCAGCGTGAGAGGATTTGATCCGGAGCGCATGCCGTCAGACGAAGTGATAAAAGAGATTGTGGAAGCTGGAGAATACGCTCCCACGGGTAGAGGAATGCAGTCGCCACGCATCGTTGTGGTGACCAACAAGGCAGTGCGCGACCGTCTGTCTGAACTCAATGCCGAGGTGATGGGCACTACGTCAGACCCATTCTATGGAGCTCCGGTGGTGTTGATAGTGCTTGCCGACAGACAGCGCCCTACGTATATGTATGACGGTTCGCTTGTGATGGGCAACCTCATGAACGCCGCCCATTCGCTTAGTGTGGGAAGCTGCTGGATACACAGAGCCAAAGAGGTGTTCGACATGGACGAGGGCAAGGAGATGCTCCGCAAGTGGGGCATAGAAGGCGACTATGAAGGCATAGGCCATGTGGCGCTCGGATATGCCGCTGCAGAACCGGCACCTGCCAAGCCACGCAAGGACGACTATGCCGTGTGGGTGAGATAAGGATTGGAAGACACAATGTGACGTCTATGTCTAAGATAAAACTTCTGAGAGGTGAGTTCGACAGCAGATTGAAGTTGCAGCTTGCTCCCGGCATAAAAGCCGGTTTTCCGAGTCCTGCCGAGGATTATCTGCACGACAGTCTCGACTTCAACCGCGACTTGATAAAGAATCCCGAGGCAACATTCTATGCCCGCATATCCGGCGACTCGATGGTGGAAGCCGGCATCTGCGATGGAGACATTGCCGTGATAGACCGTTCGCTGCAGGCGAACGACGGGGATGTGATAGTGGCATACGTCAACGAGGAGTTCACGATGAAATATCTCGACACTACGCATCTTGCCGAGGGGTATATCGAGCTGCGGCCTGCCAATGCCGCCTATTCGCCGATACGCATCGACAACCTTGACGATTTCCGTATCTGGGGAGTCGTGGTGTGGACCATCAAACAATGGAAACGATAGAGGAATGACAAAATATTACGCCATCTGCGATTGTGACAACTGCTATGTGAGTTGTGAACGAGTGTTCCGTCCCGATCTGGAGCGGAAACCCGTCGTCGTGCTCTCAAACAACGACGGATGTGTGGTGGCGCGAAGCAAGGAGGCAAAGCTCATGGGGGTGAAGGCTGGTACGCCGTACTATCAGCTCAAACAGCTTTTCCCCGATACACATATCGAGGTGTTCTCGTCGAACTATGAACTGTATGGCGAGCTTACCGGACGTGTCATGGCAATCATCCGTGACATGGCTCCGCAGTGTTTCAGGTATTCCATTGACGAGGCTTTTGCCATTCTTGAGGGGATAGACGGAGAGCAGCTGCAGCAGTGGGGGCGTGACCTGCACGACAGGGTGTGGCGGTCGGTTGGCATTCCTGTAAGTATCGGAATCTCCACCACCAAGACTCTTGCCAAGGTGGCATCCCATTTCGCCAAGAAATATCCAGGCTATGACCACTGCTGCTTGATAGACAATGATGAGAAACGCATTAAGGCGCTGGGGCTTTACGACGTTGGCGAAGTGTGGGGAATAGGCCGCAGGTATGCCGAAAAGCTTGAAAGGATAGGGGTATCTACGGCGCTCGACTTTGCCGGACATAAGGTGGAGTGGGTTAGGATGATGTTCAAGAACATCGTCATCGAGCGTACGTGGAATGAGCTGAACGGCATAGACTGTGTGCCCGACGACTTGCCTGCCAGAAAGAAAAGCATCTGCACGAGCAGAAGCTTCGACGGGATGGTGGGCGACTTTGATACGCTACGCACTCATATCGCCAATTTTGCCGTCAGATCGGCTGAGAAACTGCGCAAGCAGCAGTCTGTGGCACAGGTAGTGGGAGTGTTCATCGACTCTAACCATTTCAGGGAAGACCTGATGCAGTATGGCAATATGGCAGACAAGACACTTCTTACGCCGACCAGCTCCACTATAGATATCGTGATGGCTGCTACCGACTGTCTGAGAAGCATCTACAGAGAGGGGATAATGTTCAAACGGGCAGGTGTGCTCCTGATGGGTGTCGTTCCGCAGGGGGCAGTGCAGCCCGATATGTTCTCTTATGATGCCAACCGGCATGGCAGGATGACGAGGATGGATTCTGCCGTAGACCATCTCAATAGAGTGGGCGGCACGGAAACCGTGATACTCAGTTCGCAGCAATATCCCGGCGGAAAGAAGTTCGCTGATGCTATACGGCATGACCATAAGAGTCCGTGTCCCACGACGCGATGGAGCGATATAATGGTGCTGAAATAGACGAGTAAATAAGTAGACGAGCAGACAAGGAAATAGCTCTTGACAATTGTCGGACTATAATCCAGGTCTGCTCGTCTGCTTGTTTTCGTTGACTTGTCAACTCGTTACTTTGTCAACATGTCTATAGTATTTCTGACTCTGTCTTTGTCGGTCACGAGAATGTTCTGTTCATCGGCATCTTTTGCTCCCATGTATACGTTCTGACATATATTCTTCATCTTGCTATTAATGCCGACCCTTGCAGAGAAATGATATTCGGATATCCCAGTGGCGTCGTATATGTCGCGGATGTTGTCCTCGTTGACGCCGCTTCCCGCAAGCAGCGTTATCCGTCCGGCAGCTTTCTCCTGCAGTTTGGCAAGCAGCGGCGTTCCGTCAATGGCTTTCGGCTGTTGTCCGGAGGTCAGTATGCGGTTGCAGCCCAATGATATGATGTCTTCAAGGGCGGCGAATGGGTCGGCTGTGCGGTCGAAGGCGCGGTGGAAAGTCACCGACATCCCTTTGGCACACTCTATCAGCCGGCGGTTCTGCTCTATGTCCACATCACCGTTTTCTGTCAGGCATCCGAATACCACACCGTCAACTCCCAGTTCGCGACACATCCTGATGTCTTCCTCCATGCGCTCCATTTCGAGCGGCGAATACAGGAAGTCGCCACCTCGCGGACGGATTATGACATGGAGCCGTGTGGATGACAGCAAGCGCCTCGCCACCTTTATCTCTCCATAGGATGGTGTGGTGCCGCCTTCCGGTATTCCGGCACACAATTCCACGCGGTCTGCGCCACCCTCTTGTGCGGCGATACAACTCTCCACACTGTTGGCGCAAATCTCAAATCTGAAATCTTCTCTGTTCATTGTCATTTCCTTCCTTTCATTTCCGTTATTTGGCAGTCTCTTGCCATGCAAGCGCTGCAGTGCCGAGTATTGCCGCAGTGCCGTTTTCCAGGGTGCTTGTCAGGAATTTCGCCTTGCCGCGATACAGGCTGAGCACATATTTGTCGTATGTTTCCTTTGCCGGTTTCAGAAGCCAGTCGCCGGCTTTTGCCACACCGCCGAAGAAGATGAAAGCCTCTGGACTCAGGAATGTGGAGAAGTTTGCGCATGCCTTTCCCAGAATCTCTCCTGTGCGGCGGAACACCATTTGTGCCAGTTTGTCGCCAGCCTCGGCAGCATTGAAAATGTCGAGTGTCGTCATCTTGTCGGCAGGGATGTTGGCAAGGCTTGACTGCGCTCCCTCTTCGGCAAGCATTTCCTTGGCAGTCATCACCACTCCCCTCGACGAGCAATACATGTCGAGGCATCCGCTTCTGCCGCATCCGCATTTCCTGCCATTGTCGAAGAATATTATCGAGTGGCCCAGTTCTCCGGCGAATCCGTCGCTGCCGTATATCAGGTTGCCGTTTGCCACGATGCCCGAACCGACACCCGTACCGAGAGTTATCTCTATGAAATCCTTCATCCCCATGGCTGCTCCATGGCTCATTTCTCCCAGAGCGGCAGCTTTGGCGTCGTTGGTTATTGCCACAGGGATTCCCGTTTTCTCGTTCAGCATCTGGCAGATGGGCACCACACCCTTTCCCCATGAGATGTTGGCGGCGTGTTCGATTGTTCCCGCATTGTAGTTGCCGCAAGGAGCTCCGATACCTATGGCTTTGATGTTTTCGATGCCTCCCGCCACTGAAGACAGTTCGGATATCACTTCCGCAGCATCCTCTACGAAAGCCGTTGCCAGAGTATACTCCTGTGTGAGGAGCGATCCTGTTGCCTTTATCTCATAGTTCTCGTCCACGAGACCGAACACGGCATTGGTGCCTCCGAGGTCCAGTCCGATGACATATTTATTCTCTTTCATGATTATTCCTTCGTTATGTTATTGTTTGGCGTGTTCTTCGATGCTGGCGAGACAATCTGCCAGTATCGGAGAAAGCGCCATCCTGTATTATCGTTTTGAACCCTTTATTGCATAGAATGAGATGTATGCCATAGAGAGCAGCGGCACGATGTATGACACCATATATGAATAATGGTCAGCGATATAGTTCTGTATCAGCGGCATTATGCCACCGCCGACTACCATCATCATGAATATTCCGGAACCGAGGGCGGTGTATTTTCCAAGTCCCTCAACTGAGAGGTTGAAGATGCACGACCACATCACCGATGTGCACAGTCCGCAAGCCACGAGAAGCAGTGCAGCTACAGGCAGATGGTATATTGCCACGCTTGAGCCGGTGAATACAGGCATCTCCACATGGCAGCTCTTTCCGAGAATTATCGCTCCGAGCATCAATGCTATTGCCAGTACGGATGTTGCGGTGAGCATGGCCTTGCTCGACACTTTGTCGGCTATGAGTCCTGCGGAGAATCTTCCTACGAGCATCAGGAACCAGTATGTGGCAGCCACAAAGCCAGCCACGGCTGTAGCCTTGGCAAGTCCGGTGCCGCCACCGGCAGCTGTAGTGTCAGAGATATAGAAGAACAGGGTTCCGGGAATTCCAACTTCCAGTCCGACATACAGGAAAATGGCAATCGCTCCAAGCTTGAAGTTTGAGAAATCCCAAGGTGAGTGTGCCAGTTTCTCTTCCGGTTTGTGTTCCGGATTGTTGATCTTTATAAAATACAATATGCAGAATGCTGCTGCGAATACCGCCATTGCGATGAAGAGCACCACATTCACGTTGGCAATCTTGGTATCCTTTGTCACTTCTCCAATCAAGCTGCCCACGAGCATCGGCGTGAGCGTTCCGGAGAGAGAGTTCAGTGTTCCTCCGATGAGGTTCAGCTGGTTGCCTCTGTTGCCGCCGCCGCCGAGCAGATTGATCATCGGGTTTACCACGGTGTTGAGCATGCAGACCGAAAAGCCGCATACGAAAGCACCGAGCAGATATATCGAGAATCCGAGTTCTGCCGATGAGCATGTGCCGGAGAGGAACTGCAGTACCAGACCGGCGATACCTGTTGCCACACCTGTCATGGCTGTGTTCTTGTAGCCGATTTTGGCAAGCATCTTTCCTGATGGAATTCCCATGAAGAGGTATGCCAGGAAGTTCATAGCGTTGCCGAGCATACCGATGGTGTTGGCATTTTCGCCTCCGGCAAATGTGTTCTTCCAGATCACACCAACAGGTGCTGCAAGGTTTGTTACGAACGAAATCATTGCAAACAGGAACATCATCGTTATTATTGCCACGATGTTCCCCTTTGAACTTGTAGTAGTTTTCATATCTTTCAACTCTTTAATTATTTAGGGTGTTATGTTATTAGTCAATATTGTGGCAAAATTACTAAAATCAAATCAAATAAAGGTGGAAGAGGGGATAAATCTACAAGATATATGAGAAATAAAGGAGTGTGAGTAGTTGATTGTCGGTATTTACAAAATGCTATTTCAAATATGTTAAGAAAAGATATGTGTAAGTAAAGACGTTTTGATATATGTCAAAATATTCTCTGTTAACGCAAACAGAAACTCAAATAGTTTGTTTGTTGTTGCAGGTTTGTCTATCTTTGCAGCGTGAAAAAGACAAAGTTGCATGCTTTGGTCTCGACACATGATAAAATATACCAAACATATATTAAGGTAAAAAGTTAAGGATAACCGGTGTAGGTGATTCGTGAGAATAGTACCGTAGCCATTTTAGTAATTAATTTAAAATTTAGGAATTATGAAAAGATTGTTTTTAACTGTTATGGCAGTGCTCAGCATGACCATGACATTTGCGGAGAACGAGGAGTTGAACACGACAAACACAGCCAATGCCTACAAGATGACTGTAAACTACAGCAGATTGGCTGATGCGCTTTGCTTGTCGATCGATCAGTTGGAAGCCGTGCAAGACATCCACTCAGAATTCTGTGCCGATATGATGAATGCCGGCAATGCTAATGCAGATGAGCGTAAGCCGATGGTTGAGAAGGCGTTGCAGAAGGATCTGAAGCACATGCGCTATGTGCTCACCGAGAATCAGTATCGCAAGTATCTGATGCTCCTGAACGTGACGATCAGCAATCGTGGACTTGAAAAGTAGTTTTGATAAATATTTGACTCGAGGGTACTGTCAATACAATATTGGCAGTACCCTTTGCGTTTCATTATGGTGGAACGCAAAAGGTATATTCAAGTTCGCATTGATAGGATAGACCCCAATCGGCCATTATTCCGTTTAATGCCTTTTTTGTTAGTATTTCTATTTGTTATTTGGTCAGTGTCGTTTGATTCGTATTTTCCAAAACTTTTCTTTTCTTAAGAATCCACTTGCCTGTTCTGATAAAACATTCAATGTCATATTCTGTATATCCTTCATATTTGCTCCATGTGTTTAAATGTGTGTCATATTCCTTTTCTTTTCCAACCGTAATCGAAACCTTATAGGCAAGATATTGCAGGAATTTGATGAAATCGTCAGTGTATTTGAAGTAATATATGCCGTCTGTATCTCTACTATTCCAATATAAGGAGAAATCATTGTAATTCATTATTGTTTCGTTTTTTTCGTTTTTTATCCGTAAAGTAATTTCAGAATTTGAATCGATTTCCCATATCTGCGGCCTACGGTAACGATACTTGTATATTTTCTTTTTCCTTGCCAAAATTTGACTTAGTTCTGTTTTTATATACTTCATTTCAATATCGTTAAATGCACATTTTATAGTATCATCACCAGTCTCTATATATTTTTTTTGTGTAGCATCAAAAAAGCCATGAGGTATCACACAATATACATCTATACCTTTATTTGAATGATTCATTTCCATAAAGGCACAGTTCCAGTAAGGTGGAAAGAAAATAATTTTAATGTTTTTTTCTGCCTTGCATGGCAAAAAAATACTTATTAAAGTAATGATTAATAAATATATCTTAACTGAGTCATTGTTTTTATTATTTTTCATTGTTTTTATAAATATTTAATTTTTCTTCCATTTTCTTTTTGTATCTGTCTGTAGTTTTCTTCCAGTACGGATTAAAGGATTCATCCTTAACCAACTCATAAACTTTGTGATGGTCAGGTCTTTTCTTATAACTTCCACCCGTTGGCGGAATTAATTTAAGTTGATAAATA
>OGJX01000647.1_pt1 | contig 30946 bp, 15 predicted proteins | sample 1572381 | NCBI WGS metagenome assembly OGJX01 (sample SAMEA2582085, study PRJEB24529) | metagenome | biome: Human gut stool | place: China | collected 2011
TTACGGAATGTTCTATCGGAACAAAACGGTTGTCATCGCAGGAGGTGGCAATACCGCTGCGGCGGATGCGCTGATTCTCTCCCGTATCTGCAAAAAGGTCATCGTCGTTCACCGCAGAGGCACCCTAAAAGCAACAAAGATCTACCATGAACCTTTGATGAAAACAGAAAATGTAGAATTTCTCTGGGACAGTAAGATTATAGCTCTGCTCCATAACGAAAAGCTGACCGGTATCCAGATTAGGAACGTGAAAACTGGAGAAGAAAGTACCCTTGCTTGCGATGGTGTATTTGTAAGCGTGGGAAGAAAGCCTTCCACCGAATTGATGAAAGATCAGATTGAGATTGATCCGGCTGGATACATTATCGCAGATGAGAGTACCTGCACCAACATCCCCGGTGTATTCGCCGTTGGGGATGTCCGCACAAAGGCATTGCGGCAGGTCGTGACTGCTGTAGCCGATGGGGCAACCGCTGTTCACTATGCAGAGGAATATTTATCAGGAGAAATGTGAGATGAAAGAAAAAATTAAGAACTGGCTGAAGCCAGTTCTTTTTACCGCAGGCGGCGCATTAGTTGGCCTTGCATATTACTACTTTGTGGGATGCTCCACAGGAGCTTGTCCGCTAACTTCTAACCCTTTTATCACGATGGCCTATATGGGCTTTATCGGTTGGCTGTTGTCAGGTGTGTTCGGAAAGGGGTGCAGCGGTTCATGCAATACGCAGTAGCTTGGGATAAACAGTTCTTTTCTGGCGCTCCCGATACGGCTTCGGTGTAATAATGGACAGCCCGTGTTCCAGGCAAACCATATCACTGAGTCTTTGCACCGCCAGACCGGAAAGAAAGAAGTTTTTGAATTTCCGTGTGGCATCCAGCGAGGTCGAATTATAAATAATATGGTTGTGAATGTGGGGAAAGCAGAAATTCCTCATCTGCTGTCTTTGGATCACACTCATAGGAACTGATAAATTCGCCATCATTGGTTTTTGCGGCATTTTGTGAGTAGTCGGTTCTGTCTGCCAAACATTGAGCGACCGTCTTTCCCTTATTCACATGGAGTGCAATCAATCTTGTCGCTGCCATTCCCATCACTTCCTTCCCAAAAAGAAAAAGCCACCGGTCGGTGACTTTTCTCTGATATTATCTTATGACCTGATAAATGCTCCCAGACTTTCTCCAATATTCTCGACTTTCATAACAGCCCAGACGAGCAAGAACACCGCTGCTATTGTCGCAATTCCAAGAACCACAAGAATAAGCAGGGACTGCCACAAAGCCTTTACAATGCAGTAAATCGCAGATCCGCCAATGACCAAGAGCAATAAACCAATTACATAGGACACAACATTTGTAAGCAGATTTCCAAGAATGCAAATCACTTTTACAACGAACAGCACCGGCAGTGCCAATATCTTCAATACCAGCTTCATAGGCTCAACCCCTTTCTTTTAATTATATTGTACAAGGGTATCTGCCATAACGCAATGATGTCAACCCTTATGTAAAAGCCGCAGCCGAAACTGCGACTTCCCAACAAGTTGTCGGATTACTGGATTGAGGACAGGCGAACAAGAACTTCTCTCATGTCCGTCCAGATCTCCTCCAGCCGTTTTTGCAAATCCTCAATGTCAGCACGATAGATGCTGCCTGTTTCGTTCGCTCGCTTTGCGTACTGGTTCAGGTTGTTGGAGCAGATTCGCAGGAGCGAAACCAGGGCTTTCACATCCTGCAAATCCAGTCTGATACAGTAACCATCCAGAGCCATTTTCCGCAGATAGGCTCCCATGCTGCGGATGCCAAGCTCGTCCATCTTCTCATGGATTCGCTCGACCTCCTCCTTGGATGCAAGGAAATGAACATCCTGATCTCGCTTTGCCATTACAACACCTCCTCACGGGTTTCAGAGTATTTTGCAGGCGGGATATGCTCCGCTTTGGATTTCAGATCAGCCAACACAGAAGGACGCTCTGACTCGCTTCTTTCGTCACGATTTTCCACAGAGTCCTCCATATTCAGGGCTGCATCCAGTTCTGCCAGTCGCTGACTTTTGGCTGTCAGCTCTGCTTCCTGCGGGAACGGTTTTCCAACCTCCGCCTTGGCTGCTTCCTGCTGATTGTAGAGATTATTCAACTGCTCATTGGCTCGTTCTAAGCGCTCAAGGATGCCTGCAAGGGCATTGTCCAGTCGGGTGATATTTCCTCGTGCGTCCGTTCCAAGGGCTACTCTGTGGCTCACAGCGCCCTTCAGGGTCACATCGAACTCGTTCCGGAAACTGTCAAACGAAAGCTCCATCTGAAAGCCACGGTAACTGCCAAGAGGAACCGGATCGGCACTTTTCGTGTCCTTACAAGCCGCAAGGAGGATTTCACCGGCATCTGCCTTTTCGGTGTAGGCTTTGCCCATGATTTCCATGCCGCAAAAGCCATCGGCAATCTGCGGGTGTGCTTCCACGGTTTTAATATCAGCTTCAAAGCCATGAATATAGCCTGTCTGCTTTTCAATCTCAGCCGGGAAGTATTTCAGAAGCTTATCTTCCATACGGTACTGCTGGCTCTGGTGGTCAGCTTTCAGCACCTTCAGCCTTGCCACATCAATGTCCAAGTCCATCTTTTCCTTGATAAGCGGATTGCCGGCACACAGCGCCTTGATCTCCGCATAGGACAGCGCCTGCTCATCCACATCGTCACAGGAGCGAACCGGTGATTTGGAGGTCATAATCTGAGAAATAAACTTCTGCTTGTTTTCCAAGGTCTGATACAGGTAGGCATCGAAGGTTCCCTCGGTCACATACTGATACACCTGAACCTCTTTGTTCCGGTTGCCCTGACGGATGATACGACCGTTTCTCTGGGTCATATCAGACGGACGCCAACCCACATCCAAGTGGTGAACTGCCACCAATTTGTCCTGGACGTTGGTTCCTGCACCCATCTTTTGCGTACTGCCAAGAAGCACTCGCACCTGCCCGGTACGAACCTTGGCAAAGAGGTCTTTTTTCTTTGCCTCGGTATCTGCATCATGGATAAAGGCAACTTCTTCCGCAGGCACACCGTTTGCAATCAGCTTGGTTTTGACATCATCATAGACATTGAAGGTTCCATCATTTTTCGGTGTGCTAAGGTCGCAGAACACCAACTGGGTCAATTTGTCAGCCTGACCGTCCTGCCAGATACGCAGGATATTTCCCACGCAGGCATTGAGCTTGCTGTCAGGGTCATCGGGTAACAGGGTGTTCATTAGCCGCTGATCCAGTCCCAATTTTCGTCCGTCGCTGGTAATCTTGAGCATATTATCGACGGACGGGTCTACAATACCGGCATGAACATCTGCTGCTCTCTCTGAAAGGGAAGCCACCATATCCTTCTGGTACTCAGAGGGCTGAACCACAACCGTTTCAAACTTTGCTTCGGGAACAGGGAGATGCAACTGGTCAGAGGTCTTGATGTCGGCAACCTCCTTGAACATATTCATCAGTTCAGGCAGGTTGAAGAACTTCGCAAATCGGGTTCTGGCACGATAGCCGGTTCCCTCCGGTGCAAGCTCAATCGCAGTTGTTGTTTCTCCGAAGGTCGATGCCCAGGAATCAAAATGGGTCAGGTTCTTTTGCTGGAGCGTACTGTACTGGAGATAGCGCATGACCGTATAAAGCTCGGTCATCGAGTTACTTACTGGAGTACCGGTTGCAAAGATCACACCACGCCCGCCGGTCAGCTCATCCATATAGCGGCACTTCATAAACATATCCGAAGATTTCTGGGCTTCGGAGGTGGACAGACCTGCCACATTTCGCATTTTTGTGTAGAGGAACAAATTCTTGAACGCATGGCTTTCGTCCACAAACAGCCGGTCTACACCCAACTGCTCAAAGGTAATGACATCATCTTTCTTGTCAGCGGCAAGGAGCTTGTCCAGTCTGGCTTCCAATGATTTTCGTGTTTTCTCCATCTGCTTGATCGTGAAGTTTTCGCCACGCTGCCATTTCAGCTCCGCAATCGCACCCTCGATCTCATCAATCTGCTCCCGCAGCTGCCGTTCCTGTCGTTCGGCAGAAAGCGGGATTTTTTCAAACTGGCTGTGACCGATGATGACTGCATCATAGTCACCCGTTGCGATACGAGCGCAGAACTTCTTACGGTTTGCTGTTTCAAAATCCTTCTTGGTGGCAACAAGGAGCTTGGCACTCGGATAGAGGTGCAGGAACTCGTTTGCCCACTGTAAGGTCAAGTGATTCGGCACAACGAACAGGGATTTCTGGCTCAATCCAAGCCGTTTACTCTCCATAGCCGATGCAGCCATCTCGAAGGTCTTGCCCGCACCAACTTCGTGTGCAAGCAGCGTATTTCCACCATATAGCACATGAGCGATAGCATTTCTCTGGTGTTCACGGAGGGTAATATCCGGGTTCATGCCGCCGAAACGGATATGAGAGCCATCATACTCACGAGGTCTGGTGGAGTTAAAAAGTTCGTTGTACTTGGTGGAAAGGGTTTCTCGTCTGTGCGGATCTCTCCAAATCCAATCTCGGAACGCATCCTTGATTGCCTGCTGTTTCTGCTGTGCCAGGGTAGTTTCTTTTTTATTGAGGACACGCTTCTGCTTACCATCTGCATCTTCAATCGTATCATAGATACGAATATCCTTCAGATTCAGCGTTTCCTCCAGAATCCGATATGCGTTGGCTCGCTCTGTACCGTAGGTGACATACGCCGCCACATCGTTGTAGTTGGGAGAACTCTTACCGTTGATGCGCCACTCTGCGGTCAGCTCGGAGAACTTGACCTCAATGGAACGGCGCAAGTAATACGGCGTTTCAAAGGTTTCCTCCATGAACTGCTGAATATAATCGGCATCAATCCATGTTGCACCCAAACGCACATCAATCTCGGACGCATCCAAGTCCTTCGGCTGTGCTTTCTGCAAGGCTTCCACATTGATGTGGAAGGAAGAATCCCTGTCTGCCGCCATCTGTGCGACACGCAGCTTGCTTCTTACATCACCGGAAAGGTAATCATCGGCAGTCTGCCATCCAACTTCCACAGCATCGGGAGCCATCGGGTCTTTGAAGATCACCCCTCGAAGCTCTGCCTGAATCGCATCGTATTCTCCAGGTGTTCCAAGCAGCTGTGCCATAAACGGCAAATCCACCTTGCCACGCTCACCGATAGAGATTGCCAGAGCTTCGGACGGCGTATCCACGCTCGTCACTCTGCGTTCCGGCTTGATGGTTCGCTTGGTGAACATATCCGCCTTGCTTTTCAGATTGCCGTCCTCATCCACATTTTCCAGAGAACACAGGAGATAGTAGGAGGAATCGTCAGCAAATGCCTGACCATTGGCTCGATTATTGATAAGCCCGTTCTTTGCGGCAAACGCATCGTAGGCATCATTCAGTTCTGCCTGTTTCTGAGTAATCATTTCATCCGGGTAATCCTCAAGCTGATATTCGATCAGCTCGTTGACGATACCACGAAGTTCCACCATGCCCATCACACGGTCTTTTGCTTTCTCATTCAGGTCTACACGGCGCATCAGGGAGTTTTCACGGAAGTACACATTGCCATCCACCACGGTATAAGAGAAATTCTTTACATCCGGGGTTGCAGGAATGGTTTCGATTTCCTTACCCTTGTCAGCTTCGGGAAGCTCCACAGCCTGATAGGTTCCTTGGATGTGGGAAACTGCTTCTTTCAGAAGTTCGGACAGTTCCATGCCCTCAATGGGACGCACTGTAATGTCCATGCCGTAGGCGGTACTTTCTTCCACCGTATCGCCCAGAACCATTTCAGGATGAGCGACAAAGTAGCTGTTCATGGTGTGTCCTTCTTCGGTGCGGTCAAGGTTTACCCATTCCGGTACAATGTCAATCGGATGGTCACGCTTTTGCAGGAACAGGATGTCGGACACGACTTCCGTGCCTGCGTTTTTCTTAAAGGCATCGTTTGGCAGACGGATTGCACCAAGCAGTTCCGCCCTCTGCGCCATATATCGCCTTGCGTCAGAGTTCTTGGAATCCATGGTGTAACGGCTTGTCACAAAAGCGACCACACCACCGGGACGAACCTGATCCAAAGCCTTGGCAAAGAAATAGTTGTGAATGGAGAATCCCAGCTTGTCATACGGCTTGTCGGACACTTTGTAGTTGCCGAAAGGGACATTACCCACAGCCAGATCGTAAAAGTCTCGGCGGTCTGTCGTTTCAAAACCGGCTACTTTGATTTCTGCGTTGGGATAGAGCTTCTGAGCAATTCTGCCGGTGATGGAATCCAGTTCCACACCATACAAACGGCTGCTCTGCATTTCAGGAGGGAGCATACCAAAGAAGTTGCCGATACCCATAGCAGGCTCCAGAATATTTCCTGTTTCAAAGCCCATCTGTCCGACCGCATCGTAGATGGAGCGAATGACCGTAGGGCTGGTGTAATGTGCGTTCAGGGTGGAAGCTCTTGCCGCAGCATATTCATCTTCGGAAAGCAGGTTTTTCAGTGTCTGATACTCCTTCGCCCAATTTCCCTTGTCCGGGTCAAAGGCATCTGCCAGACCGCCCCAACCGACATAATTCGACAAAATCTCCTGTTCTTCGGTAGTGGCGTTCCTGTTCTCGCTTTCCAGTTTGAACAGAGTTTCAATGGCTGCGATGTTTCTTGCGAATTTCTGCTTCGGTCCACCTTCACCGATGTTGTCATCCGTGATGTGGAAGTTCACCGCAGGAACAGGTGGGATTTCTCTGGTGGTGATGGACTGCTCAAGCTGAGCGATAATGTCCATGACTTCGGCATTCTGCCATCCGTCCACCTGGGCATAATCCTGAATGATGGTGTCCTTTCCATCTACGCACTGTACGAAGTCCAGACTACCCGGCAGATCTCTGGTATTCATTGCACCCAGGGCTTTTCTCTGCGTGTCAGGAAGTGCATAGTAGGCTCGCAGGGCATCATCAAAGGAACTGTATTCCTTGATGTCCAGCGCACCCCGCTTCTGAATGTCCTCGGCAACATAAAAATGATCGATGAAGTGTTCCGGTTCCTGCTGTTCGGGTTCCGCACTGGCTCTGACCTGTGCGTGTGCCTTTTCGTCAGGGTAGTCCCCATAGATACGGATGCACTTATGCTCCTGCTGATCGTAAACGGCAGCACCATCGTACTTGAATCCGTCATCCTCCATGGTTCCGTCCACATAGCCCTGGGCAGCTTTTTCCGCTTCTTCCAGAGTGTAGTAGTCCAGTTTATCATCGAAGCCGTTTTCAAAGTGATGGTAGGCGGCAACCAGATAGCGGGGAGCCATGCGCTCCTCGTAGCTGTTAATCATCTCAGGTGTCAGCCATTCTGGTTTGTCGGGAATCATTTCATACAGCTCACGCATCTTGGCAATCTGTGCATGGCGGTTGCCTGCCCACAGATGCTTTTCGCTGTGCTGTCCTGCACCAAGGAAGTATTCGCAGTCCATACGCAGACGGTCTAACAGCTGATACTCAGGGGTGTAGTCCCTCGGTTCGGTTTTGCCCAGAAAATCCTCTGTAACGGGCTTTTCTTCGGTTTGGGCATCAACCCTTACCGCATGGTTTCTTTCGTCCTGAGAGAGCATACGCTCGAAATTCTCACGATTCTCGGCACGGAAGATGGGATAAGCAAGCGTAGGGTCACGCAGCTGAACTTCTCTGTCCGTGATCTGCTCCACACGGAAAGCTGTATCGTCCAGATATACCGTGTCACCGACCTGATAATTCCATTTCGGTTCCTCGGAAGCAGATGCTTCCACAACTTCGGCAGGCTCTGCCACAGGCGCTTCTGGCTGAACCGACTCCATCGCAGCTACGGACTGACGAACTTCCTCCAAATAGTCATTGGCAAGCCATTCGTCCGTGAAGTATTCCGTAACGCCTTCCGGGTCTACATAGTAGTCATCGGTCTGATTATCCCAGATCGCATACTCGCCATCCTCGGTATCAATCACTGCGAAACGGTCATAAACATCTTCCAACGGATCAGTTTTAGCTTCTTCGATAGCCTGTCGTTCCGCTTCTTCCTCCGGGCTGAGGTAGCGTCCCTTTCGTATCAGACCGTCGATTCTCTGCACCACCTGCGCCCAGGACATCTGCAATTTATCGCAACCGCTCTTGGTGTAAGCAACACCCTTGGCATCGTGATCCTGACCGCTGTGCGTTGCACCAGAGCAGGCATGGGAATGACCACCGGTTCCGTATTCATGCTTCAGGAAGTCCATCTTTTCCTTGGCAGAATGATTCTCCTGCCAGTAGTTATAAATACGGGCTTTACCACCGGAAAAGCCGCTTCCACGGGTCAAGTCTGCATTGACTTCATCATCCGTAATGAACTGGCGGACAAGGGGCATCTGCATCATATCGGTCTGATACTCACGCAAAGGCATATTCAACTCATACAGCTGTTTCTGAATGAGATTCAGCTTGTGATAGTGAAAACGAAGCAGATCGGGATTTTCCGCAAGGGTTTTTCTAAATTCCGAATACTGCTGTACCAAGGTTGCGTGGAAACGAGGGTCATCCAACTTTTCAGCCAAGTCTGCGGTTTCGTCAGGGAAACCACGAAACGGTTCCTGATGAAGAATTGCCAGATAGTTGCTGGAACGGGCTTCTTCACTCAAATCGTGATAAAGATGCCACAGGGATTCTGCCAACTTCTGACGCTCATATCCGGATGCTTCTACCAGTTCCACATTAGTTGCGAACCGACCATTTTCAAGCAGTTCTCCAATGCGCTCGGCAACCGTTTCCCAAGAAACGATCTGCGCTCTGGGGCTGTCAATGGCAGAGGAACCTTTGGCAAGGTGGATACCGTCCTCGGCATACCACGCACAGATATTCCCGCTATCTTCTTTCAGACCATAGCCGCCGTGATAGACCTGCTTTAAGGTCTGAACGATTTCTTCCAACGGCTTCTGCTTCATATATTCCAGCGCTACGACTTTTCGGGCTTCATCGGTATTGCTACCAAGCAGAAGGAAGTGGTCGATTTCTTCCTGGGCAAAAGAAAAAGCAGAGGGCGTAAAGCTCTCTGCTCGGTCGATAAAACTGATTTGTTCATTTTCGGAGAGGAAAAGGTTCAGACTCAGCTGTTGATAAGCTCCGTCATCACGACTTCCTCCGCCTGTGCTTTCAGGCTGTTCATGTGCTGCACCCACGCCATCTGCTGCGTTTCCTTGTCCGGTGCGGGGCTGTCCTTCAGGTACTGCTCCATCAGAAACTCCACTCTGGCTTTCGCTGTTTCCTCGATCTCCCACAGGTGCGGGAACAGGCTCTCCGTCAGAATCATGTCGTTCAGGAGCATCGGATTGTTCTGTTCCAAAAATGCTCGACGCATCCTGCCGTACTTGCCCAGAGGTTTCTCTCCCTCGTTCTCCAACTGAAGGTTCGGAATCTGATAATCTCCGGCCTGTCTGTAAGTCATCTCGCTCATAATCTGTACTCCTTTCGGTAGCTTTAATCTGCTCATGTTCTCCAATCGCTTTTTCGATTTCCTGAAACATCCTTGTGCTGATGGCATTCACCGCAGTACCAAGGGCATTTACCGTCTGTCTGGTGTTAAAATCAAACACCTTCTGGAAATCCTCATGCTCGAAGTAGTTGTCGGGACTTTCCACGAACCGGCAATACATCGTATAGGATACGCTGTTTGCCACCGCATTTTTGAAAGCTACTTCGATGTTGAGTTCATCATACTCCTCAAGGAAGCTGTTGGCAACGATGTCGAGGAACTGCTTTTTGTAATCGTCCCAATACTCAGCCGCCAGTGCGGATGCAATATCTTCAAGCTGTGCTTCCAGTACCCCGTCAGCGGCAACACCGAAGGTACGCTCCATCGCTTCCATGACATAGGAGCGGTTTTCAGGCGTCACCTCCCACGGTTTCAGTTCCGGGGAAGAACGGCGAACGCCGGTATCCGCCACATCAAACACATAGCGCAGATACGGTTTATCCCTGTTCATCACAAACAGAGCAATGCCGGTAGAGCCACGCTTTACATATCTGCGGTAATTTTCAGCGTTCCAGTCCTCATAGGGCTTGCAAAAGGTCGCATTGGGGCGCTGAGCATAAATCATCACCTGTTCCGGATAGGTGAACTCATAGTTGCGGGACATCGTTCTCAAAAACGAAGTCCAGTTATCTGTGTTCGAGGTGATTTTCCCAATCGTTTCTTTTGCTAATCCGGAATAAAATCGCTCTTTTGCGTTCATTGTATCCCTCCAATCCTATCAATCCGGATAAAGGTTCAGCTTCTCAAAGGCGGCATCGTCCATGGCTGAAACTTTACGGAGAACCGAGTCTGCCAAAGCAAAAAGCTCTGACTCGTCCTCCGAAAGCTGTTCCTTCATCAGTGTCAGTGCTTCACACAGCCCTGACCTTGTGCCAGGGCTGTAAAGCATCATCATGTTCCGCTCATCCTGTGTGAAATCCATCATTCAATCTCCCTTTCCGGGTGGCTCTTGGGCGGCTTATGGGAAACATCCGGCACGGGCTTTTCCTTTAACTGCTCCAACACCGAAGGACGTTCCTCTAATCCGGACGCTTTTCCGTTATTGATGATACCGTCAATCATCCCATAATCATCTTCCATTGCCATCTCTGCGTTTTTCAGGTAGTTTTCGGACTTCATAAAGTTTTCCAGCTTCTGAAACCCAACAGAATCTACATAGTGAAAGGATACCTCACCGACTACCTTTAAGGCTACGATGTCGCTGACCGACATACTGTGACCACGGAAATCATCCGGGTGGTCAATATTGAACTTTACATACAAATCTTCCAGCTGCCGATTCACATCCTCGGACATAGAAATGGAGCCATGATAGACCACCTCGTAACGGTCAATCTCAGGCTCCATTTCTTTCTTCTGAAGGTAGCTGTAATTTGCAAACATGAGCGGGATATTATCGTCTACATCTTCCCGCAGCTGAAGAATCGCATAGGAATCCGTGGGGCTTTCCAGAAAAGCAACCATTCTGTCATCCGGGGTGGTATTTCCGTGAACATCATCCCATTTTTCGTTTTTCATATCCGTGTCCTCCTTATCGTTCAGGCTCTTTGCGTTTGGGAGAGGGACTGGCAGGCGCAGCTTTTTCTGCGGCCTGTGCCAGTTTTTCCATGACCGACTCACGCTTCGGAGAGTCGAGCTTATCCAGCTGACTTTTCAGCACTTTGGCAACCTCAACCGCAGTTTCCTCACGGGCTTCTTCAATGGCTGTATTCAGGAACTCACGATACGGAGCCGTATTACCAGCGGCAAGATCTGCCTTGATTTCTTGGATATGCGCCTGCACATCATCGACCTGATCCATATATTCATAGGGGTCGAAGTTCTCTGCAAAACGGTCGAGCTTAAAAGCAAGCTCAGCGATAGGGTCATTGACCACCACCGCCTGTCTGCCGACTTCAAAAGCCTGCTCCATGACATCCTCATAGAACATTGCCCGCAGTTCCCGGCGCTCCAGCCCGAAGGATTCCAGAATATCCCGGCGGACTTCGAGCATGGACAGTTCAGGGTTATCAACCTGACCGCCATCAATCTCGTTGTAGTTTTCATCCAACAGGGTGTAGTCGTAACCATCTTCGCAGGTCTGCACCGCAAGGATTCTATCCTTTCCGACCTTCCATGCGGCTTCATCGCCCATAATCTCAGGCTCCGGCATATAGCTTGCGCCGTTGCGCTCCATAATTTCTGCAAACTGGCAGATATGAAACACATTGTATCCGATCTGCGTATGATACTCGTCAATGAAGGTGCAGGGCTTCACAACCATTTCATCCGGGTAGTGAATCTGCACACAGCTGCCATCGGGGATATGAAACAAATCCTTATAATGGCTGTCGATAAATCGGATTTCCTTACCATCCGGGTTGTACTCATTTGTCATTTGCGCTTTCCTCCATTTTCAAATTCCATACTGAACTTCGTTTTGCCATCATCTGATACCTCCATAAAGACGGTGGCATCAAAGGTGTTGCCCGTTCTTTCGGACTTGCAATTCTTGAGCTTTACCTTGCCGGAACCAAGCAATTTCTGCGCCGTGGCAGAAGTCATGCTCTTGCCGATGCTCGCAAAGTAGCGATTGTTTTTCCAGAGGGCAAATTTGCAAGCTCTGTTGGAACAGAAAAATGCCTTGGCTTTGTCCTCTACAGCACTGCCGCAGAGCGGGCATTTGCCGATAGAATTGGCTTCTTTCGACATCATAACCTCGGAATCACGGATTACTTCATAGTTCTGAATCAGACCGGCAATCACATCTTTGATCTCGTCCATAAAGTCCTCGCTGGCATATTCGCCTTTCTCAATGAGCAACAATTTTTCTTCCCAATCCGCCGTCATGGATGGGGACTGAATCTGTTCCGGCATGACTGTTACCAGAGCCGTACCCTTGTGGGTCGGAATCAGGTGTTTGGTTTTCTTATCACCCTTACGCTCCAGAAAACCGATGCGAACCAGCTTCTCAATGATACCGGCACGGGTCGCAGGCGTTCCCAAACCTTTGCGCTCCACCTCATCAGGCATTTCGTCCGCACCGGCAGTTTCCATAGCAGAAAGCAGAGTATCCTCGGTAAAGTGTTTAGGGGGAGATGTTTTCCCTTCCTTGATTTCCGTGCCGCTGACGGTCATTTCGTCACCAACGGAAACAGAAGGGAGTGTCTGCACGTTTTCGTCGGATTTTGTCGAATCATTTTTCTGAACCAGAGCTTTCCATCCATCCTGCACAACAGTTTTGCCTTTGGTGGAAAACACGGTACCGCCACAGTCCAGCTCAATAACTGTCTCTGCGTATCGGTGCGGATCGCCAACAGCTACGCACAACCGATTCGAGATCAGTTGCAAAATTGCAAGTTCACCCTTGGGAAGTTCGCTCAGATTGCATTTCTGCAATTCTCTGGTCGGAATGATGGCATGGTGATCTGTGACCTTTTTGTTATTCACAACCTGCTCTGCATGAACTGGTATGTTATCCACATCCTCCACGGGGAATGTGTGGAAAGCCAGCTTTACGAGGTCGGTCAGGCTATGTGCCATATCTTCCGTCAGAAACCTGCTGTCGGTACGGGGATAAGTGACCAGTTTCTTTTCATAGAGGTTCTGCGTGTAGTCCAAGGTCTGCTGTGCCGTGTAGCCAAGCACACGGTTGGCTTCTCTCTGTAAACTGGTCAGGTCATAGAGCGCAGGCGGCTTTTCTGTTTTCTCCTTACATTCAGCTTTCTGAACGATTGCCACCGAACAGCTTTGTTTGACAGCTTCGGCTGCTGCCTTGGTTTTGAAGCGTTCGCTTGCAGCCGTAAAACCATCCAATCCAATCTGAACTGTGTAGAACAGTTCAGGCTTGAATGCGGAAATGGCAGCTTCTCGCATAACAGCCATAGCAAGGGTAGGGGTCATAACACGACCAACATTCAGGGTCTGCCCGTAAAGGGTCGAAAAAAGTCGAGTAGCGTTAATACCAACAATCCAGTCGGCTCGTTCTCGACACAGTGCTGCTTCATACAAAGCATCATATTCCGTTCCAGACCTGAGATTTTCAAAGCCCTCCTTGATTGCTACATCTTCCATCGAGGAAATCCAAAGCCGCTCAAACGGCTTTCTGCACCCGGCTTTGTGGTACACCAACCGAAAGATCAGCTCGCCCTCACGACCGGCATCTGTTGCACACACAAGACTCGCAACATCTTCTCTGGCCATGAGCTTTTTCAGAATCCCAAACTGTTTTTTCGTACCGGCAGAAACCTCATACTGCCAGTCCATCGGGAAGATAGGAAGGTCTGCATAAGCCCATTTGCTGTACTTCGCATCATAGACTTCCGGCTGTGCCAGCTCCACCAAATGCCCTACACACCAGCTGACCACATATCCGTTTCCCTCTAAGTAGCCATCCTCACGCTTGGCAGCACCTAACACTTTGGCAATACTCTGTGCAACCGAAGGCTTTTCAGCCAAAACTAATTTCATTTGCATCTGCTCCTTTCACAAAAAAATAAGCAGCCACACACCGTAGTGCATGACTGCTATGTAAAAAGTTCGGAAAGGATTTTTGCAACCTGATACAATTTTCTGTTCTACAATCTCCGTCATAATAAAAATATCTCCATCATTTCAAAAGAGAATGACGGAGATATTTCACCTTGCTTATTCTTGTAGCAACCAATCGGCTATATCGTGAATTTCGATTCCTTCATAGCTATATTGGGGATGTTTGGTTCTGGCAATAATCATTTTCGGATAAGCATCTCGGATCTGAAGCAGAGGAGAGCATTCTCTCTCAAATGTTTCCTGCCCGGAAATGTTGTCGCTGACCTGAATATAAATCTTCTCGCTGCCTCTCTGAGCAACAAAGTCGATCTCCTTTTGATAGAGCTTGCCGACATAGACATCGTATCCACGGCGAAGAAGCTCGATGCAAACGATGTTTTCATATACTCTGCCGTAATCCATATTTCTGCTTCCCAGTATTGTATATCGAATACCACTGTCACACAAATAGAACTTTTCAGAGCTTTCAAGGTATTTCTTGCCTCGGATGTCGTATCTCTTAATATCATAAAATACAAAAGCATTGCACAAATACTTAATGTACTTGCCGACGGTTACATGATTGGTTGGAGTCTCATTTACTGTCAGCAGCTGACTGACCCTATTAGGAGACGTCAGGTTGCTGATATTATCCATAAGGAACTCGCTCAGACGTTGTAAAACCAAAGAGTCCGGGAGCGCATATTTTTGCACCAAATCCCTTGTAACAATCGTTTCGTAGACCTCTTTGATATAGTTTGTTCTGTCTTTTTCGGTTCTGTAAGCGTAAGAACCTGCTAAACCGCCCTTGATAGCGTAATCATCAAAGAGCTTATCTTTATCACTAACATCATCATAATATTGGCAATATTCCCGGAAGCTGAAAGGAAACACATGAATTTCAATATAGCGTCCGGTAAACAGAGTTGCCAGATCCGCACTCAACAGGAAAGCATTGGAGCCGGTTACATAGATGTCGTATTTTCCCTTAGAGTACAGGCTGTTGATTGCCAACTCAAACTTGGGACACATCTGAACCTCGTCTACAAACAGGTAGTTCGTTTTACTTTCCTCATAATGTTCTTCCACATAAGCGTGTAAGGCATGGTATTCCTTGATTTCTTCATACGCCAAATCCATGAAGTCAATGAAGATAATATTGATATTTTCAAAATGGCTTTTCAGATACTCAATATACGCCTGCATCAGCTTGGACTTACCGGATCGACGAATGCCCGTGATAATCTTGATGTCAGGAGTACCATTCAGTTCAATGATTCTGTCGAGATACTTTGCTCTTGTAATTGTTTTCATATCGTCACCCACTTTCAAAAATCGAATATTTTTCATTTTTTGAAACTGCTTCGATGTATTTATTATACTGTCTGCTAATAGTATGTGCAAGACGTCGCTTTCAAAAACTCAATCAGAGTACTCAGACATTCTTTGCCATTGTTTTCTCCTTCTCTGTTCTGAATTGCCATGCGTATCATCCTCTCAAATGACTCGCTGAAATGTTCATCATCTTCTGGCGTCCGTTTCTTTGGCCCTTTTATATGATTTTTTCCAGAAGCCACAATTTTAAATTTTTTCTTAATTTGTGGCGTTATGATAAATTAATATCCTTCTTACCCAAAAGAAAATCAACAATATTGATATGTGCAATTCCATTTCTTGAATAATCAAATCTATCTAATGAAAACACATATTTCGGTGATGCATCACTAATTGGCTTAAAAGCACCAAACTCTCTTTCAATCGTTTCCTTGCCAGCCAAATAATATGCCACCTGAATAAAACATTTCTTTCTTCCATTTATTGCAACAAAATCAATTTCACCCTTATATGTTTTTCCTGTAAAGACTTCATAATCTCTTGCTTTTAGCTCGTTATAAATTATATTTTCAAGAAAAAAGGTATCCTCAAAATTTACTAAGTTTGTATTTATCATGCGAAAACCAGTATCTACCGCATATTGCTTCTCTATATACGACATTGCCTGTTTTCCTACAATATTAAATCTTTTTACACGATCAATTAGACAAGCCTTTTCCATTTTATCAAGATATCTGTATATCGTCTTTTTATCCAAAGTATCTGCATTTTGATGTATAAAATAGTTCTCTATGTTTTTACTGGAAAATTCCTTTCCTGCATTTGCCATAATATATGTTGCTACTCTTTCAAAGTTTTGTCTATTAACCTTTGATCTGTCAGTAATAATATCCTTATCTAAGATACCTTCATATGTCTGCTCCAAATATCTCTTAATATCACTTTCTTTTGTAAACGAAAAACGCAAAGGGAAGCCACCCCAATTGATATAATCAATCATAAACTCATCCGGAGATATATTTCTTCCTATAGCTGTAGCATATTCGTAGCTTTCGGCAAAGGAAAATGGCATTATTCTAAATTCAACACATCTTCCAACCAACAATGTTGCCATCTTGCCGGATAGCAATTTCGAATTACTTCCAGTAATAAAAATTGAGCAATTTAATGTTGCCCGAAAGGAAGCTAAAACCTTTTCAAAGCTCCTGACATGCTGAATCTCATCTAAAAAAATCAAGTATTTGTCATGATCCTTGATTTGCTCATTCACATAGGAATTAAGTTTTTCTGCAGTTCTTATTTTTTCAAATTGCAAATCTTCAAAATTAATGGTAATAATATGCGCTCTATCAAACCCATTTTCAATAAATTCTTCTTTAATCTGCTCTAACAATATAGATTTTCCACATCTTCTAACACCTGTCAGAACCTTAATTAAATCCACATCATAAAATGGTCTTATTTTGCTTAGATATCTTTCACGCTTTATATACATAACATCATCTCCAAATCAAAATATATATTTATTATGCCACAAATCAAGATTTTTTCAAGATTTGTGGCACATATTTAGAAAATTTCCATTTCAATTTCTACCACTTTTTCATCCGTAACTCGTTCGTCTGTTTTTTTCTGCCATAGGCATTCTCTCCTTTTCCCTGAACTCACTCGCGTTACACGCTCGTTGTCGCGGCATTCGGTGCTCGTAAGCACCTATAAATAAAAAAAAGCAACAATGAATTGTGGTCATCATTGTTGCAAAATTTGACTGTTCCCAGGGGGAATCGAACCCTCAACTAGTGCTTAGGAGCTCGAGTCCACACTGGGAACAGCGATTATTTTAAGTAAATATGAGTCAAGGAAAGCCTTGATTTTCCTGACTATTTTGTAAATCTCTGTCAAAATAAGAAAACGGAAAAACACCTGAGAAAAATGGTTTTCGCTGTCAAATCGCTGACATTGTCACCCTGAGGGTTCAGCCATTCCGTTCCAATGATTTTTTCATAAATATGGCTACCATTCCATCTGTAGCAGTAATGATAACACTGTTTTCTTATTAGATTATCTATATTATAGCGTGTAGAGCAAGGGATGTCGATGTTTTTTGATCAAATTATTTTGGCAACCTATTAAATGTAGGGACAGCAAAAACCACGGCTGCTCTGTACGGGGCGGCCGCCGTTTTCCCTATATCATACGCTGCTTTTCAGTACCGCAAGGATGGGTGTCCTGTTATCGTCGTATTCTGATTTCTTTTAGGGCATTTCAGGACTATCCACAAGGGATACGCTGAACTCCTGTGCGGTTGCGCCCTCCGGCAGCAGCTTTGCCATGACCACCAGCCGCTGATTACCGCTGTTGGCCTTGTCATACTTCCGGCAGCAGGTGGAGAGGGTCAGAACAGTATCTTCCTCGGAGAAAGTCACGCCATCAAAGTCAAGCCAGTTTTTCCGCGCGATTGTCTCAAAGAAGCTGGTCAGATCATCTCCCGTGGGATCAGGCTCAATATAGTCAAAGCCAATATCCGTGACGAACAGCGCGGTGATCTGGAAAATCATGTCCTCACCATCCACAGAGAGATAGATATACGGATGCTCCTTTACAAAGTCTACGTCCATATAACGGTAGAGCTTGGTGAACCGCACACCGTCCGGGTCGCAGTTGCTGGCGGAGTGGCCGAAAATGGTGGTGTTTTTGTCCAGCTTATCCCTGCCGCCGATTTTGTTTTCACAATGGGCATAATAGCAGCCCCACATGGCGTACTCACCGTTTTCATCCAGCTTTAGGTAATAGCCGTTGTCCTCCGCCTGCATCACAGGGTCGTCCACCTCCGCACCGGGGATATACAGCCATGCCACGGTGTCGGGATTCTTCGCTCTGGCTTCCGCCAACTCTGTCTGCCTGTCCACCGAGGAGATAACTTCACCCGCGAGAGGCGCTGATGGCTGAGGCGCAGATGTGCCGGGAATGTCGATAGGCTCTGTCTCTCTCTGATAGCAGCCCCTGACTGCCGTGGTCATAGCAACGAGAAGGACAACTATGCAGATGATCGGACGAATGATTCTTGTGATTCTTTTCATAATGCTGTCTCCTTGCCGCGCTTGGATAGCGGCGCAGCTCAAAATGTCATTAATTTGTTTCTTGTAGTGAAAAGAGAACAGCACAATCCACAGCGTCCTCATAATAGCTGCCGGTGGCTACATCCACAAACACGCCGGTCTGGGGGTTGCCGTTGGCTTTCATAAAGATGACCTCGATGGTATGGGTTCTGCTGACATTCTCAAAGGTATAAGACTTCGCCGCGCCAATGCTCTTGCCGTCAATCTTGACGTTGGCGACAGCATAGCCCTTATCCGGAGTGATGGTGAAGGTCTGATCTCTGCCCTCACGGACGCTGACATTGCCGGATGGAGAAATGGAGCCGCCAGCCCCGGCAGTTGCCTTGATGGTGTAGTAGCTGTAGCCGCTTCCGCCGTTGCCGCCGGTGCTGCCGCTTCCGCCACCGCCTTCATTACCGCTTCCGCCACCGCCTTCATTACCGCCTGTGCCGCTATTGCGCAGAATCGTCAGCGTGTAGGTTTTAGCACCGATTCTCACGACAATGTCGGTTGTGCCGCTGTTGGGGATGGCAACGGTTGCGCTGCCGCCGGTGGACAGAGCCTGTCCGTTGATGCTCACGGGCTCGCCGTTTCCAGACACCGCTGTGACTAGCGTAGATGTTGCTCCGCTATCATTTTGCAGCGTATAGGTATAGTTCGTTCCGTTGGCGGTAAAATCGCCGAGCCCCACTGCCAGACCTTCAAAGGTCAGAAGGTCTTTACCGGGCACTGCGGCTCGCACCACTACGCGGGTGCCAAGCCGGGAGAAGGTGACGGTTTCTGTCTGGAAGGTTTCCCTGGAGATGGCACCGCCAATACTGGTCTTTTTCGTTTCCAGAACGGTCCCGGCAGCATCCAGCAGCGTGGCCACCAGCTCTGCGCCAGTCTGAGACTGCAGGCAGTTGTTGCGCAGGGTAATGGCGGCGGTGCTGTGACCGTTGCCGTCGTTCCCCTGTGTCACATCCATCGTCAGCTGCTCTCCGGTGCGGGCCAGTGCGCCGGTCATATGGACGCTGGCCTCGCTGTCACTGCCGTTATACTCCGGCAGGCGCTGATTGCTTCCCGTTCCACCAATCTGGCCTTCCGCCCACGCCTCGGCGTACAGATAGGTACCCACATTGGGGATCTCGGTTTTGCCAATGGATGTCATATACTCGCCCAGATCATAGGTCAGGTCCAGTGTAAAGGTTCCCTGATCAATGCGGGCGAGGGCGCTGTCTTCGGAAATGGTGATTTCATTACCGCTAACCGATACGCCGTTTGTGGTGCAGGCTACCTCTGCAGGTTCGGTATGCAGATCATCCGCATAGAACGCAAGCTTCACCTCGCGGCTCTTTCCGCCGGCCAGCGTGGCGGCAGAGGAATTATAGAGAGTCATGCGCACCGTGCGCTTGCCGGCGCTCTCCGCAATCACTTCCATTTGCGAGATTCCAATGTCGGGATAATCCAGATACACTGTGCCGTTTTCGTTGATGCCGCCAGCGGCGGTGATGGTATAGCCCGGGTCGGTCACGAGGTTCCCCACATGGTGCCAGACGGTAAGGGTGGTGCTTTCATTGGGCAGCAGTGTTTCCGTAAGGGTGGCGGTTTCCCCACTGCCAAGGCTGACCGTTAGGTTTGTCACATCGTTCAGCCCGGTGTTGCGGATGGTAAAGCGAATGGGTGTCAGGCTGTTCAACGCCAGCGTTGCATAATCCACACCGACCTGTTCCACTGCCACCGCATCGGTGATAAAATCAGAGGTAGCGGTATAGAGGATCGTTTCCTCACCCGGAACGGTCACGCCGCCGATTACCTCCTGGTTTTCATCGTCATACCGGGTGGCCTGAATGGCGGTCTGCACCTGATTGGTGCCGCTGACATAGGCATCAAAGTGGTCAGCCAGCGTGCGATCCGGCAGCTCTGCCAGTTCCAATGGTGCGGACAGAGTGTAGGTATTTGTGGCATAGCGCAGCTTGGCCGCCTTCAAAATGCCGTGATCTACCGCGCCGTTGGCGTTATTGACAGTCTCATTCCAGACGATGGTAAGATCATTGCGGCTGCGATGATCCCCGCTGAGGGAAGCGAAGCGGAAGTCTCCGCCCACGACGGCGTTGCCGCTGCTAGTCAGGGTCGACAGAGAGCCGGGGAAACTGTTGGACATGGTGCCGCTGCCGTCCACAGCCAACAGCTGAATATCGCTGCTGCCGTCTCGGACACTGTGCCAACCGATGACAAATCGGTCATCCCCGCTGCCGAAATTGGCTGCAACGACCTGGGGGTTTTCGTCAAGATTGCTGTCACAGGTCGCCAACATGGCTGTACCGGGAGTTCCGTCAGCAGCCACGGTACAATAGGCGATCTCGTAGGCGGAGGTATCTCCGGTTCCGCTGCGGTCCAGCGAGTAAACCGCCATAGCGGTTCCGTCGGGCAGCATGGCCGCCTGCAACGCCTTCACGCTGCCAGTAGCACCGTTATAAAGCATTTTTGCCTTGCTCCAGGTGCCGTTAGTGCTGTCATAGCAACTGTACATGATACAATCTCTGGTCGTGAAGTTCAGCAGGTTGTTGCTGCCCTGCGTACCGGGATCGGGGGTGTAGACGTTGCGCCAGAACACGATGGCTTTGCCGTCGCCGCCCACTGCCGTGGCTGGGGCCAGATCCGGCGTGCCGTCGTTGGTTAGGCGGGTGGATGTCCAGGTTGAGCCGTTATAGACGGACACTACGATCTCCGTGCTGTTCATCAGCAGGTTTTGCTCTTCCAATGTCACGGCATCACCGGCATTTTTACCCGGCAGGTCGGTGCCCATGCGAACCCAAGCCGCCGCCGCAAAGCTGCCAGTGCCGGACAAAGAAACGCTCGTGTCGCCGTAGCCGGGGAACCCTGTGGGAGCGTCAATTTCACTGGAGGGAGTATAGACGCCGCCATTGAGGGTGGAAAAATGCGCCCGGCTGTCGTAAATACTGCTGCTGTTGCCGTCGTTGATGTAGGTCAATACCTTCCCGTCATCGCTGAGCTGTGGATAGGATGTGGGGTTGGCATTGGTCTGGATGTTTTCCAGCCCACTGGTGGAGTTCAGAGAGAACAGCATCATCCGCTGCTGGGGCTGGCCCCAGGTACGGGCATATTGCTCCAGATAGTCCCGGCTTTGGAGCGTTGCACTGCCAGAAGCCACCTGCATTCCGCTCTGGGCCGCCGCCATCCGCAGCGAAGCAAGGCTCAGCCCACTGGTGGCGCTATTCCAGTAGTCGTCGATTGTTTTCCAGTCATTAAAAGTCCTGGTGGCTCCAAGGGTTCCGGAGGCGATCACCGCCTCGTAGGAGATAAACAGGAAGGTTGCCACAAATTTGATTCCCACTTCGCTTTGGATTCCCAGAGCCTGACCGTTGATCTGGCGCTTTGTCTCGTCGGCAAGATAGGTGCGGGAAAGGAACTTATTCTGACTGTCCACATCCAAATTGCCGAATAGGCCGATCTTCAGCGCCACGACCGAATAGTCAAAGCCAATACCGCCAAACGCGTGGACATAGGCGTTGATACGCAGCGTGGTCAAAAAGTCATTCACTGCCGTGGCCGTGGGATCGCTCCAGGCAAGCTCTGTACCCTCGCCCTGCCGGCCGTAGCGCACTGCGGTACGGAAATCCAGCTGAATGGCACCACCCAGCTCAAAGGTTGCTGTCAACGGCACAGGACCAGCCATGGCGTTCACGCTGAAGGAGAAGCCCACACCAACGCCGGTGGTAAATCCGCCGCCTACGGTGAAAACCTCCCACTCCTTCTTTTCGGTGTTATAGCGGATTTCCGCTTCGTAAAAGCCCTCCAACTGCAAGTTGAGATCCGTGCTGGTGACATTATCGGCTATGGAGTTGGTTTTGTAGTCCCCCTTGGGATCATAGGTGCCCTGGGACATCTGGCTCAGGTCCCCGGTCCCGGGCACACCCACTTCCAGGTTCTGCGTCAGCACATTCGCACCCAACGCCACGCCGTCCTCGGAATAGTCCATGTCCTCCATCTCCAGCGTATTGTACCCGGCCCAAATCATGGCACGGAACACGGAGGGATCTTCGCTGGGGGTGATAATCATTTTGAACACGGAAGTGTCCACCGGACCGCTCAGATCATCCAGCCGTCCGGTCAGCACCTTGAGAATGTTACTATCGCCCACTCCGCCAAAGTCGACTTGATTCACTCCACTGGAGGATCCCATCGTCGCCAGAATACCGGTGACGCGGTCATCCTCTGTCACCTTGGGCACTCGGGTCAGATCAACGACCCGGAAGGGCATTATTTTCTCCTGTAGCAGGCTGCCGTTCAGGCTCAGCTGCGTTTTCATACCCACATCCTTGCCGTCAGCGATCCATCCAGAGGTGGTCATGGTGGCCTCGGTGAGGGTCAGATCGTTTTCCGCTACTGGGATGGATGAGAAGGGATACTGCTTGGTACTGCTGCTCTGGGCGGCAGGAAGAATGCCGTATTCGTCCGCCAGCTTGAGACTGTAATTCCGCGCGTTGGCAATATCCTCGCCCCAGAGGAACATGGTGGTGTGCAGGCTTGCTGTTTTAAAGCTGCTGTTAGGGCCAATCTTCCCAGTCGAGCTGCGGACATCCACCTTCTGACCGTTGGCAAGACCGTAATCAACGCTTTGCGCCACAATGAAGGGTTTGTTTTCCTCCCCCGCCGGCACGCGCTCCAGAGAGACAACGCCCTCTGCGGTGCGCATTACATCGTCTACGCCCAGCTTGCCGTTGACGGTCAGCAGCAGCGGATAGTACTTGTCGCCGTCAATTGCGCTGATCTCCAGAATGTACTCCAGCTGATCCAGAGCAGAAAGCGCCGTGGTGTTGCTCTCGCCCTTTTCGGCCGACCAGAACTGGGTGGAATCCAGATAGACGGTTATATTTCCCGCAGCATCCGTGGTATAGGTGTCGCCGGTGATGCCGCTGACAAGTGCTCCTGCCCTGGAGCCCAGCAGAGCTGTCTGGCAGTAGCCTCCGTTTTTATAAACGCCGCCACGAACGGTCACCGTCTTGTTCGCCAGCGGATCGCCGCCCGGCGTGATGAGCGTCACAGATGCCCGGGCAACTCGCCGAAGGCTGAAGGTATTCAAGGGATAAAGCTGCAGTTTTGTGGCATCCCGCTCGCCGGAACGCAAATTTTCTTTATAGATGGTGCCCAGATAAATATCCGCGCCGGAGCCGGACCGCAGAGACACCTCACTGGCGATTCCATTGGGTTCGTAAAGCGCCAGCACGCCTTCACTGTTGGTCGTGACCGTTTTGGGCACACCTTTGCCGTCGGTGTATTGCAGCGTAGTTTCCGCTGCAGGCGTCAGCTGGAAGAGATAGAACTTATTTTGCAGCGTTTTCGCTGTCACCTGTACGGCGGCATTCATGCCCGTGGCGGCATGGGTAGCCGTAACGGTTGCGGTGCCGTTGGCCAAGCCGGACAGCGCCATTTTGGTTTCGGGAAGGTAGGAATCAAAGGAGAAGTTTCTGATGTCCTCATACAGTCCGCCCTGCTTGTAGTTGACGGAAATGGCATTGTTGTTGCTGGAGAGCCACCGGATGCCGTCTTTAAAGGAGTTCCATCCGTACTCGTCATAGTTGATGCCTATGTACTCGATCAACCCCAACTCCTGGCGCAGCTGCATAATTTCAGCTGTAACGGTGGGCAGGCTGCCGCTGACCTTGGAGGTATTGTCCATGGTCAGCTTAGAAATCGTTTCTCCTTTGTCGTTCTGCACCTTCAGTGCGTCGGCATCGTAGACATACAGGGGGAAGGAGTCGGTGCTGGGAGATTCCTCACCAGGATTCTCCACGCTCAAAACCACTTGATAGGTGTCCTTCAGATTGCCGGCTTTCACACTCTGTAATGACAGGGGGAAGCTCCCGGAGGTGCCGGATAGGCGCTCACTGTCCACCACTTTGGTGGTGGTGGTGTCCTCTGTGACCCGGGTGATGGTCAGCGTGGGCTGCAAAGGGGCGCCCTCAGTGGTGTTTTCCACCGACCAGTCGATATTGACGGCACCGTCGGTATCCTTGAGGTAAATGCTCTGGGGCGGTGTCAGCTTGGCTGTGGCAGGCGGTGCCTGCACGATGATCCAGGCAAGTGCCGACAGGCGGACGTCCTCACCGCCGGCGTTGGGGTGCGGCATGGAGACCAATACCGTGTAGGCAGGGGTATTGCCGTTGGAGAGCTTGGAGAGCACATTCTCCCCGATCCGCACGCTGTTTTTATCCTTGCCGACGGTATAAGTCGCAATGGGCTTGCGGCCGCTCAGCGCCGCCTCATTCGCGTAGTTGCCCTCATACAGGTCGATCCTGTAATTGAACTCTTTGTTCGGCGCCATCAGCGCGGCGTTGGAGCTCCACAGCACGGTGGCGGGCTGATTTACCCGCGTCACGATGGATGCGCCGCCGGGAATCACCAGTGCCAGGGAATCGCCTGCCGTCACGGTATAGGACTTTGACTTGCCCGTCACATCATCGGCAGTGTCCTCAGTCCCGTTGTCCGCCGTAAAGGTAAAGGTGACGGTTCCCACCTTGGTTCCTGTGGTGGCAACAACGCCGGTATCCTCGTTGATGGTGGCAATGAGCGTGTCACTGCTGCTCCATTTGCCGGTGGTGTAGCTGGCCGTCTCACCGCCTGCCCCCAAAACCTCTGCCTTAAGCGTGGGGCGGGTGGTTTTGCCGAGGGAAATCGTATAGTCGGCGTCATTCGCTTCCGGGACGACCTTCACCGTGTGCGCGGAAACTTTCTTTGCCACCGTAAACTGCCGGGTCAGGGGAAGAACATTCAACCAGTCAGGAGCGTCTTTCGTGCCCTCGTTGGCCTGCAGCGTCACCGTATAGGTGCGGTCGAAAGCAGAGGGTGCGATTGCATAGTCGCTAATGGTGAAGGCTTCCTTCTCTGTGTCCAGATAGACCTGCAGATAGATTGGTTCAACCGCGGAGTCGTACCTCAGCTCGAGGCGGAACGGGGCTTCCCTCGGCTCTGTGCCTGCCGGGGTGTGATAATTGCTGTATACGGTCTTGTAGGCCTGCTCCATGTTGGCGTTCATCGTGAACGATGCCTTGCCGCTGGCGTAGGTGGCCGTCAGCTCGGTGGGAGCGTTGCGCATCAAGACGCTCTTCAGCGTAACGTCGCTGATCGAGTCGCTTGGATAGAGTGTGGTATCCAGCGTATGGCCGAAAACATCTTCCACACCGGTCATATCATTGACGGTGACCGTGGTGGCATCCGTATCCTGCACCGGATACCAGAGCATTGCCGTGACACCGTAGTTGTTCATGGAAAGCTCAGCGGCGGTATACACTTTGCCATTGATGGTCACGCTGGCGTTTCTAAGATCCACGAACTCGTTAAAGGTAACTGTGATGGGCACGTGCTGTCCGCTGGTATAGGTTCCCACCGGGGCCGTGACGCTTTGAATGGTGGGGGCGTCCGTGTCCAACAGCGTGGCGGAGACGTTGCTGTTCTTGGTGGTGGCCCAGGAATTTTGGATTTCGCCCTGTACACTTTTCATATACAGTCGGAAGGGCAGCCAGTACTGCTGTTTCCCTCTGTTTTGCGTGGTAGACTGCAGGGAGATGTTGACCGTTTCGCCCTTGTTAATCGTACAGTTCAGCGCTCTCGTTTTGTCGCCGCTGAGCTCCAGAGATGTTCCATTGAACATGTACTCCGTCAGATAGAACGGGGCATGGGGTTGTGTGTCACTATTATAGCCATACGGCGCAAAGCCATTATAGGTCTCTACATCGGTACTCCAGTCAAACTCGATGCTGGCATCGATTTTGTATGGCTGATAAAATGGGTCGGAGTCGACGGGAAGCACCGAGTTGCGGGCACCCTCCAAAATTCTGATGGTATCGCTTAGCGCAACGAAGTCCTGATTGTTGGCACCTTCGCCGATATTGTATTCATTTGCCAGCAAAGGAATATACATATCCCCCTGTATTGTTTCTGTACTTTCGTATCTTTCCTCATAGTTCGGCGCGCTCACTGATGTTTGTATTGTGGGGGCGTCAACCGTCTTTTTTAGCTTGAGCTGACAGTGGTCGGCATAACCGGCGCCGTCATAGAACACCAGATTTTCCGCATCGTAAAATTCGATCATCCCCAGCAGGTCGCCATAGGAATAAGAACCCTCGAGCCAGTCTGAGTTCCTTCCTTTGGTTGTAACCTTGACAGTGATTTTACAACCACCTAAACTGGAAGTCGAGCCTACGTCATAGGTCAGCTTGTAGGACCCGTCGCCTTGGGCGACCCCACTCCTCTCGCCTATCGAGACCTCCACATCGGTGATATACTCGCTGAGCTGGCCTTTTTGAATACGGTAGGAAAAGCCGACCGGTTTTCCGCCGTATACAGTAAAAGTCCCGGAGCTCCAGCTGTTATTTGCGAGATCCCCCAGCGTTTGGCTCATCATGCCGCTCATATTCACCGTCTCAACGCCCACAGGCGCTGTGGCAGAGGCGGAATACTGCAAACTGATGCCCTGCAGCTCCAGCTGCTCCATCAGGCTATTGAGATTCTCCAGAGCTTCCCCGGTAAACTCCCTGCCGGAGAAATAGGTGTCCTTGATCCGCTGCAGCTCCTGTTCGATTTGGATCATGGTCTTCAAATCGCCCAGCGCCACCGGAGTCCCATCCACGTCGGCTATACGGGTGAGATCCGTGGCGGGATTTTCCAGCAGCTCCATGACAGCCGCCAGTGTCAACACCTGGCCGTCCAGCGTGATGGTTTGATCCACCTTGAAATTGCCGTCTTCATCCAGCAGCCCCAAAGCGTTCAGCATGGAAAGCACCTGGTCGCTGCTATCGCCGGTCAGGGCAGAGACCTGCTCCAAAATCGCCTGATTTTCCTCGGGTGTGTTGCCCAGCGAATCGCTCACCGCTGCAAACGCCGTAGTTGGCAGCAGCGTGAGCGTCATGCACAGGCTCAGCAGCGCCGCTAAAAATCTTTTCTTCATGTTTCCTCATCCTCCTTGGTTTGTTCCTGCTGTTTATTGTTTTTTCTCAATCGTGTGCAAAACACGGTAACGACCACCGCCGCTGCAAAGGAGACGACGGCCACCAGCACATAGCCGCCCACGTCCTCCCGTAGCAGCATCGCGCCGAACACGCCCCATGCGGCTGTCTGCTCCTGCACTGCAAACACATCCGCCGCCTGCATCATCACCGCGAACAGCAGCATACACGCTGCGCTCAACCCATATATACCGCGCCGCTGCCTCCGGCGGGTGTTTTCCCGCACCCGCTGCTTGACGAGTACGACTCGTTTTGCGGTATCGTACATTTCGTTTGAACCTTCTCTCTGGATTTATTGAAATGCGGCTTAAAAACCCCTTCATTTATATAGGTACAAAAAATCGAAAAAACTCTCACCCAGAAACGCAAAATTTTTCAAAAAAGTTTTTTCACAAGAAACGAAAAAAACGATACTGCATGGATTTCTTACTCCACACAATATCGTTCTTCTATATTTATACTTTCATTGTCTTCGCCAGAGAAGTAAGCAAAGCCGCCATCTCCGGATTGCCAAGTACTTTCATCAGCAGTTCGGGATCTACTCCCTCCGGTATGGTAATCTTATTTTCTTCCTCTTTCTGCTCATTCAGTTTGTATGTGACACTTGTATGGCGCAGACTATGAAAAACCACATCCGGAAGACCTTCTCTATCAATTACTTTCTGCAGCTGATCCCGAATATAGCTGCTATTGATCGGCATTCCAAATGTAGTCGCCATTATCAGGTTGTAATCGGTATACTCACTGCCAAGTGCCTCCTTTACCTCATCCTGTTCCTTCTTTATATCAATAAGGCACTGTGCCACAAATCCCGGTATATAAACTTTGCGCTCGCTGGTATCGGTCTTTGGTGTTTTCAGCACCCTGACCGTCTTATTATTCTTCCTTTGTGAGGGGAAGATCAGAATGACTTCTTTTGAATCCAGCTCCTCAACAGCTTCCTTTGATACACGCTCCACCTGTTTGTTAATAAAGACATATGCCCTGTTCTCTGAAATAGCCTCTTCTGATATATCCACACAGTCCCATGTCAGCCCAAGCAGCTCTCCTATTCGGACCGTTGCTGCGAATGCCAGATGAAATGCTACTTTTTGAAAGAACTCTGGCCGGCTGCTTTTCAGTTCCTTATCATCCGCCGGTAGTCTGTAGTTGTCTTTGTATAGCATGTATCAGCAACCGGCATCAGCCTGAAAACTATTGCCAATATCGAGTCAAAACAGCATATTCCTTCTCTGCTATACGCCATGAGGATTGCAGACTTTTTCCTTAAGCCGGTAACAAGCCTGTCATCGAATTCTATGGACACAACAGCCGGAAGATTTCCTGTGATTACTATATCGATGACCGGATGCTGCTTCCGGAAAACGCAAAGGCATAGAACCCGTAATGGGGCTATGCCTTTGTGCTTATTCTGGCATTCATTTTTAGTTAGTGCGGGTTATTTACCTAATACAGTTTTTCTCATAATAAAAATCTGTTAGTTAAACTTTTTCAAATTTTGCTACTTCATCCGATAAATTTTCCGAAAGGTTCTTATTTTCGTCCGCCTGCACTGTAATTGCTGAAATTGCTGTTACAAGTTGTGATATCTCTTGTGCTACGTTTGTAACACCTTTTGCAGATTCTTCAATCGCTATAGAAATGTTATTGATACCTTCATTCATATCATTCATTGTACCTAAGCTATCTTTTGACTTAACTGCAAACTCGTTAAATGTATTACTTGCCTGATCAGAATCAGCATCATAATTTCCAATAATTTTTACAAAGTTGTCATAATCAAGTGCTACCTTTTCATCTACAAAACGAATCATTTCCGTTGCATTTCCAGACAGATTGTTTACTGCCTCAATAACTTTTCCACTAATTTCCTGAATATTGTTTGCTGTCTCACGTGAACTATCTGCAAGCTGTCTGATTTCATCTGCAACAACGGCAAAGCCCCTGCCTGCTTCCCCTGCTCTTGCTGCTTCAATCGATGCATTAAGTGCTAGAAGATTTGTCTGTGCTGCGATATTTAAGATATTTTCTGTAAGTTTTGCAATTTCATTTACAGACTTAGATGCTTCTACTGCCTCCGCGACATCCTTTTGAATGCCATCAAATGTTTCTACTGTTTTTTCTTTTGATGCAATCGCTTCTTTATAGCTATTTTCTGCAGTAAGCTTCACTTCATGCAACTTCATTGCAGAGTTCTTAGCATCCTCATTCATGCCTGCCATTTTCTCTAGCAGATTATTACATCCTTGGGCTAAATCATGTAGAGAAGCAGATACCTCTTCCATGGATGCTGCAAGTTCTTCCGATGTTGCACTCACATTGGATGCACTCATATTTGAAGATTCCGCCTCATTTTGTATAAGATAGGAAGATTTTTTCATATCTTTTGATACACTCTGAATCTTTACCATAAGATTTTGTAATGTTTCAATAAAATGGTTGACACCATTTGCAAGCTGACCAATTTCATCACTGGTTTCATCAAATACTCTTAACGTAAGATTACCCTGTCCTGATTCTATACCTAAAATGATATCATCCAAATCATTCTTTGCTCTTTTTGCTGGACGAACAATGGACTTATTAATAACAATCGAAAGAAGTACGATTACAATAATATCAGCTACCACAAGTGCAAGATCAAAAATGATGCTTCCATTTATTCTGTAGTTGCTATGTCTGATGGCTTCTTCCACTTCTCCTTTTGCTGTTTCAAAAACCGCGGTATCATTATTTTCCACTGCTTCTTCATATTGTTCAAACTGTTCTATAAGCACATTATTCTTTCCTCGAATAGCTTGTAATGCCATTAAATTCAAGACTGTAATCAAAACTGCAAAAAAGCCTACAGACACTAACATTGTTACTAACTTTTTTCCCAAGTTCTTTCTCTTTTTCATGTTTATTTTTCTTCTTTCTGCGAAAGGCACCAATGCGTTATGTTTTGGAATTTTTTACCATTATTCTACCCCACCCCACAAAATTTTGTCAATTCTTTATTCTCTTGATAGAAAATTTTAATCTTTACTCTGATGAGGATGGCGTGAAACACATCCGTATCAAAGCCAGACCTAATAAATGGCATGAGAATGACTACCCTTTCTGTCACAAGTCATGTCCTGCTTATGACAAACATTCCAGCAGACCAACCACTTGGAGGGGGCTGGACTGGGAAACTGTAGGCCGCTGTGTCAATCGTGCTCTTCACGATTTAGAACCGGAGCGCTCAAGAAGACTTGAATATAGTGTTTTGTTTCACTGCTTTTCCTAATTTTACACCCTAAAACTCATCCTACACTGTAGTTAATCCCTCTGGGTGACAGCCAGGAAAATGTGAATTGGTGACAAGCATCCATCCCCGCTGACAAAATCAGCATTTTCAGCCTTGTTTCGCTGACAAATTTGTCACTGAAATTACAATTCTGCATGAAAAAAGCGGCAATGAAACTATCTTCATTACCGCTAAAAATGAGCGTCTCCTATA
>OGJX01000662.1_pt1 | contig 30423 bp, 28 predicted proteins | sample 1572381 | NCBI WGS metagenome assembly OGJX01 (sample SAMEA2582085, study PRJEB24529) | metagenome | biome: Human gut stool | place: China | collected 2011
AATATTGGATTCACAAAAGTCTTATTCCAATCGTTTTCATAGCAGCGGCGGGAATGAGGCATATTCGGTTATGGCCAACACTCTGCGAAGCATTTATGGGACGGATGTGCTGATTGCAACCGGAAACAGCTTTACGGGAAACGTGCTGAAAGCCGGCTATACAGAAAAAATGGCGGGAGACATGATCATGCCAAATAGTCTTTCGGCTTACAGCAGCAAGATGAGCGGAGCAGAACTGAAAGAGACAGTCAAAAATTTTGTAGAAGGCTATGAGGGCGGATTTATTCCGTTTAACCGAGGCTCTCTGCCTGTGGTCAGCGGCATTTCCGTGGAAGTCAAAGAAACAGATGATGGTTACATATTGAGCAAAGTTACAAAAGATGGAAAAAAAGTTCAGGACGAGGATACTTTCACGGTAACCTGCCTTGCGATATCTAAACACATGGAAGCTTATCCGGCAGATGAGAATATTGTGTTTGATGGAGAAGATACCTTTGTGAAAGACACCTGGACAGGATATGTTTCAGATGGTGATGCCATTCTTGCAGAGCCTGAAGACTACATGACTCTGAGGTGAGAAGAATGGATATTAAGAATCATAATAAAGGCAGAAAGAAACCTGTCATGGGAAAACCATTCCAGATAGCTGTCTTTACAGCTGTTTTACTGGGAATTGTTCTGATGGTTTTCCGATATTTTGGATTTGTATCGAAAACTGTTTATGAGGAAAGTGTTTCTCATCTGACGGAAGTTTTTCATCAGTCTGATAATATGCTGAGAGAACTGACAGATAAGAATCTGACCTATCTTCATATGTGGGGTGAGAATCTGCAGAATACCTCCAGCGAAGACGAAATTCGTAATTATATAAAGAAAGCGCAGGAAGATGCCGGATTCTTAGATTTCTTTTTTCTGTCAGCTGACGGGGATTACAAGATGGCGACAGGGGAAACCGGGTACCTTGGATTACAGGAAAACATTGAAGAGGAGATCCGGCAGGGAAATGATGTGATAGCGAATGCAGCAGTTCCCGGAAAGTCTCAGCTGCTTGTTTTTGCTACTCCCAGGGCCCATGGAATTTATCAGGGATTTGAATATGATGCAATTGCCATTGCCTATGAAAACTCTGATATCGTAGATGTGCTGGACATTTCTGCTTTCAATGGAAATGCCCAGAGCTTTGTTGTTCATCCGGATGGCCGTGTTGTGGTCGATCATGCTTCTGAGTCATGGGGGAATGTGTACAATTTCTTTGGTGTTCTGAGAGAGCATTCCAATATGTCTGAAAAAGAGATCAATGAGCTTTCGGAGAAGTTTAAAGCGGGACGCACCGATGCGATGCTGGTAAATCTGGATGAAAGAAACTATTATCTGGTCTATGAAAAATCAGATATTCAGGACTGGGTATTTCTGGGACTTGTACAGGCGGATATTGTCAATGCCAGTATGAACAGTCTGCAGCGTAGTACAATGCTTCTTGTGGCTGCGGTTTTGTTCTGTATTGCCGCCTTTTTTATCGGCCTTATTATTCAAAAAAACAGGATAAGCCTTAGAAGAAAGGACACACAGATCCGGTACAGAGACGAGCTTTTTCAAAAGCTGTCAATGAATGTGGATGACGTTTTTCTGATGCTGGATGCAAAAACATATCAGGCAGACTATATAAGCCCAAATGCGGAAAAACTGCTTGGTATTACGGTAGAACAGATTCGCAAAGATATTCGTGTTCTGGGAAAACTGCATCCAGAGGAACATGAAAATCCGGAGGAAAATTATTTTGAGGAAATCCAGGTTAATGAACAGAGAGAATGGGATTTTGAATATGTTCATCTGAGGACAGGAGAAAAACGCCGGTTCCATAATATTGCAATGGGAAGTGAAGTAAACGGCAAAAAGAAATATATCCTGGTTATGTCGGATCGTACAGCTGACTGGAAAATGAATCAGGCACTTTCTGAGGCAGTACGTGCTGCAGAGACAGCAAACCGGGCAAAGAGTACTTTCCTTTCTAATATGTCTCATGATATCCGCACACCAATGAATGCGATTATCGGTTTTACAACACTTGCGGTAAGTAATATTGATGATAAAAAAAGAGTCCGGGATTATCTGGGCAAGATTCTTTCCTCCAGTAATCATCTTCTCTCACTGATAAATGATATATTGGATATGAGCCGTATCGAGAGTGGAAAAATTCATCTGGAAGAAACTGAGGTAAGTCTGTCAGATGTGCTTCATGATCTTAAGACCATCATAAGTGGGCAGATTTATGCAAAGCAGCTGGATCTTTATATGGATGCAATGGATGTGAAAGATGAGGATGTTTATTGTGATAAGACACGACTGAATCAGGTACTTTTAAATCTTTTGTCTAATGCAGTTAAATTTACTCCTGCAGGAGGAACTGTTTCTGTACGGTTGAAGCAGTTCCCGGGGACAGTAAAGGGCAGTGAAATGTACGAGATCCGGGTAAAGGATAACGGAATAGGCATGAGTCCGGAATTTGTAAAGAGGATTTTTTCTCCTTTTGAGAGAGAGCGTACTTCCACAGTCAGCAGGACTCAGGGGACAGGACTTGGCATGGCCATTACCAAGAATATTGTAGATATGATGGGTGGAACGATTGAGGTTCAGACAGAACAGGGCAAAGGTACTGAATTTATTGTCCGTCTGCCATTTCGGATTCATTTTAAGCAGCATCATACAGAGAAGATTGCAGAACTGGAAGGCCTTAAGGCACTGGTTGTAGATGATGATTTCAATACCTGTGACAGTGTTACAAAAATGCTTGTGAGGATTGGAATGCGTTCAGAATGGACACTTTCCGGAAAAGAAGCTGTTCTTCGTGCACGACAGTCTATGGAACTGGGAGATGCATTCCACGCTTATATCATCGACTGGCGTCTACCGGATATGAATGGCATTGAAGTCACCCGCCAGATTCGCAGCCTTGGTGATGATACACCAATCATTATCCTGACTGCTTATGACTGGTCGGATATCGAAGTGGAAGCCAGAGCTGCAGGGGTAACTGCTTTCTGTGCAAAACCAATGTTCATGTCAGATATCAGAGACACGTTGATGATTGCTATTGGACAGATGCAGGCAGAAGCAGAGGATACAAGCCCTTTAGCAGCAGGTTCAGATTTCAGAGGAAGATGTATATTGCTTGTGGAAGATAATGAACTAAACAGTGAAATTACAGTGGAGATTCTTAATGGATATGGATGCCAGGTTGATACTGCCGTAAATGGAGCAGAGGCAGTTAAGAAAATTAAGAATTCGAAGCCGGGTGATTATGATCTGGTGCTGATGGATGTGCAGATGCCGGTAATGAATGGATATGAGGCTACCCGCCAGATACGTGCTCTGAATGACCCGGCACTGGCTGGAATTACCATTCTTGCCATGACTGCCAATGCATTTGATGAGGACAAAAAGAAAGCACTGGAATGCGGTATGGATGGCTTCTTAACCAAACCAATAGTTATTGAGGAATTAATCGGTGTATTACAGAAAAATCTGAAAAAATAACGTTCTGTAAGGTTGCAGGTATATAATGCAGGTATAACAAAATATATGATAACGATAATAAGAAGATAATACAAAATATACAACAAATTGTACAAAGCTACTAAAAATATTCAAAATAATTATATAAAAATAGCAATTGTACCCAATAAAATAATGTGATACAATCAAGGAAACTAAAACAAAAGAAATAGTTTCCTTGATTTTTTGTTTTATAAGCGTCACTGATACACAACATTAAAAGGAGCATTATGGATAATAAAGAGAAGATTTTACAGGCAACGATACAGGCATTTAATCAAAAAGGCCTTAAATTTACAATGGACGATATTGCTTCTATTCTTGCAATGAGTAAGAAGACAATATATACAATTTTTAAAGATAAGAACACTCTGTTTATGGAGATGGTAGATTATCTGTTTGACACGATTAAAGAGAGCGAATCAAAGATAATAGAAGATGATACATTATCAACAATTGAGAAGATAAGACGTATTCTTGGAGTTATGCCTGAGAGTTATAAAGATATTGATTTAAGACAATTGTATATGTTAAAAGACAAATTCCCGGAGATATACAGACACGTTGAAGAACGTCTGGAGAATGGCTGGGAGACAACGATTAAGCTTTTGGAACATGGGATTGAGGAAGGAGTGATAAGACCGGTTAATTTATTGATGTTTAAGATGATGATGGAGGCATCAATAGAACAATTTTTCCAAAGAGATATTCTTATGAGGGCAGGAATGACATATACACAGGGACTTGATGAGATTGTGGGAATATTATTAGATGGTGTGGCAGTTAAGGAAGGTAATTGATAATAAAAAGGAGAAATATATAATGCAGGACAAATCAAAGGTTATATTTAACAATGAAATTGATAGAAAGGCATATAGAAAAGCTATTAATTCCAAAAAGAAATACGCAAGAAAATATGGTGATGACAGCAATGCCGACTATAGGGTGACAATAAAGAAGAACAAATACATAGGTGATATGCTTGGCGTGTATGATGTGAGAGTTGCAGATAAGCCTGCCAGCGTATCTAATGGTAATAAAGAAGAATTTGAAACTGATAAAGGTATTATAGTTGGCAATATAAGAATGGGTTTTGGACATTACAGAATATCAATGGCGATTGCTTCAGCGGCTAATGCACTTGGATATATTCCTTACTGGATGGATCTTAATTCTTATGATAATACAACCTGTACTAAAGTTATAAGGGCACAGAACGACCTGTATTCACTTGGTTCAAGGTTATCACAAAAGAGCAGGCTGTTTAACAGACTGGTGTGGGAACCAATGAATTACGAGGGTTTCAGAAAGCTTTCCTATAACGCTTCAGACCAGAAGAATGCAGAGCTTATGGCACCTGTATATAAGAATGTTCCTAAAGATATTCCGGTTATTGCAACTCACGTATGGCCGGCACAGGCGGCAGTACACGCAGGTATGAAAAATGTTGTTAATGCAATACCGGATAACTGGCCAATGGCATTGCATTTGTCAGAAGGAAGTATTCATACAGTCCAGACTCATTATGCTTATCAAGGTTACAGGATACTTAATGGAATGGACGGCAATAAGGTGTTAAATGAAATGCCAGCAGATAGTCTTGTATACACAGGACATTATATCGACCACGAGCTTGTAGCTAATATTGAGGCTGACTGCAATGCAAGAATAGCAAGAAAACAGAACGGAAAGCCTATGAGATTTCTGCTTACAATTGGTGGCGCAGGTGCACAGAAAGAGATATTTGCCCATATAATTAAATACCTTATTCCTTATATTAAGAAGAATAAGGCAGTATTATATGTTAATGTTGGTGATTATAAAAATGTATGGGACGAACTTATAAGAGATATCCCACAGATGAGAGAACTGGCAACTGAGCATTTTGACAATTGGAAAGACACCAAGGCATTTGCTGCTAAGGCATTATCAGCCAGCCAGATAAACAATTCTGATGTAGTGACAGATAACAATAGAGATGATAATTCTAAGAATATTACAGCAGATAATTCAAGTGAAGACACATCTGATAATATAACAGGTATCCACGGCTTTTATCACAAGAATATATTCGAGGCAGTGTATTGTACTAACATTTTGATGAGGAGTGCAGATGTGCTTGTTACAAAACCAAGTGAATTAGCATTCTATCCAGTGCCAAAGTTATTCATAAAGAGAGTTGGCGGACACGAACAGTGGGGTGCTGTTCATTCAGCAGAGATAGGTGACGGAACACTTGAGTGCAGGGATATACCTCATACTTTACAGATGATAAAGCTGTTTATGGAAGATGATACATACATTACAGATATGTGTGAGAACATCAAGAAGAATAAACAGATGGGTATATATAATGGTGCATATGAGGCTGTCAAATTAGCAGTGAATATGAAGAAATCAGACATTTAATACGGCGTGCAGAAATCAGACACTTAAAAAATATGAAGAAATCAGACATATAGAAAGAAAAGAGGTAGCGTATGGGGCTTAATAAGAAAGAAATGGCATCTTATGGCATAGGTGCAGTTGGCAAGGATATGGTTTATATGTTTTGTGCAAGTTATATTCTGTATTATTATCAGGATATACTTGGGGTTAGTGCGATAGCAATGGGGATTATACTTCTTGCGGCACGAGTATTTGACGCATTTAACGACCCTATAATGGGTGTAGTTGTTGCAAAGACAAGAACCAGATGGGGAAAGTTCAGACCATGGCTGTTTATTGGAACATTGCTTAATGCTGTTGTATTGTTTCTGATGTTTTCTGCACCACCAACACTTGATGGCGGCGGACTTGTTGCTTATGCCGCAGTAACTTACGTTTTGTGGGGCGTTACTTACACAATGATGGATATTCCTTATTGGTCAATGATACCAGCATTTACAGAGGGCGGCAAGGAAAGAGAGAATATGTCAACAATGGCACGTTCCTGTGCAGGTGTAGGTTCAGCACTTGTTACAATTATTACAATGCAGTGTGTATATATGCTTGGAAAGGGCAATGAATATGCAGGTTTTAAATGGTTTGCACTTATAATATCAATACTGTTCTTTGCTGCAATACTTATTACCTGCTTTAATATTAGGGAAAAATCAACAGTTGATGTTGAAACAGTATCAGTAAAGCAGATGTTCAAGGCACTTTTTCAGAATGATCAGGCTGTTACAGTGGTTATAACAATTGTTCTTATCAATACATCTGTGTACATAACTTCTAACCTTGTCATATATTTCTTTAAATATGATTTTGGCGGTGCAGACTGGTACAACGGCTATACACTATTTAATACATTTGGTGGTGCAATACAGATATTATCAATGATGGTATTGTTTCCGCTTCTTAGAAAGTTTTTGAACACAATAAAGATATTTTATGTAAGCTTTGTTATGGCTATTGCTGGTTATATAGTTTTATTTATTCTTATATTCACATCAATGTCGAGTGTGTTTATTTTATTTATTCCAGCATTTTTCATATTTGCAGCAAATGGAATGTTATTAGTCTTAACGACTATATTTCTGGCGAATACGGTTGACTATGGCGAATTTAAGAATAAGCGAAGAGATGAGAGCGTTATATTTTCAATGCAGACATTTGTTGTAAAGCTTGCTTCAGGCATAGCCGCATTAGTTGTGTCAATATGCCTTTCAGTATGCAGGTTAAGCAGTAATACAGATGTGGTGACAGATGCTGTGGCTGGTGGTTCGGTAGTAGGACTTAGAATGACAATGACAGTAATTCCGGTAATAGGTCTGCTTATCGCAGTATTTTACTTCCACAGAAAGTACATTTTAACAGAGCAGAAAATGGAAGAGATAACGGAAAGAATTAAGGAGAGCCATTAATGATAACGATTAATAATAATATGTATGTGCTTGATACTGACAATACATCTTATGCGTTTGCCGTGCTTGGAAGCGGGCAGTTGGAGCATTTGTATTATGGAAGAAAGTTACACGCCAATGAGGCTGTGATGACAGAGAAGCATACATTTATTCCGGGTAATACTAATGTATACAATAAAGATTATTCGTCTTATTCGCTGGAAGATGTGTGCCTTGAAATGTCATCATTGGGAAAAGGCGATATAAGAGAGCCTTTTATCGAAGTCACATATCCTAATGGAAGCAGTACAACGGATATGGTGTTTGACAGGGCAGAGCTTATACAGGGCAAGGAAGAATACGATACGCTTCCGGGGTCTTATGATGGTAATGGAGAGGTTGAACAGCTCGTTATCTATCTTAAGGACAGGAATTATAATCTCACACTGGAGCTTCATTATTATGTATATGAAAAATGTGACATTATAACGAGAAGTGCCAAGCTTGTTAATTCAGGAAATGAGAGCGTAAGGCTTGAAAGATTAATGAGTATGCAGCTTGATTTAAACGAGAGTGATTATGAATTGTCGTTCTTTAATGGTGCGTGGGCAAGGGAGATGAATAGAAGCAGAATATCCCTTCGTGCCGGTAAGTATGTAAATGAGTCTGTAACAGGAACATCATCGAACAGAGCTAATCCATTTTTTATGATAGGAAGAAGTTCAACGACAGAAGATTATGGCGAATGTTATGGATTTAATCTTATATATAGCGGCAATCATTATGAAGCGGCACAGGTTAATTCATATGGTAAATTAAGGCTTGTATCGGGAATTAATTCAGCTATATTTTCTTATATTATTGAAGCAGGAAAATGTTTTGAAGCTCCAGAGGCAGTGCTTACTTATTCATACCAGGGGTATAATTCGATGAGCCATAATATGCACGAGTTTGTAAGAAAGCACATTGTGCGTGGAAGCTGGCGTGACAAGGAAAGACCAGTTCTTATTAATAGCTGGGAAGCGGCATATTTTAATATTAATGAAAGAAAGCTTGTGAAGCTTGCAAAGGCGGCTAAGGATACAGGTGTTGAACTGTTCGTTATGGATGATGGCTGGTTTGGTGAGAGAAATGACGACACAAGTTCATTAGGTGACTGGACACCGAATAGCAGAAAGCTTCCAAATGGAATAGCTGGCATTGCTGATAAGATAAAAGAATCCGGGCTTAAATTTGGAATATGGGTTGAGCCTGAGATGGTGAGTGTGAACAGCAGATTATATGAGGCACACCCTGAATGGGTAATTGAAATACCAGATGTAGAACATTCAGAGGGACGGAACCAGAGAATTCTTGATTTAACCTATGAAGCTGTTCAGGACTATATAATTGAGAAGATGAGTGAGGTGTTCTCATCAGCAGATATATCTTATGTAAAATGGGATATGAATAGAATATTCAGCGATTATTATTCTAAAAATCTGCCATCTGACAGGCAGAAGGAAGTATCGCATAGATATGTGTGCGGCTTGTACAGATGTATGAAGGAGCTTACTAATAGATTTCCTGACATATTATTTGAGGGCTGTGCGGCAGGCGGCAACAGGTTTGATCTGGGAATGTTATGCTATTTTCCGCAGATATGGGCAAGTGATAATACAGATGCACTTTGCAGGGCACAGATTCAGTATAATTACAGCTATGGTTATCCGTTATCGTGTATTTCAGCCCATGTATCGGCAAGCCCTAATCATCAGACATTAAGAAATATGCCGTTAGAGAGCAGATTTGCAGTTGCTGCATTTGGGCTTCTTGGCTATGAATGTAATATGTGTGATATGAATAAAGAGGAATTAAATGCTGTGAAATGTCAGATTGAACTGTACAAGAAGTTAAGAAATGTATTCTTTACTGGTACATTTTACAGGACAGAAAGCTTTGAAGAAGAAAATGCAGGTAATGCCAGTGTATTAAATAATGGTAAAGGCAACAGGGCAGAATGGACAGTAGTATCAACAGATAAGAAGAAAGCTGTCGGATTAATTATGCAAAAACACGTTATACCTAACACACAGTATGCCTGTTACAGGGCTAAAGGACTTGATGAGACCAGAAAGTACCATTTTTATAACAGAAGACTTCAATACGATATTAAAGAATTCGGGGAGCTTGTTAATACAGTATCACCAATACATATTAAGCAGGGTTCGATGTTACAGGATATATTGTCTAAGCTAAAGAAAATGGATGGCGAGACAGAAGATTATGTTGCGTATGGAGATACACTTATGTATTCAGGTGTTAAGTTAAAGCAGGGTTTCAGTGCAACTGGATATAATGAAAATATCCGATTTTTTCAAGACTTTGCAACGAGATTGTATTTTATGGAAGAGGTAGAAGATGATGGTTACATCACAATTATATAATACTACTGAATTAACTGAAGTAATTGGTTCGGGTGGCATTGATAATATATTAAAGGATCTATATATTGATGAAAGTCAGCTTGAATATCAGAGAAAAAGATATATTAATGCTCTGAACCGCTTCACACAGTTATATGGTGAAGGAGATGTGCTTATATTCAGTGCACCGGGAAGAAGTGAGATTGGCGGTAACCACACAGACCACCAGAATGGAAAAGTTCTTGCGGCTTCTGTTAATCTGGATATTATCGCAGTAGTAAGACCGGTTAATTCCAAGGACAGTGTGTTAGAGGAAGGCGGTTTATCTGGGCATAGTGGTGTTAATACCGGAATTATAAGAATTGTGTCGGACGATTATCCAATGCTAGAAGTGTCATTATCAGATACGGATATTAATAAGGATGAATACTCAACCACTAAGGCACTTGTTAAAGGTGTGATTGCCGGTTTTAAGAAAAATGGCTTTAAGACAGGAGCATTTGATGCGTTTATAACAAGTGATGTGCCTATGGGAGCAGGGCTTTCATCATCTGCGGCATTTGAAACACTTATAGGAACAATACAGTCACATATTTATAATGCTGGAAAAGTATCAGCAGAAGATATTGCAGTTATCGGACAGATGGCAGAGAATGAGTATTTTGGCAAGCCTTGTGGACTTATGGATCAGATGGCATGTTCGGTTGGAAATATGGTCTATATTGATTTTAATAATAAGGAAAATCCAGTTGTTAATAAGCTTGCTGTGGATATAAAAAAATTCGGTTACAGCCTGTGTATAACTGACACTAAAGGTTCACATAAGGATTTGACAGATGATTATGCAGATATCCACCGTGAGATGAATGCAGTTGCAAGTTACTTCGGACAGGAGGTTCTTCGTGGCATTACATTAAAGGATATACTTGATAATTTTAAAGAGCTACAGGAGAAGTTCGGTGACAGGAGCATACTAAGAGCAGTTCATTTTATAGAGGAAAATGAAAGAGTAGAAAATGAAGTGAACGCTCTTACATCTGGAAATATTGATGAATTCTTGAGGCTGGTATCAAAGTCAGGTGATTCATCTTACAAATATCTTCAAAATATATATTCAACCAAAGATACTGCCAATCAGGGCATTTCACTTGGACTTATGATGAGTGAAATATTCTTAGGTGATAATGGTGCATATAGTAATAGTGTATATAGTAATGGCTCATACAGTGATTGTGCATACAGTAATGGAGTATGCAGGGTTCACGGAGGTGGATTTGCAGGAACAATACTTGCAATTGTCAAAGATAATGCTGTAGATGAATACAGAAGAAATATGGATAAGATATTCGGTGATGGTGCAAGTATGATATTACAAATCAGACATTGCGGAGGTGTCAGAATAATATGAGAAATTTAGAAGATATGAAGAAATCAGACAATATAATGAGTAGTGATGCCAAGGAAGGTACGGAAAATATTCCAGATATAGACAAGGTTATATCAGAGCTTGTCAATTATGCTTCAGAGAATGAACTGATAGAAGCTGATGATAAGATATTTATAGTAAACAGGTTGCTGGATATTTTTGAAAAAAACGGACTTGCAGAAGATAGTGAGATAATTAAGAATTCAGGTGTGCAGGAGCTGAATAACACAAGACCAATAGCAGATATCCTGTCGGACTGCCTTAAAATAGCAGTTGATAATGGACTTATAGAAGATACGCAGCTTAACAGGGATTTGTTTGATACAAAGGTAATGGGTGCTGTCACACCAATGCCTTCAGTTGTAAGAAAGCATTTTAAGGAGCTTTATAATAATAATCCAAAGCTTGCGACAGACTATTTCTATGAACTTAATAAAGCCTGCAATTATATAAGGTGTGACAGGATTGAGAAAGACCAGAAATGGAAGTACAATTCAGAATATGGAATTATAGATATAACGATTAATCTGTCAAAGCCAGAGAAAGACCCTAAGGATATAATAAAACAAGGAAAGTTTGCAGCAAGCGGATATCCTAAATGCCTTTTGTGTAAGGAAAATGAGGGATATGCGGGAAATCTATCACATCCTGCAAGGCAGAATCTAAGAGTTATACCGCTTGAATTAAGTGGTGAGAAATACTATATGCAATATTCACCCTATGTATATTATAACGAGCATTGCATAGTGTTTAATGATAAGCATATTCCTATGAAGATTAATAAAAGCACATTTAAAAAGCTTATTGAATTCACAGATATGTTTCCGCATTATACATTAGGTTCTAATGCGGATTTACCAATTGTAGGAGGTTCTATATTAAGTCACGATCATTTTCAGGGCGGTGCATATGAATTTCCTATGGCAAGAGCAGAATATGTGTATACATTCAAGCTGGATAGATTCAGTGATGTTAATGCAGGAATTCTTAACTGGCCTATGTCAGTAATAAGGCTTAGCAGTAATAATAAAGACAGCCTTGTTAATGCCTGTGATTATATATTAGATAAATGGAAGAATTACACTGATGAAAAAGCATTTATATATTGCAATACAGATGGTGAACAGCATAATACGATAACTCCGATATGCAGGCGGAAAGGTGATAATTATGAGATGGATCTGGTATTAAGAAACAATATTACTACAAATGAGTGTCCATGGGGAGTGTATCATCCATCAGCAAATCTTCATCATATAAAGAAAGAGAATATTGGTCTTATTGAGGTTATGGGAATGGCTATACTTCCAGCAAGACTTGATAAGGAAATGGGCATTTTAAAAAACGCTCTGTTAAATAATGAAGATGTCCGCTTAATCAGCGAAATTGAAAAGCACGCACAATGGGTTGATAGCTGGAAAGACAATTATAATATAACTAAAGATAATATTGATGAGATAATCAGATTGGAAATTGGCAAGGTATTTGTGCAGGTGCTTGAATGTGCCGGTGTATACAAGACAGACGATAATGGAAAAGAGGCATTTGTAAGATTTATAAAATATTGTCAATAATATTTACTTTCTTTGATTGATTAATGTAATGGGTAGATTTTAAAAATTCTGAATCAGAATTCATAGATAGTAAATTTATATTTTAATGATTTTATAAAAGTGGTGGTCAATAATAACCCGACCACCACAGATAATCAAAATTAACATAAGTTACCAGACAAATTCTAAAATGTTATGAATTATTCTTGATAGCATTAACAGCTTCTTCTTTAGAAAGTTTATAGTTTTTCATAAGCTTATAAATTGTATCTTCATCGGAAAGATTAACTTCTTTACATAATTTAATAAAAACTTTAATGCCATTGGAGCGTTCCTTGATTTTGCCCTCTGCAAGTCCTAACTGTCGTCCTTCTTCTTTGACTACTTCAAGATGACCTTCCTCATCGTACTCATAAATACTCACAGTAATCACTTCCTCTCTGTGATTTCTAAAAAATTCCGACAATACATTCTCAGCGATACATTCATCTACAGCCTCTGTAACAGCAGTGCGGATATCAATTTTTTCAATATCGGTCTTTATACGCACCTTATTAACAAATGTCATATAGTCCTTAAGTGTCTCACATTTAGAAAGAAATTCAGAGCTATATGTATACATATTTGTCCTGTTGAAATTATTATTATCCTTTGAATTCCTGCCAGAACCATTACTATACTTTGAATTAATAGTACGAGCCTTATTACCAGCATAATTATCAGTATTGATATTGATAACTCTTACAGTAAGTTCAAGCTCAGGATTGTCGACATTTTTCTCATACATATCTGATAGTCGGAGAGTGCTTTCCGCCTCAAGTGGCTGTTTTCCATTATAAAATGTAACAAAATGAGGTACTGGAATACTAAGCCTTATACTTCTGTGCAGATCACAGTTGTTATACATCTGTCTGTATACATCAGATAAATAATGCAGGAATCGTAATGGCATATTCGGGTTGCGGCTTGACTGCTGTTCAAACATATATAAGTCCTGCCCGAACACAAATGAAGCATCATTTTTATACTTCATATACACGCCACCTTTAAGTGTGGTGACAGTTAGGTCATCAACATTTGTATAATCTGTATCATTCAGCCCATTATATAGGTCAAGAAGATTATTCTTATCCCTGTATAACAGGCAGAATACATTATCCTTATACTGTCTTATAGCTGTTGATTGATTTCTGCCAGTGTTCATATACATTTCTGCTGGCTGTTGTCCTGAATTAATATCATCAATAGTATGCTGACTTGTATTCGTTGTTGATGACTTTATGTCAGTTCCTGCATTTATAGTGCTGTCTGCTGAATGTCCAACCTGCCTTGTATTGTCTGTAATATTAGTATTTTCCATAAGTTCTCCAATCTGTGGTAATGATGCCTGACAGCATAGCAGTTATATAAAATAATGACATAGCATTTAAACAGATGTTTGTTGTGATACTGTCATATACATTATCTGACAATATTGGAGAAATAAAAAATATATATCTTTATTACATTCTATCATTGGGAAAATGTTATGACAAGAAGAAAAATGCTGTTAATCCACAGATGATAAATTTCATACAAATCTGTTATTACTGACATTATAAATAAAGCTATGCGTTAAATGAATATAGTTATAAAATGAATTATTATGCGTAAATATATATTATATATAACATATATTAAATAGAAATGCAATAGCAAATGTGCTTAAAAAGTTATAAAGTATATGAAATCAATAAATCCACCGTAATTATATTTCGTGCAAATATTTTATGGGCTTTTATTATACCTGAAATATATATTAATTTACATCAATTTTATCAATTTATACTACAATATTTACAGTCCTGTAATAAACTTCAATGACATAAAGAACAGATATAAAAATGTTCTATAACATATTTTAATTGAAAAATGGGAGGAAAATATGCCATCAACATATGCACATTATAGAATGGGGCAGCAGGTACGTTCTATGCTGGACGGTAATGAGAAAAAGATAGTTGAAAAATACCCACAATTATATCTTATAGGGTTACACGGTCCGGACATTTTATTTTATTATAAGCCACTAAAGTCCAATGCAATTAACAGTATCGGGTATGAACTGCACAGACATTCAGGGAAGGAATTCTTTGAGAGAGCAAGAAAAGTAATATCAGGAAAGAATAACAGAGAGCCATATCTGGCTTACACTTATGGGGTTCTTAACCATTTTGCACTTGATGTAAGCTGTCATGGTTATATTGAGGATAAGATAAATGAAAGTGGAATATCGCACGCCGAGATAGAAGTTGAGTTTGACAGGGAACTTATGGTTATGGATAAGAAGAATCCAATAACACAGTCGCTGGTAAGGCATATTATTCCGTCAGAGGAGAATGCAAAGGTAATAAGTGAATTTTATCCAGGTACAACTATGCAGGACGTGAAAAAGGCACTTGAAGGAATGATTTCCTATAACAATCTGCTTGTTGCACCATCGCACATAAAACGCTGGTTTATATATCTTTTACTTAAGTTATCTGGTAATTATAAGGAAATGCACGGACTGATTGTGAATTATCATAAGAACAAAGAGTGTAATGACAGCACAGTAAAATTATTATCGTTATACAGGCACGCTAAGAATACAGCATATCAGTCAATTATTAAATTTGACGGATTTTTAAATAATAATGATGAACTAGATACTGCATTTAATTATAGCTTTGGTTCAGTGCTTATAGAAGGCTGTGAAGATAATAAGAAGCAATTCATATCAGATAATAATCAGAATATGGAAAGCTTCATAAAGAAAGAGGTGCAGTATGAGGGGTAAAAGCAATAACAGATTTAAGCTTACAGCTAAAGAAAAAGGCTGGATATTATATGACGTTGGTAATTCGGCATTTGTACTTATGGTATCAACTATATTACCAATATATTTTAATTATCTTGCGGAAAATGTTGGGATATCTGATGTTGATTATCTGGCATATTGGGGATATGCAGCATCTATAGTTACACTTATTGTAGCTGTATTAGGTCCTGTGCTTGGAACATTGGCAGATACCAAAGGCTTTAAAAAACCTATCTTTACAGGCTGTGTTGTAGCTGGCTGCCTGTCATGTATTGCAATGGGAGTGACTAGCTGGTGGATATCATTTCTTGTTGTATTTATTATTGCTAAGGTATGTTTTTCTGCAAGTCTTGTATTTTATGACTCTATGTTATCAGATGTCACGACAGACGAGAGAATGGATATTGTATCGTCAAATGGATACGCTTACGGATATGCAGGAAGCTGTATTCCATTTATTATAAGCCTTATCTTTGTATTAGGATACAATAAAATAGGAATTTCTCTGAGTGCGGCAATGCTCATATCATTTGTAATAGTAGCTTTATGGTGGTTCTTAATGACAGTTCCGCTTATTAAGAATTATAAGCAGATTAATTATGTTGAAAGAAAGCCACACGCAGTAAAGGAAAGCTTTGTAAGAATTAAGGATACACTCTGTGGAGTTGTAAAGCAGAAGAAAATATTCTTGTTCCTTGTAGCATTTTTCTTCTATATTGATGGCGTGTATACAATAATAGATATGGCAACAGCTTATGGTTCAGCACTGGGACTTAATTCAACTGGTCTGCTTCTGGCTCTGCTTGTTACACAGCTTGTAGCATTTCCATTTGCTATTATATTTGGAAGGCTTACCTCAAAATACAGCACAGGACGTCTTATAACTGCCTGCATAATAGCGTACATAGGAATTACAGTATTTGCAGTATTTATGAAAAGCCAGTGGCAGTTCTGGGTATTAGCTATATTTGTTGGTATGTTTCAGGGCGGCATACAGGCGTTGTCACGTTCTTATTTTGCAAAGATAATACCGGCTGAAAGGTCAGGGGAATATTTCGGACTTATGGATATATGCGGAAAAGGTGCTTCGTTTTTGGGAACATTGGTTGTAGGTGCGGCTTCTCAGATATTTGGAAGCATTAATATCGGTGTGTCTATGATAGTGTTATTGTTTACGGCAGGGCTTGTGTTATTTATAATGACAGATAAGCTTGACAGCAAAGAGGCAGATTTAAATATAGAAAATGGTATGATTGCCAATAACAGCTTTGCAGAAGGTAAGGCAGTTAATAATTAACAGTTAAATATATCAAATAATGCATTACTGTTTACAGTGAGTATGTTAAAAGTTATACTGTGGTTATAGGGTTAAATATTTAATCTGACAATGCAGAATACTATTAATAATATGAACTGTAAACAGTATTTTTATGTAATAGGAAATTCTGATAGAATTCCCGATTACACAAAAGGACCTACATACCGATGATGTGTACTCGCATAAAGATGTAGTTTGTTGCAGGCTAAAGACAGATACATTGATTAAATAAAGAGGGAGGAAAGTTATGCAGAGTAGAAAAGAAGCACTGGACTATGGTTTGACATTTCCTGATACATATGTAGAAACACCTTTTCGCGATACTAACTGGCAGTTAGTGAGGGTTAAAGGCAGCAAGAAGGCTTTTTTATGGATATATGAGAAAGATGGATACGTTAATCTTAATGTGAAGGCAGATAAAGAATGGAGAGATTACTGGAGAAGTGCTTTCAAATCGGTAATTCCCGGATGGCACCAGAACAAGGAGAACTGGAACACAATAATTCTTGATGGTTCAGTGCCAGATGATGCTATTAAGACAATGATTAAGGAAAGCTACGAGCTTGTTACTGATAATCCAACAAAAAGGATATATGAAGCGGTAAAGAAAATACCTAAGGGCTGTGTTGCGACCTATGGACAGATAGCGGAGCTTGCTGGTAATAAAGGAATGGCAAGAGCAGTAGGTAATGCACTTCATAGAAATCCTGACCCAGATAATATACCATGTTACAGGGTTGTTAATTCCAAGGGAGAACTGTCGGGTGCATTTGCATTTGGCGGTGCAGGACAACAGGAGGAGCTGCTTAAGGCAGACGGGATTGAAGTAGTTAATCGAAAGGTTGACCTTAAAGTGTATGGAATTCAGGCACTAACAGTATTATAACAAAATTACTATGAGGAATAGATAGTGGATTGATTCTTTAGTGAGCAAAGAGAGTAGTAAGACGTCTGTAGAGGTAAAAGCTGATGTTGAAGGATATAAAATTATGTTATACACACTTAATGAAGCGATTAATCGTCTTGCTGGCTTAAGAAAGGCTGTAGCTGAAGCTGGAGATGTTGAGTGGAGATAAATGTAAACTTTGATATGTAAAGTTTATATAAATTAGGGAATAGAATTGAAATACGGAGAGTAGAGAAATGAATATTGTTATTTGTGATTATATTGAGCAATATTGCAAAGAGATTGATAAAATAATATGGAATATGGCAGATGAATTTGAAGAACATATAAATGTTGTTAGTTTTAATTCAGTGCAAGAACTGTATAAATATTTAAAAAATAATAAAGTTGATTTGCTGTGAAAAAATTTTTATATAAAAATAAGATGCCATTATTATTAATGATGTTATTGTCTTTAATAGTTTTAATATTAGCTATTTTCAATAGCAGATATGAATATGAAAGTTATATAAGAATGATAAAAGTATGTGAGCCTTCTATAATGGATGTAATAGGAGGAAGTGTTAATAAATGCAATTTGTTTATTATATTTTCAATATTAATAATATTGAATGTGATGTATATAATATCATATAAAGATATAGACATTTTCGTATTAAAATATAAAAGCGTTGCCAATTATAAGAAAACAATATTAATGAAATTAACGTTGTTTTGTATATATATATCAATAATTTATTTTGGGGCAACCTATACATATATTGTTAATACTGATTTAAAGTTAATAAATTGGGATAAAATAAACAGCTATTATTGTTATTATAATCATATACAGTCAAATGTAGTAGGTTATATAGCACTATTATTTATGTATCTATATTTATTAATTAATTTGCTGTTAATTACACATATATATTATATTTTATATTGGTATTATATTTTTGTATTTATATTATAATTATTCAAGGATATCCTCATCCTCAAATTCTTCTTCATAACCATAGTCATCTGTGCTGTCTTCAGGCTGGTCAGGTGCGTTATCTACAGCTTCCTCTTCTTCCTGTACAACAGGTGCTTTTAATTCATTACGATTATTATTGACAATCGAAAGAACATTTTCAAGACCAGACAATAAAGAGTCGTACTTCTCGCGGTTGTCACGGATAGACTTTTCGATTATATACTGAAGCTTCTCAAGCATATCATCTGTATAGTCCATAGCACCCTGACGTATGCTGTTGGCATCTTCTGTCGCACTGTCAAGAATAGCCTGTGCCTGTGCACTTGCCTGCTCTATAAGGGCATTAGCCTGTGCATATGCACGCTGCATAATCTCGTGTTCATTAATAAGTTCCTCTGTCTGTATCTGTGCAGCATTAATAATAGATTCTGCCTGCTCTTTTGCATCGGCAATTATGGCATCTTTGTTGTTAAGAATTTTCTGGTATTTCTTAACTTCTTCAGGTGTCTTTAATCTTAATTCAGCCAGCATATCTTCAAGCTGCTCTTTATTTACAATAATCTTAGTATTAGATAATGGCTGAAATTTACAATTATCTATGTAGCTTTCTATATCGCTTATAAGCTGTTCGATTCTACTCATTTTATATCTCCCTTTTCATTTGCCTTAATATTATAACTACTGCTGTATCGTTCTCTCACTATATCTATAATAGACTCTGGTACGAATTTACTTATATCGCCGCCATACATAGCCATTTCTTTAACGATACTTGAACTTAAATAAGCATATTTAAGACTTGTATTAAGGAATATTGTATCAATATCGGGAGCAGCTACTCTGTTAGTCTGGGACATAGCAAGTTCATATTCAAAATCAGTTACGGCTCTAAGTCCCCTTATTATAGCCTGTACATTATGCTCTCTTGCAAAATCTACAAGTAGTCCACTGAAACTTAAAATCTCGACATTAGGAATGTCTTTCGTAACTTCTTTTAACATATTAACACGTTCATCAACTGAAAACAATGGTGTTTTGGTACTGTTGTTTAACACACCCACGATAAGGTGGTCAACAAGTGCTGCTGAACGCTTTATTATATCAAGATGTCCTAATGTAACAGGGTCAAAGCTTCCAGGATATATAGCTTTTTTCATTTAGTCTGCACTTCCCTTCAGTCTTAAGAATAAATGTTTATTAGTCTTATATTTTTTTACCCGGTAAATATCAAAACCACATTCGTCAGCATAGTCAAGGTCAGCATCAAGCTTTTCCTCAACAATTATAATTGTATATTCATCTATAATATCTGAATTTCTAAGGGCTGCTAATACATCACGCTCATAATCATTAGAGTATGGTGGATCCATATAGACGATTGAGAATACATCTTTGCCCTTAAGCCTGTTGATTGCAGATAATACATCCATTTCCATAACATCTGCTTTATCAGCAAGCTTGGTAAACATAAGATTATCCTTAATACATTCAACTGCCTTTTTTGAATTCTCAACAAGCACAGCCTTAGCTGCTCCACGACTTAAGGCTTCAATTCCAATTGCACCGCTTCCAGAATATAAATCAAGAAATTTACATCCTGGAATATCTGACTGGAGCATATTAAATAATGTCTCTTTAATTCTATCCTGAGTTGGTCTGGTATCTGTTCCTTCAATAGTTCTTAAAGGAAGACTTCTGGCCGAACCTGCAATAACTCGCATATAATTAACCTCTCGTATATTAATAATTTAGTGCCATTCAACATTGCCGGCTTCGATTTTCTTATCTCTTAACATAAGATCTTTAACGCCATCTGCTGGAGATTTGCCATCAAATAACACCTGATTTACCTGTTCAACTATTGGCATTTCTACGTTGTATTTTTCAGCAAGCTTCTTAGCTGCCTTAGCTGCATATACACCCTCTACAACCATCTGTACTTCATCCATAGCTTCTTTAGTTGTATAGCCTTTGCCGATAAGAATTCCGGCACGTCTGTTACGGCTGTGCATACTCGCACAGGTAACAATAAGGTCACCTATTCCAGACAAGCCTGAAAATGTAGCAAAATCCGCACCCATAGCAAGACCGAGTCGTGTTATCTCAGCAATACCCCTTGTTATAAGTGCAGCCTTAGTATTATCTCCATACCCTAAGCCGTCAGCAATACCAGCAGCAAGTGCGATTACATTTTTCAATGCACCACCTATACATATTCCAAGGACATCAGGACTTATGTATACACGGAATACATTACTCATAAACATATTCTGCAAATATTCTGCATCTTTCTTGTTAGCTGTACCAATTACGCAGGTTGTAGGAATTCCCCTTCCAACCTCCTCAGCGTGGCTTGGACCTGATAATACAGCAACTACAGCCTGTGGAATTTCTTCCTTTGTTACCTCACATAATGTCTTTAAAGACTCCTCCTCAATACCCTTGCCGACATTAACTATATATTGTCCTTCTTTAACATATGGTGCGACGATTTTAGCTGTTGACCTTGTATAAGGAGAAGCAACCGCAAGTATAAGCACATCACTTTCAGTTACAACTTTTTCTGTGTCAGCACAGAATTTTACGCTTTCTGGGAATATTACACCTGGAAGACATTTTTTATTCTCTCGTGTGGCGTTAAGCTCATTAATCTCGTCCGGAAATACTGACCAGACTGTTACATCATGTCCATTATTATGAAGAAGCATAGCAAGACCAAGTCCCCAGCTTCCAGCTCCTAATACACCTATCTTTACCATTAATAATCCTCCATTACTGCATTACTTTTTTTCGCCAATTTTACGTTCTGTTCCGTTAATAAGTCTTTTAATATTACCACTGTGACGTGCAACACCAAGTATAACGAATAATAACACAACTATAGAAGCCTCTATGAATTCATTATTGTTAAGTGGAAGCCATCCAACAAGCCCCCATATTACAAATTCTATAAAGAAACCAATTATGCCGGTAATAGAACCTAATGATACATATCTTGAGAACTTGGTTACTAATCCAAATGTTACCATTCCAAATATTGTAAACATAAAGCAATATTTAGGAAAAAGTATAAGACTTATTACTAATCCCGATGTAGCAGCAATGCCTTTTCCACCTTTAAATCCAAGGTAGAACGGAAAGTTATGTCCAAGGACAACTCCAAATCCGCCATAAAGGATAAGAAGCATTTCTGATATATCTGAATTACTGCCATATATAAAATGTATGATTATGGCAGTAATGCAGGATTTAAAAGCATCCATAAAATATGTTATAAATCCGGCTTTCTTTCCAAGTGTACGCATAGTATTAGTTGTCCCAGCATTGCCACTGCCATAATCTCTTATATCAATATGATTAAACTTGCCAATCCAGAAACCTGTCTGGATAATTGCACCAATAAAATATCCTAGAATAAGACATATCAATCTGTTAAGCATTATTCTTTCTCCTTACGTTCCCTGTTAATAAACCTTATTGAAGTACCTCTGAAACCAAACGCTTCTCTTATACGGTTCTCAATATATCTTGTATAAGAGAAATGTGTTAATTCCTTATCATTAACAAACATTACGAATGTCGGTGGTTTAACAGAAACCTGTGTCATATAGTATATTCTTAATCTCTTACCCTTATCTGAAGGCGGCTGTTTCATAGCAACAGCTTCTGTAAGAATTTCATTAAGAACACCAGTTGGGATTCTCATAGTCTGGCTGTCGATTATAGTATCAATCAGCTCATATATCTTTCCAAGACGCTGTCCTGTCTGTGCTGATATAAATATAATCTCTGCATATGACATAAATGAAAGAGTATCTTTTATCTTGCTTGTGAATTCATATATTGTCTTGTCGTTCTTCTCTATGGCATCCCACTTATTGACAGCAATAATTATACCTTTGCCACGCTCGTGGGCTATTCCCGCAATCTTAGCATCCTGTTCAGTAACACCTTCTGTTGCATCAATTACAAGAATGGCTATATCACATCTTTCAACAGCTGCAACAGTTCTTATAATACTGTATCTTTCAAGATCTTCTTTTATCTTGCTCTTACGTCTAAGACCAGCAGTATCAATGAATACATATTCTTTCTTGTTATATGTTATAGTTGTATCTATCGCATCTCTTGTTGTTCCCGCAATATTAGATACAATTACCCTGTTCTTTCCAAGGAGCTTATTAATAATTGATGACTTACCAACATTGGGTTTACCAATAATGGCAACCTTTGGACGCTCATCTTCTTCCTCAGTTTCAGACTCTTGCGGAAAATGCTTGATAACCTCATCAAGCATATCACCAAGACCGAGCTTTGATGCTGCTGATATTGGATGTGGGTCACCAATTCCAAGGTTATAGAATTCGTATACATCAGGCATAAGCTTATCAAAGTTATCAACCTTATTAACTGCCAGAATAACAGGCTTTCTTGAACGGCGTAACATATCTGCTACTTTAGCATCTGAATCAACAAGTCCCTGCTTGACATCGGTAAGGAATATAATTACATCTGCCGTTTCAATAGCTATCTCAGCCTGCTCTCTCATCTGTGCAAGAATTACATCACTTGTATCTGGTTCAATACCACCTGTATCAATTAAAGTAAATGATTTATCAAGCCATGTAACTTCAGCGTATATTCTATCTCTGGTTACACCAGGGGTATCTTTTACAATAGAAATCTGCTGTCCTGCAAGATCGTTGAATAATGTTGACTTACCAACATTGGGACGTCCTACTACAGCGACTATTGGTTTACTCATATATCTGCCTCCGATTTAATTTCTTATTTTATGAAAAATTAACATACATAATCTAAAATATAATAACAGTTTAATTGCTTTTTGTAAAGCACTATGCTATTATACGGAATATTGAAAATGCTTAATTTATGGGAGGTTTTTCGTGTTTAATAAAGGTTTAATAAAAAAGCTGGCAGCAGTTGTTATGTCAGCAGTCACTCTGTTTTCAGTATCAGGATTATCTTCGGCATATGTTAGTGCCGCAGATACCAATCATTTTAAATTTGCTGATATAGATTTAGTCGTAGATGTTCCAAAAGAACTTATATGTTTTACAAGAACAACAACTAACAATAATTCATACCTCGAAAAGCTTGGGGTTGATGAGGCTGCTGTATTAACTAATAATATGATAGCCAATAAGATCTATCTTGAAGCTGTTCCAGAAGATGTTAATTATGAAGTTGTTATATATGGCAATACAGCTTCCAACAGTCTTAGCAGCTTTAATGAATTAGACGAAGATTCACTTGATTCATTATATAAAGAATATGTTGCCTCCCAGTCATCTATCAACAATGATAATATTAAAGAGGAACTGCTTAATTCCAGCATTGTCACAATCAATGATATTCCATATTTTGTGACAGATGTTTATTCATTATCTAATGATGTTACTGTATACACCAGAAAATATTATACGGTTGTCAGAGGGTATATATACACTTATGCAATACAGTCCAAGACTGATAAAGTAAGCGATGATATGAATAATAACCTTGTAAGCATAATTAACTCAGCCAAATACCAGAAAGTAAAGAATTCACCTTTGCAGAATGCCGTATTTACAGAAACTCTCTCTAATATTATTACGGTTGGTGTTCCGATACTTATACTTCTTGTAATATTACTGGTAATTACCAAAGTGGGTCCTAAGGGACGGGCTAAGAGAGTTAATGAGGAAGCACGATTAAGGGAAGAATATAAGAGAACACATAATAAATAAGCTGAATTATAAAAATGAGCTGATACGCTGAATGATTAGTAAATATTAAATGATTAGCATTTAATAAATCATCTGCTTGGCAGCTCATTTTTTATAATCAATATTTATAATTTGTAATCGTTTATATTATATAATTCCTTATGAATGGAAAGTTTTTTAAATAACCATTTTATATCAGGTTAATCGCATATATATAAAATTACACATAATACCACGTCTTCCACCACTCGCCCTATGTGAAAAAAGCAGCTCTTTATTACAGCTTGTACATACATCAGCTACATATATATTGTGTGGGAGAAGTCCTGCATTAATAAGGTTGATATAATTAGCAGCTATCAAATCCAGATGGTATTTGCCTGTACATTTATTGTTATCATCTGGTGTTAATATCAGCTCTGTTTCTTCGGCAGAATATACTTTCATAAATTCTATGGCAACATCTTCACTTACCTGATAGCAGTTCTTACATATTCCAGGACCAACAAATGCAATAATATCAGCTTCATTACAGCCAAAGCTTTCCTTCATACATTCAATGCCATTCTGTGATATATTGCCAACTGTTCCTTTCCAGCCAGAATGAAGTGCTGCTATAACACCTTTTTTAGCATCAACAAGAGTAACAGGAATACAATCTGCAAATGATGATACAAGACAGAGATTATTAGTATTAGTTATAATTCCATCTATATTATCGTAATCACGTTCTTTTATAATACCCATTCCTTTATTGGAATTATCGACAATTTTGATGTTTGTAGTATGTGTCTGCTTGGTATACACCATATTTTCAACAGGTATATCAATAGTATCAGCCATTAATTTAAAGTTGGCAAGTACATTTTCATAGCTGTCAGCACTATACTGCCCTACTGGATTGAAAGTCAGATTCATACTTTCATACATACCACTGCTAACACCGCCAAGACGTGTAGAGAATGCCTGCCTTATATAAGGATTGTTCACAAAAGGCTTAAATGTAAGGTATGGCACATTATCAGCAGAAACATTCGTTATAATTGTATCCGTAAAATTATCTTCATTGCCGTATTTTTCTATAAGTTTATGATACAACTCTTTTGTATTTAATCTTTTTAAATCGAATATGCTGTAAGGCATAGACACCTCCATTAATTCATTAATCATAAAATTCAAGAGTATTCAAACGCATTTTTTATATGTTTTATTGTTCCGTCTTTATATATTGCTATTACATCGAAGCGGCACGGATAATTGACATACCCGTATTTTACACAGAAATTCATAGCTGTATGACATATCTTTTGCTGTTTGTGAAGATTAACAGCCTCCAGCGGGTCGCCAAATTTTGAAGAACTTCTGTATTTACATTCTGTAAACACAAGCGTTGAATTACATTTTGATATTATATCAATCTCACCATATCTGGTTCTATAGTTTCTTGTAATAATTGTATGTCCGTTTTGTTCAAGAAATGCAGCAGCTAATGTTTCATATTCAGAGCCTGTAGCCCTGCTGTTTTTAGGTTTGTTTATATTATGCAATGCACTTATATCATCAAGTATGCTGCTACTCTTAAACTTACTATTGTTCTTAGACTTATCAGCCATTAATTTTGCCTCGTAATTTATCTGTCTTGTCCACGAATACAAGTATTTCAGCAACTACTGTATATAATTCAGGTGGTATCATATCTCCTACTTCAAGATTGGACAATGTGTTGGCAAGCTTGCTGTCCTCATATGTTGGAACATCAGTTTCCTTAGCTTTTTCAATAATCTTATCAGCAAGATACCCTTTTCCTGTAGCTATGATTTTAGGTGCCTGCTCACCTTTTTCATATTGAAGTGCAACCGCAATCTTTGGTTTGTTGTTATCCTTATCCATCCTAATCCTCATTTCTGTGCGATAATAAATGTGCAATAATAAATTTTCACGCCAATCTTTGATAGGCTTTTATGTATATATATATTTTGATATATTTATGTTATATATACACTTATGCTTTTATATCAAATACATACTGTCCGCCATTGTCCGAACGTACATCTTTTTCTATAAAATCTGTATTAAAATCAAAGTCATTTTCTTTATTAGACAAGGTCATCTCAAAATGTGTTGAATAACCAAGCTGTTTAAGACGTTCATTTAATTCATCAATATGAGCATATACAAAATCAAGCAATTCCTCTGTTTCAAGAATAAAATTCGTAGATACATTGGTATGATTAAGCTTTACATATACATCAACAGATCCAAGATTAGGCATATCCAGATGAAGCATAGCGCTTACTTCATCCGGATTGTTAGCAAGTGATTTTTTGTTAGTAAATACATACAAATCCCCATTGCCTTCGCTATCAGAGAATTTAAGCGGCATCTGGAAAAATGTCATATTCTTATTAAGGTCATTCATAAAATCAATATTGCTTTTTATGTCAGACATATTTTTAGCCAGATCATTATCTGCTTTACTGCTCTTTAATACATTTTCGACATCTTCCATTACTTTCTTGGTACGCTTGTAATAATTGGTGAGCGTATCAGGAGTGTCTGCAACATCTTTAGGTGTTATACGCATAGTTTCATTGATAAACTGATGTAAAAGCTTGTCAAATGTCGCTTTATTGGTTGGAAGAAATGCAGGGTCAGTTATTTTATTATTATTAAGAATAGCGTTGAGCATATCTTTAGTAGTCGTTGATGGGTCATTTAATTTCTCTGCAATATCACCGTTAGAGCTTTCTGTTAATTGTCTTGATAATTCATTAATAAAATCCTTGGAAAAGCTTTCTGTTACCAGTTTTGATGTAACATTTGTGTTATCATCTGCATTGCCATACATACTATTAACGACTGTATTAATCTGTTGTATATCATCACGGGAGAAATCGCTGAACGCACGCATTATATTATCAGACAGTGCATTCTCCATAGTACTAAGCTGTCCGTCAAGCTTGGCATTAAATGTTTCATATGCCTTATAAAGATTGATATTCTCCTCTGTTACAGGCATATCAAGACGTACAAGATTGGCAATTGTCTTAATGTCACTATCCGGAAACTGTGCCATATATTTATTGACAGTATTAAGCATATCTGTATTAACCGGCATATTAAGGGATAACAGTTCTTTGACCATAGCTGTATTCTCCTCAGTAGGATACAGACCTGCCGCTTCAAGTGCTTTATCGATGAACATATTCTGTTGTTCATCAGCAGGCAGTACTTTTAATGAAATCTGATTATCCTTTACCTGATTGACTATAAATGTAACAACTTCTCCCTGCTTAACTGCCCCCTGATTGGCTAAAGTTGCAGAAAGAAGCGAACCATCATTAAGGCTTATAACAGCATCAGAGTCATTTAATTCACTTATAAAGCCTGTCAGTACGCTTCCAGCGATAAGATTTTTAATAAGTGAACTGTTATTGTTAATATTTTGTGCCTGATTGATACTAGAAGCTGTATTCTGCCCAACCCTGTTGTTATTAACATCATATGACTGGCTCGTCTGTCCCAGATTTGTTTTTAGTAATTGTTGTATATTAATATCCATAAGCCAGCCTCCATATTTATTTTAAGGACATATTTTAGTAATAAATGTTTTTCTATGTATAGGACAAGGTCCGATTTCTTTAAGTACATCTGTGTGAAGCTTTGTTCCATAGCCCTTATGCTTGGCAAATCCATACTCAGGATATAACTCATCATAATGGTACATAAGCCTGTCCCTTGTAACCTTGGCAATTATACTGGCACTGGCAATTGAAAGACTTTTTGCATCACCCTTGATAATAGGCACTTGTTCAATGTCAACATCTGGTATTGTAACTGCATCATTAAGTAATATATCGGGTTTAACTGTGAGATTATTAATGGCTTCCCTCATAGCTTCATAAGTTGCATTTAATATATTTATCTCATCAATTCTTTCTGGTGATACAATTCCAACTCCTACACTCACAGCTTCATTAAGTATTACGTCATATAACATTTCTCTTTTTTTCTCACTTAATTTCTTGGAATCATTCACATATAATATTCTGCAACCCTTTGGAAGAACGACCGCACCAGCAACAACAGGACCTGCAAGTGGGCCTCTTCCAGCCTCATCTATACCACATATATAAGAAAATGCTTCATATTCTTTCTCATATACGCACATATTTTCAACGCGTTCTTTTTCCTGTGCAAGCTTTAATGCTTTTTTAGCTTCACGTTCTTCACTGGTTGTCTTAATCTTATCTGACATTGTTCTCTCCATTATCTTCTAAGTATCTTCTAAGCATCTTTTAAGGGGTTTCTAATGATATTCGTCCTAATCGTCCACTTCTGAAATCATCCAGAATAATATTAGATATTTTCTCGTAATCAATATTATTGCCCTTCTTGATACAGCCTCGCTTAACAGCCGCCTGTTCCATAATATATAACGCTACTGAATTATCTGGATTGATAGCATTTTCATCATAACTTGCGGCAGTCTTTTCTTTATCAAGACCGTAGCGTTCAATAACATTATCAGAATATTCACTATATATATATTTTATTGTATCGATAGCAAGCTCCTCGACATTAAGTATCTCATCATTCATAGAACCTATCATAGCAAGTCTTTTGCCGACTTCCTGATTGTCAAACTTAGGCCATAAAATACCCGGAGTATCTAAAAGCTCAACATTCTTATTAAGCTTTATCCATTGTTTTCCCTTAGTAACGCCCGGCTTATTGCCTGTCTTGGCACTAGCTTTTCCAGCATAGGAATTAATAAATGTTGACTTTCCGACATTAGGTATTCCAACAACCATTGCCCTTATTGGTCTGTTTAATATTCCTCTCTGCTTATTACGCTCTATCTTATCTGCACAGGCTGTCATTATAAGACCGTTGACCTGCTTAATACCCGAATTATTTCTTGAATTAAGCTTAAGGCAGTATATATTATTTTCATTAAAATAATTAATCCACTGGTTAGTTATCTTATCATCTGCAAGGTCTGATTTGTTAAGAAGAATAATTCTTGCTTTATTGACCGCGAGGCTGTCTATATCAGGGTTACGGCTGCTTATAGGTATTCTTGCATCTACAATCTCAATAACCAGATCTATAAGTTTAATATTTTCTTCCATCATTCTTTTGGCTTTGGTCATATGACCGGGATACCATTGATAGTTCATTTTATACCTCATTTCTACAATTAATACGAATAATTAGTGTTAATATCATATCAATATCGATACTTTGATTAGTATCCATACTTTAATCTTAATAAATGCTATTTAATAAATTTAATATCTTCAAATGGACTAAGCACCATCCACGTCTTTCCTATAATATGCTTTCTTTTAACCATTCCTATACTTGAAAAACGGCTGTCCTCACTGTTGTTACGATTATCTCCAAGGCAGAAATATTCATCATCTCCAAGTTTTACAGGATTAATTGTCATACCTGCTGTTACAATATATGTATCAGTAATATCATTCTCAAGTAATTCTCCATTAATATAAATGTGTCCTTCTTTAATCTGGACAGTTTCTCCAGGAAGTCCGATAACTCTTTTAACATATAACTTGGAAGAGCCGATAGAGTCTGGTTCAAATGCTATGCAGTCAAAACGCTTAGGACCTTTTATTGCATATGCAAATTTATTAACAAGCACAGTATCATCGTTATTAATCGAAGGTTCCATAGAACCTCCAAGTATAGTCGTTCTTGTGCAGCTGAATGAAACAAGCACATAAGCTGTTAATATAACCATTAAAATATCAAATATATATTTTAAAAGGTTAAGTAAAGTAGTATTTTCCTGATATCTTCTATGATATGAAATCATATTCTCCTCCAATCTATGATTTAGTATACAAATATACATTTCTATTCATTATACAAAATACATC
>OGJX01000663.1_pt1 | contig 30407 bp, 20 predicted proteins | sample 1572381 | NCBI WGS metagenome assembly OGJX01 (sample SAMEA2582085, study PRJEB24529) | metagenome | biome: Human gut stool | place: China | collected 2011
GTAGCACAACAGGTTTTGGTTCTGTTTGTCCAAGTTCGAATCTTGGTAGTCCAACGAAGAAAAGCCCTGAAAGAGACATCTTTCGGGGCTTTTTCTTTCGTGACTCTGAAGTCGTCGTTTTTGTATATCCTTATAAAATTGAAGTATATAGGGGATCAGCGTATATAGAATTCATTAATCTTATTTTATTCGTTATATTGACTATTTTAATGCTTATCGTGTTGGTCGTTGAATAGCTTGTATTTTATTATAGAAGGTTCAAACTGTATTAGGTAGAAATCTCTCCCAAATCGTATTATAGTTCGTTAAAAAGATGTACATTGCATCAATTCTGGACATTTTTGGTGGATAATTGGAACAAAATTGCAAGGTTAACCCGTTTTCTTTTACTATTTTTGCATCGTGTACGTAAACGATGTGCATTTGAGAAAGAGAGCTTATTCAATAACTATAAATAAATAAGGTATGAAAACGAACTATGAAATTCGCTATGCTGCGCATCCCGAGGATGCAAAAAGTTATGATACTGCAAGAATCCGTCGCGATTTCTTAATCGAAAAAATATTTGTTCCCAACGAAGTGAATATGGTGTACTCCATGTACGACCGTATGGTTGTAGGCGGCGCGCTTCCGGTAGGAGAGGTGCTGACACTCGAAGCGATCGACCCGTTGAAGGCTCCGTTCTTCCTGACCCGTCGTGAAATGGGTATTTACAATGTAGGCGGACCGGGCGTAGTGAAAGCCGGAGACGCGATTTTCGAACTTGACTATAAAGAAGCCCTCTACCTTGGTTCGGGCGACCGTGTGGTGACGTTCGAAAGCAAGGACGCTTCCAATCCTGCCAAATTCTATTTCAACTCACTGACCGCACACCGCAACTATCCCGACCGTAAAGTGACGAAAGCGGATGCCGTAGTGGCTGAAATGGGCTCGTTGGAAGGTTCCAACCACCGTAACATCAATAAGATGCTGGTCAATCAGGTATTGCCTACCTGTCAGCTGCAGATGGGTATGACGGAACTTGCTCCGGGAAGCGTATGGAACACGATGCCTGCCCATGTGCACAGCCGTCGTATGGAGGCTTACTTCTACTTCGAAATCCCCGAAGAGCACGCTATCTGCCACTTTATGGGTGAGGTGGACGAAACTCGTCACGTATGGATGAAGGGCGATCAGGCGGTTCTGTCTCCCGAATGGTCGATCCACTCGGCTGCGGCTACCCACAACTATACCTTTATCTGGGGTATGGGCGGTGAAAACCTCGATTATGGCGATCAGGACTTCTCATTAATTACAGATTTAAAATAAACAACTACAATAGTTTTCATCATTTAATAACAAAAAATTATGAATCAGTATTTGAATTTTTCTTTGAAAGGTAAAGTAGCTCTCGTTACAGGTGCTTCTTACGGTATCGGTTTTGCAATTGCTTCTGCTTACGCGGAACAAGGCGCTACTGTATGTTTTAACGACATCAACCAGGAGTTGGTAGACAAAGGCATGGCTGCCTATGCTGAAAAGGGAATTAAAGCTCACGGTTATGTATGCGACGTAACAGACGAACCGGCTGTTCAGGCAATGGTTGCTACTATCGAGAAAGAAGTAGGTACGATTGATATCCTTGTTAATAACGCCGGTATTATCCGCCGTGTTCCTATGCACGAAATGGAAGCTGCTGACTTCCGTCGTGTGATTGATATCGACTTGAACGCTCCGTTCATCGTTTCTAAGGCTGTGTTGCCTGCCATGATGAAGAAGCGTGCCGGTAAAATCATCAACATCTGCTCTATGATGTCTGAGCTGGGTCGTGAAACTGTATCGGCTTACGCTGCTGCCAAAGGTGGTCTGAAGATGCTGACTCGCAATATCTGCTCTGAATATGGTGAATACAACATTCAGTGTAACGGCATCGGCCCGGGTTATATCGCTACTCCGCAAACTGCTCCTCTTCGTGAGAAACAAGCAGACGGAAGCCGTCACCCGTTCGATTCATTCATCTGCGCCAAGACTCCTGCCGGTCGTTGGTTGGATCCGGAAGAACTGACTGGTCCTGCCGTATTCCTGGCTTCTGAGGCTTCTAACGCTGTTAACGGCCATGTTCTTTACGTAGACGGTGGTATCCTGGCTTATATCGGAAAACAGCCGAAATAACGATAACAAGAGATTATTATAAGGTGATAGGGTGGTAAGGAGATTCTTTACCGCCTGTCACCTTATCGTTTTTCTGTTGAATAGTTTACGGTTTATATTTATCCCCTTTCGTTTTTTTACCTGATTCTATCCCCTTATTTGTTGTGTATAATATGAAGAAGATATTTATTCTGGCTGCTATTGCCCTGATGGGTTTTGCCTCTTGTGCTGACAGCAAGCAGTCAATGACGGTTACAGTAACCAATCCTCTGGCGCTGGAGCGCACAGGTGAAATGGTTGAGGTTCCGATGAGTGACGTTACAGCCAAGCTGCAGCTGGCTGATACGGCTCAGATCGTAGTGCTTGGTGAAGATGGCCAGCAAGTACCTTATCAAGTGACGTATGACGAGAAAGTGGTTTTCCCGGCTACGGTGAAAGCAAATGGCACAGCCACTTATACTATCCAATCCGGTACTCCCGACCCGTATAATGTAATTGCCTGCGGCCGCTATTATCCCGAACGTCTGGACGACGTGGCATGGGAGAATGACCTGGGCGGATACCGTGCCTATGGCCCTGCCTTGCAGAAGCGTGGTGAACGTGGTTTCGGCTACGACCTCTTTACGAAGTATAACACTACGGAACCGATTCTTGAAAGTCTTTACGCTGAAGAACTGGATAAGGAAAAGCGTGCCAGAATTGCCGAACTGAAAAAGACAGACCCTAAAGCGGCTGCCGAACTGCAAAATGCCATCTCTTATCACATTGACCACGGCTACGGAATGGATTGTTATGCCGTAGGTCCTACGCTGGGCTGCGGTACAGCCGCTCTGATGGCGGGTGATACGATTATCTATCCTTATTGCTATCGGACACAGGAAATCCTTGATAATGGCCCGCTGCGTTTCACAGTGAAGCTGGAATTTAACCCGTTGACTGTCCGTGGCGATTCTAACGTGGTGGAGACGCGTGTCATCACATTGGATGCCGGTTCGTATCTCAACAAAACCGTTGTTTCGTATACTAACCTGAAAGAAGCGATGCCTGTGACTACCGGAATCGTTCTTCGTGAACCGGACGGTGTGGTTACAGCAGACGCTGCAAACGGCTATATCACCTATGTAGACCCTACAACCGACAGAAGCGGCGGTAACGGTAAGATATTTATCGGCGCTGCATTTCCTTCACTGGTAAAAGAGGCAAAGACCGTTCTTTTCCCGGAAAAGGAGAAGAAGGAGCTGCGCGGTGGAGCTGACGGTCATGTATTGGCAATCAGCGAGTATGAACCGGGCTCGGAATATACTTATTACTGGGGTTCTGCCTGGGATAAGGCTGCTATCAAGACGGTTGATGCGTGGAATGCGTATATGGCTGAGTATGCGCAGAAGGTGCGTACACCGTTGACGGTGACTTACTAAGACGGTAGTTAATAAACTCTGGTACAAGCATTCTAATATGTCACGACAGGTCTTAATATCTGACTTCTCAGGTATTAATACTTGTCGCGTCAGTTATTAATACCTGAGAAGTCAAGTATTAATAGCTGATAACCCAGTTATATAAGGCTCTCCTTATTTCATTCGAAAGGCTGAAATAAGGGGAGTTTTATTGTCGGGTAGAATATGGGTATAACAAGAAAAACGGTTTTATAAGAGATTTCCTAGTGTGAGTACTATATAAACGAATAATGCAGTACTTAAAATGTATATCCTATCACTCCTGACCATCCATTAACGAGGGCTGATTTTTCCATCATGTCTCTTAAGCCTTTGAATTGAGCGCGTATGCATATCATTTGTTTGTTTTTCCGCGAAAGTTTGAAGTTTACTCCCGCATTGGCGTAATAGCCAGGGTAGACACCATCCAGCCATCTCTCGCTCTTATCATTTATCTTTATCTTGGCATTGATCATTCCACTGAAGTCTGCTCCAAGCTCAACAAATGGTCGCGCCATTCCTTTCGGATAGGTATAGCGTATTCCTAACTTACCCGAAAACATTGTTCCGCTATGTTTAAATATAGTGGATGAATTTTCATTATTCAATGATCTTGCAGAGGATGTTATGCGGGAAAAAGACACATCAAAACAACCACTGAGTGAACTCATCCACCGTCTATTGCTGATAGCTAAAGTGACTCCTGCCAGGTAAGATAGTTCGGGTGAGCTATAGAGCCCGATCGGACTACCCGATGGTACATTATATTGAATAACTCCTACATAAGGAGTTATATCTAACTGTATTGAACGTTTATCTTCTTTTGCTTCAAATTCAATGCAATCTTCATTGCTGGTACACATTGCATAATGATATTCTTTTGTGATTTTTATCATCTCCTTTCGGCTGAAACGAGCCCGGTCTATTTGGGGAGCCAGGCTTGGGCAGTCTTTGAATGCGTAATGAAGAAGGGGAATATATCGGTCAGTCTGGCCTTTAAACTGTATATTGGTAGCCTGCTTGGACAGTTTGGGCGCATCTATTTTTACAAGGGTATTATTATCTTCAACAAAATAGATTGGTATGTTATCTTCTGTCTCATAGTAGTACAAGCTTTTCATTCCTTGTAGCAAATATTCGAGAAAGACGGGGGTAGAGACACCGTATTTCAATTCTATGTTCTTGGAGACATAGTATTTACCGTCGTCTGTAAAACGGTATCCCAAGATTTCGAAAGGATGATAGGTTACTGGTTCGATATCATTACCTTGTGATTGAAAGACGCAGCGTTTAGCATTCATCTTATCTGTACGGTAGTCGATTTCTCCATATATTGTGTCTTTCTGAACAGTGATGATAAATCCCGGACGATAGTTGTTTTGTGCGTAAAGTACAGGGATTAATAGTAGGCATGTCTTTAAACATATTAGTCGGAAAAGAATCATTTTCATATGTGTGATTGTTGGTTTAACTTTTTTGTGTGTCCGAAAGATACGAATTAATTTAATAATAACATCATCTTTTGTATTGCTTTTTATATGGAAAAGGATAATGTAAAGGGTGTCCAATGTTGAACACCCTTTATATGAATAATTAATGTAAAGCTAAATCTTATACATGTTAGAGAGACAGACTTAGCTAAGCACGCTTGCCGTCTTATTTGCTTAGTGTAAGAGCGTTGAATTTCTCCAACCATCCTGCACTTCCTGTTCCCGCAGCACCGGAGAATGCCCAGTAGGCAATGCCATTGACTACGTCTCCATCCCAGGAACCATTATCACCAAATACCAATGCAAATTTGCCATTGATGGATGACGGATAAGCAACATATTGTGTTGACATATCCCAACTGACATATCCACCTTCAGACAATGTTACTGTATAGATGTTATATCTCCCAGCATATGTTCCTAAATTAAGACCTCCCATTGTGAGTAAGGCCTCTCCATTATAGATTAACGGTAGGTCAAAGAAATTGGAAATACCTGACAAGTAGAAGATGGTAGGTTCCTCTTCATCCTGAACTACTTCTATTTCTCCAGCTAGAGTACTATCATCTCCATCAACAAAGGATACTCTCCATTTGCCTGCGATGTCTTTCAATTCATACTCTCCAAGATGATAGTAAATCGTTTTTTTACCTGCGGTAACTTTAACTGCCGCTCCTCGTGGGGTTTTATCAGCACTCGCAGCAACATTAAATGTTATAGTTCTGTTTTCTTCGTCAAGTGTGTATGATAACCAACTTTGGGCTTCGGCGGGTACTTCTATTGAATAAGATGCTGTGGTTGAGAAAGATACTGTAGCAGAACCACCTGCATAAGTAAAAGCATGCCCCAATTCTGATTTATTATACAGAATAACACAGCCACCCTGTGAAACAGGAACCAAAGTGGATGCTTCACCATCTGTTATGGTTACAGCTGCCGTACGTCCGGACATATCATTATTTTCAATGACAGAAACATTTATAATATCTCCATTCACGCTTACGGTACACCAATCTTTATTGGAGGTAGCAGTAATTTCACTTATTGCGTTAACTTTTATTGTACCGGTTCCTCCAGCAGATTCAAATGTGACATTTGAGCTAACAATCTGCAAAGAAGATGTTTCTTTATCGTCGTCGTTACTACATGAGAAGACGAATACGCATAATAATAATGCAAATATGCTTGTTATTTTCTTCATAATATGCTATTTGTTAATTAATCAACTTTTATCAATGTTACATCTTGGAACATTGTAGAGAATCCATACCAACCGTCTGTTTTTTGATATACCAGCAACATAAGGGTGCAAATAGGATTGTTTACATAAGTGAACTTAATTGTAAGCGGATCTGTATTTGCAATACGTCCTTGGAATACAGCTGAGTCATCTGCATAGAAATTGCCTCCGGGAATTCCTGGATATAATAATACGTTGTAACCTTGATATACGCCAACTGTCTGAGAAGGTACATCAATACAGTCTGTTGTCATATTATAGTTATAGACAAATTCAATAGGAGTACCACTCAAAGCAAAATTCATTGCAAATGATTTTCCTATCATTTTTTGTTTGAGCTCAAGTTGTATACGTTGCCCATTTGCTAATTGTAGTATATAGTTGCCTAAATAGTTGAGATATCCTTCCGGACAATAGAATTCTATTTTTGCATCTACACCTGTATCTGTACAAATATATGTAAGGTTTTCATTATCCCATTTGAAGTTGTTTATTTCTACTCCATTAACTACTAATGGTTCATACATTTTAATGCCTTCCTCTGTATATATGAACGGATATAGACTTACGGTTGTTTCACCGGTTTCGTCTACTTTGGTAACTGAGAAGGCATGCTCTTCCTGTCCCATTTTAGTTATTTCCTGACCATTCACAATTAACTTATAGGTTACATATGAAGCCTGTGAAACGACATTGGCAATATTGGTCAGTTTCTCTTGCCAATTTGTTTCAGCAGGCAGAGGTGTCATGATCAACGTTACTCCATGTTTTTTCCCAGTCAGTACGATCTTTTCTTTTGAAACGCTTCTGAAGACGAACTCATAATCTCCGGCATATCCTGGTGAATTATAACCACTCGGTTCACAGAATTCGTGAATTAATTCATTGTATGAATCAAAACTTAATTCTGTTCCCTGGTATGATTCAACTTTATACAAGGAAGTAGATTCTTCTCCAATTTCGTAATTATCTGTAGCGAAATCTGCAGCCATAATTACATTATTGCCATCAAATCGTGCCAAAACATTGAAGCCACCATATTCTCCGTCTTCTCCTGTATAATACTCGAGTAACCACCCATTGGCTGCGCCCTTTAAAATCTCCTGACATTCGTTGACGGAGGCTATAGCCCGTTGTGCAGAAGATTCATCAAAGATATCATCTTCATTAAACAGACACGATTGCATCATCAGGCAAACGCAAGTCAGTAAGCCATATATTTTAATCTTTCTCATATCCTACAATTATTAAAGCGTACTTAAATCTAATTCGGTAATTTCACTTTGCCGGCGCAAAACAATTTCGCGCAATTTGTCTAAATCAAGTCCCCAGGAATTGAGCATGTAATCAAATACAATCTCAAATTTCTTTTCTATGATCGGTCTTCCTGTTGTGCCGGCACTTGCTAGCATATCTTCCCAAGTACTAGCGTCATTGGTGACATAAATAGCAACCATCTCCGCAAAATCTTCCGTAGCACGGTCCATTGCATAAGGAGAGATAAATCCTTTTTGCAGAGCAACCGACTCAGATACCCTATACCAGCTTGAACCTACGTAGTCGGATTCCGATATACGATCGTATGATGTATCATAGGCTTTTTTCTGATTAAGAATATGTGTAAATTCATGATGCATTGTCTTGAAATAGTACTCATTTAATTGAGCTACACTGAGATTGTTTTTATCTATTTCATTTACACGAAACAGGGTTACTTTCATTCCTCCTTCGGCTTGTCCGAGGATCATACCTGACTCGGTATAAGCAACATTTCCAATGAATTGGAGTAGTTTAGGGACATACGTACGGGTCATGTCAATTCCCCATATTTCGTCATAAGCTTCCATCCATACAAATTTTACAATCTTAGCCAATGTAATTGCGTTGTCATACTTGGCTGGAACCAGATGATATTCTACATCCGTTTCATTGTCATCCAGACGATATTTCACCTGGATATTATAAGTGTAAACATAGTTGTCAAGTAGCCATTTGTCAAACTCGTTGGGCTCATAAACTTCAGTAGGATCAAATATACTGCGTTTGGTATCAATATCATCTTTATTACATGAGCCTAAAAAAACGGCTATAGTAACGATCAATGTATATATTATATATTTTTTCATAACTTATCGATTTTTATTTAGTTCTAGGGTTTGGTTTTAATCCGGCTGAAATAACATCGCTCGGTATCTGTATTGCTCGACGAGGATCATTGGGTTCCAGCTTATCTGTGACGGTAATAGTACCATTATCATTCATTAAACGACGATAGATAGTAATACCGTAGCGTTTAATATCCTGCCAGCGTAACCCTTCATGTAAAGTTGTTAAACGTCGTGCATGAAGTATGCAGTGGATTACATTTTCCTGTGTTTCATTTGTTATAGTAAAGTCGGGGTTCAATTTTTTCTTAACTGTAGATTCAGTAGGAGTGTAATATTCCATGCTTCCGTAGAAATCGTTTATAGATTCTGTGGTAAGCGGGGTAGTAGAACGTGTGTATGCTTCTCGCCATATATTTAAATCAGCAATTGCCTGTGGATACATTTCTTTCATCGCATAAGCTTCTGCACGACAGAGTAATGTTTCATCTGTAGTAAATGCTGCATTGATCATGTGTCCGTTGATTGTTCCGGCTACTGCGTCAACCACTTCTTTATATTGAGTTATTTTCATAACAACGATTTTGGTCGGCAGTGCACTTGAGTTACTCCAAACACCCATATAATAGTCACTTCCCCAAGGACCGACGGAATTGCATGTCTCATTGCCTACTTTCGGTCCATGGGCGTATCTTTCGCCTAGTCCATAAGGTGCATGAACATATCCCCAATAAGAACCTGCACTGACCAATAATAAGTTAGCGCCATTCGTTGCATCTACATAAGCATTTGGCTGAACACTGCCATTTATGTCTAGTGCACCCAAAGATTTCCAGTCGCGTACAGAGGTGGCTGGATTGCTTCCTAATACTTTTGTTGCGTAATCGATCACCTTAGTGTAATTGGATTTATCCGATTTTACATAGTACAAGTAAAAGCGTGCAGCAAAAGCTTGAGCTGCTTTCTTTGTAAAGTGATATTTGGGGACTGCATAAATATCAGTAACCAGATCTAGACCTTCCAATAGATCTTTCTCAATATTTTGGTATACCTCCTCTAGAGTTCCGCGTTGATAATCAGGGCTTACGGTTGTCTCTATCGTTTTCATGTAGGGGATACCCAAGTCTGAACTTGCTTGGCTGCTATAAGCGTTACAAAATATATTGGCAAGTAAAAAATGAGCATAGGCGCGACATACTAGGGCTTCTCCCTTTTCAGCGCTAAGAGAAGCTGGATTTCCTGCGTCTTCAATCACTTTCAAAACCTCGTTGCAGGCAGAGATTGCCATATAGCAAGATTCCCAAAGTGCATGGGGAGAGTCCTGATCTTGTTCTGCAGAGTCTGCCCACTTATAGAGATCTTCTTGCAAACGGTTGAAAGAAGAAAAGCGATTCGGATAAGCATCAGTATTGTCTGATGACATTTCCCCCATCTCACAGATTGCTGTAGTAGGATAGGCGGAAAGTAATATTTTGCCAACATTGTTTTCATTCAGCTCGGTACGATTGTCGGGAAGCTCATCTAAGAAATTAGAACACGATGAGAGCCCTATTGCGAGCGCGGCCACACTGGCCATTATTATGTATTTCTTCATATTCGTTCTTATTTTAAATTATAACCCCAGTCTTAAAGTAATAGTAAATTGGCGGGGAACCGGTGAGGCAACACCACCTGCATTAAAGAATTCCGGGTCCTGACCATTTAGCTTATCATCCGCATAGATTAAGAAAAGGTTGGTGGCTTGGACTTTCAGCGAGAGGTCTGTTAACTTCAATGGGTTGATCCATGCTTTGGGGAAGTCATAAGCCAGTGAGATTTCTTTCAGACGGATAAAATCCCCCTTTGCAATGCGTTCTGTTGAATAATTGTAAGCATTGTAGGCATACTTCAAGTCTTCATTGCTGTCGTACATACGTTTGCTCAAAATAGCAGGAACATTAGTCTTTGCTTCGTCTCCGGGGAGTGTCCATCGATTTTTAAATTCACGAGTCATTGCCGTTAGATCCGAATAATATGCTTTGAATACGGGATTTAAACGGATAACATTTCCAAATGAATAAGTGATAAATAAATTCAAACGGAAACCTTTGTATGAGAACATATTACCCAAACTACCTGTAATGGTAGGATCAGTCGGACCTTCATACTTCAGGAAACCAGTATTTTGGCGTTCCTGGAAATTTATATCGGTACTAGTCGCTTCGCCCTTTTCATTTATAATGACTGGAATACCATCTTTGTCGAGACCTACAAATGGGATAGAGAATAGCCCACGAACCGGATAGCCTTGTTTAGCGAATCCATTACCGGAAATAAGCTCCATCACATTCGCATTTTGTTTCAAATCAGTGACTTCATTTTTTGCATTAGAGAATATAAAGTCGGTGTTCCAGTTGAAATCTTTTGTTTTAATATTCTTAGTTGATAAAGTGAATTCAATACCATGTGATTTCATTGAAGCGATATTTGCATACTTCAGGATCTGTCCACCTGCGCCTTGTGTATTAACGATACCAATCAAGTCGTAGTTGTTACGTTTGTACCAGTCTACAGCTAAATTAATGCGGTTATTCAAGAAGCCCATGTCGGCACCAATATTCAACTCGTGCTTCTTTTCATAAGTTAATTCGCTATTTTCTAGTTCCTTAATATACAATCCGGACTCCTGGATAGAAGTAAATGGTCGATAAGGACTATAGCTGGTTATAATAGCCTGTGAGTTCGTTACGTCTGCCGGACCGCGGTCGGCTGTTAACGAATAAGATGCTTTCAGTGTAAAGTGTGAAAGAACAGAAGTTAAATTGCTGAAGAATTTTTCTTCATGGGCATTCCATGCTCCTGATACGTTCCATGTAGGTAACCAACGTGCCGAGCGGCTCTTACCCATACGGTTGGTACCTTCGTAGCGGGCTGTTCCATTCACAGTATAACGACCTTTATAAGAGTAGGTAGCATTGGCGAAGAAGGCGGCACTACGGCTACGGGTCTGACTCAATGAGTAGTAATTATTGCCGTCTTCGATACCTTTTTTGAAGAATTCATATACATAGTAGGGTATTTCGCCCATTGAGTATTGCATACCCCACCCTTGATAGTAATTCTTTGATCGGTCTGTAGAGTTGATTTCTGTTCCTGCAAAGAAGTTAGTGATATGTATATCATTAAATACGTGGTTCCAACTAGCTGTAGCTCGGAAGTCGTAACCTAGCATCTTATAGTCTCTACGTTGATAAATACCACCTTCCGGTAAGATAGAGATCGGTAGTGCATATGGATTATCTGGGTTCTTATAAAGAAATGGATTGCGGTCCATAATTGTCTTGTCATCTAGACCTGCACGATAAGCCGATGCCTGGTTTGACTGGTCTTTAATGTTGTGCTCCTGTGAAGTTGATTGATACTTCACGGCTCCCAAAGCGCTTAGCTCTAATCCGGTAATTGGTTTCCATTTCAACTCGCCTTGGAACTTTAAATCTGCAATGTTCAGTTCCATGTAATTGTTGTCCAGTTCGTTCAGAATGTTGAAATCAGCATAGTTGCTGGTGTAATAAGTGTTTGGGTCTAATGTACGTGAAGTATTCAATGCATATGAATAGGGGTTGATGTCAAATTCACGTTTTACCTGACCGTTTACTAGGTCAATGTCTTGTCCTAAAGTTCCCGGTGCTTTTTGCTTACGATAAGAAGCACTTGATATCAAGTTTATGCTTAGGTTCTTTAAGATATTATGATTCATATTTAAGTTGGCTGTATAGCGATCAACTCCACTTTGCTTGTACCATCCCGGATCGTGCATAGCACTTAAAGAAGCATAGAACGATGACTTTTCTGTACCAGAGCTAAGACTTACAGAATGATTCTGACTTAGACTGGGAGAGAAAAGTGTGTCAAACCAATCGGTATTTCTCATTTCAGCTTCACGTAGATAGGCATTTTTAGCTTCGTCAGTATTTAATAACGCATATTGTCCGGTAGTAGGATCGTATGTGTTAATTAACTGATACATCTTTCCGTATACACCACTTTCTGCAGTTCGGGAGGTTTCAGCGAAATTTAACCAGCCTTTCTGTTGCATTTCTTTGTATACTCCCATCTGATCTTGCGAGTTCATGATGTTAAAGTCATTGTAGCTTGGTACTAAACGGGTAGTAAATTCACCGGTATAGCTTATTCTACTGACTCCAGCTTTACCTTTCTTTGTAGTAACAACGATTACACCTGCCATTGCACGTGCGCCATAGATTGAGGTTGCTGAGCCGTCTTTCAAAATCTGAAAGCTTTCAATATCATCTGCGTTCAGACCAGCAATAGCCGAACTAATTAGAGTTTCAGCATCGCCTGAAGATAGTTGATCAGCGCTGACTTCTACAGCGTCTTCCATAATAACTCCATCCACTACCCATAATGGTTTGGAGCTACCATAAATGGAGGTAGCACCGCGAACGCGGATTTTGGGAGCTGTACCAAATGTACCGGATACATTCTGGACTGACACACCCGCAGCACGGCCTTCAAGACCACGGCTGATATCTGCCATACCATTAAGTTTTACGCCTTCTGCATCAAGTTTTGTTGCAGCTCCCGTGAAAAGGCGCTTGTCCATTTTTTGCATACCGGTTACCACTACTTCCTCCAGAACTTCTGCATCTGGTTTCATCAGAATTCTTATTGTTCCTGTTTTGATAGGAATCTCCTGAGTTTTCATTCCAATGTAGCTAATTTTCAAAGTTCTAGCAGAACTTGGTACATCGTTTATGGTAAACTTACCATCGATATCGGTGACTGTTCCCATCGTTGTACCTTTCACTAATACGGATGCTCCCACAACAGGCTGATCATCTTCCTCAGAAATGACGACACCTGTCACCTTTTTAGGTGTTTGGGCAATCACTAGACCTATGCTTGCCAGCAAGCAGGCCAATAACAGCATTAATTTTCTTTTCATAAACACTCTTTATTATTATAAGAATTAGTAAGTCGCTTATTTTCGCTTAGTGCTATTTTGCAAATATAAGCACATATTTATAAATACAAAACAATTATTCAAAATAAATTTGAAAACTATTGTAAATACATTATGATAGTTATGAAGATAAATATATATCATCAAACTATCATAATGTCACATTTATGTCAGTCTGTGCAAATTTAGCCCTATTCAAATAATCATTATGTCATCTAAACACTTCCTTTTTATCTTTAACTAAGCCTTGAATAATATAAAAATTATATTAGATATAAATAATTAGTATGAAAATAGGTTATAGGAGAATATGATACAATTATGTGTTACGTAAAAAAGAGAAAATAAAATAAGTTCTGCTAGAACTTTGAAGATTAGCTATATCGGATTGAAAACTCAGGAGGTCCCCATAAAAGCAGGAACGATAAGAATTCTGATGAAACCAGATGCAGAAGTTCTGGAGGAAGTAGTGGTAACCGGCATGCAAAAAATGGACAAACGCCTTTTTACTGGTGCAACTCAACAATTAACAGCTGATAATGTAAAATTGGATGGTCTCCCTGATATTAGCCGTGGACTTGAAGGGCGTGCTGCGGGTGTGTCAGTCCAGAACGTATCCGGTACGTTTGGTACTGCTCCTAAAATTCGTGTACGTGGTGCTACCTCCATTTATGGTAGCTCCAAACCATTATGGGTGGTGGATGGAGTTATTATGGAAGATGCTATTGATGTGGGACCTGATGATTTATCTTCTGGTGATGCTGAAACTCTGATTAGTTCGGCTATTGCTGGTTTAAATTCCGATGATATTGAGAGCTTTCAGATTTTGAAAGACGGTTCAGCAACCTCAATCTATGGTGCACGTGCAATGGCAGGTGTAATTGTTGTTACTACAAAGAAAGGTAAAGCTGGAGTCAGCAAAATTAATTATACGGGTGAGTTTACTACGCGTATGGTGCCCTCATACAAAGAGTTCAATATTATGAATTCTCAGGAGCAAATGGGAATATATAAAGAATTGGAGCAAAAAGGTTGGTTGAATAGTGCTGATTTATTTCGTGCAAAGAATTCAGGTGTGTACGGACGTATGTATAAACTGATCGACCAGTTTAATGAAACGAATGGTCAATTTGGGCTGATGAATACTTTAGAAGCACGTAATGCTTATTTGACCGAAGCCGAAATGCGTAATACCGACTGGTTTGATGTATTATTCTCAAATAATATTTCACAGAATCACTCTGTAAGTATTACTTCAGGTTCTGATAAATCATCTTTTTATGCGTCATTGAGTGCCATGCTTGATCCGGGATGGTATAAGCAGAGTGAAGTGAAACGTTATACAGCCAATTTGAATACGACTTATAATATCTTAAAGAACCTAAGCATAAACTTGATATCAAGTGCTTCTTACCGTAAACAGAATGCACCAGGTACCATGAACTCATCATTGGACGTTGCGGCAGGTCAGGTTACACGTGATTTTGATATCAACCCCTATTCATACGCACTGAATACTTCACGTACATTAGATCCTAATACAGATTATGTGGCTAATTATGCTCCATTTAATATTCTCCGTGAATTGGACAATAATTTTATTGAGTTGAATGTTGTTGATGTAAAGTTCCAGGGGGAGTTGAAATGGAAGGTGTTGCAGGGCCTAGAAGTCAGTGCGCTGGGTGCTGTGCGTTATCAATCATCATCACAAGAACATAATATAATGGATGATTCTAATCAAGCAATTGCTTATCGTACGGGGTTGGACGATGCTACTATTCGTGATGAAAACGACTGGTTGTATAAGAATCCAGATAACCCATATGCATTACCTATTTCGATTCTTCCTGAAGGAGGTATTTATCAGCGTCAAGATCGTAAGATGTTGGGACTGGATTTCCGTGGTACTGTATCATGGAATCATCTATTTGCAGAAAAGCATATAACTAATCTTTTTGCAGGAATGGAAGTAAATGATCTTCAACGCTCTAACTCTTCATTCCAAGGATGGGGTATGCAATATTCTATGGGTGAGATTCCATCATATGTTTATCAGTACTTTAAGAAAGGTATTGAGACTGGAGAAAAGTATTATTCTATGGGGCATACTAGATATCGGAGTGTAGCTACATTTGCAAATGCTACTTATTCGTATGACGGACGTTATACGCTGAATGGTACTTTCCGCTATGAAGGAACTAATAGAATGGGGCGTAGCCGTTCTGCTCGTTGGCTGCCAACGTGGAATCTTTCTGCAGCGTGGAATGTTCATGAAGAGAAATTCTTCCAATCACTTCAACCAACGCTTTCAAATTTGACATTTAAGGCATCTTACTCATTGACAGCTGATCGTGGTCCGGCTGATGTAACAAATTCACAAGCTATTATTAAGAGTTATTCACCTTATCGTCCTTTCACTGATATTCAAGAAACGGGTCTTCATATAGTGGATTTGGAAAATAGTGAATTAACGTATGAAAAGAAGCATGAATTGAATATAGGAGTGGATGTAGGTTTTATTAATAATCGCATTAATCTTTCAGCTGACTGGTACACGCGCAATAACTATGACCTGATTGGGTTGATTCCAACACAAGGAGTGGGAGGTACTATTTATAAATATGCCAATGTAGCTACAATGAAGTCACATGGTATTGAATTTACCCTTTCAACCAGCAATATTAAAACGAAAGACTTCTCATGGAATTCTGATTTTATTTTTTCTCATGCTAAGAATGAAGTTACTGATTTGCGAGGACGTACTCGTATGATGGAACTTGTTTCGGGAAATGGATTTGCACGTGAAGGATATCCTGTGCGCGGGCTTTTCTCCATTCCTTTTGCAGGTTTGGATGAAAAAGGTATTCCTATGTTCGATATCAATGGAAATATAACATCGACTGATATTAATTTCCAGGAACGTGAGAAGTTAGATTATTTGAAATATGAAGGTCCGACAGATCCTACAATAACTGGTAGTTTCGGTAACGTTTTTGCATATAAAGGGTTTAAACTCAATGTATTCATGACTTATTCATTTGGTAATGTTGTTCGTTTGAATCCATATTTTAATTATAAATATTCCGATTTGAGTGCTATGCCTCGTGAATTCAAGAATCGTTGGACGCTTTCTGGGGATGAGGCAAAGACTAATATTCCTGCAATCTTGAGTAATCCGCAATATGAAGCAAACCGAACATTGTATAAAGCTTACAATGCTTACAATTATTCTACAGAGCGAATTGCAAAAGGTGATTTTATCCGTATGAAAGAAATCTCACTTTCTTATGAGTTTCCTAAGAGCTGGATTTCTGCTGCGAAGATTTCCAATCTTTCTTTGAAGTTACAGGCAACTAATTTATTCCTTATTTATGCAGATAAGAAATTGAATGGTCAAGATCCTGAATTCTTTAATACTGGTGGTGTAGCTTCACCGGTGCCACGTCAGTTTACATTAACTCTGCGTTTAGGATTGTAAGAGAATGATTTTAATAATAAAAAAAAAGATTAAAGATGAGACGAAATCAATTATATATTCCATTGTTCATCGCAACGCTTGCTATTGTCGGTAGCTCTTGTAATGATTTTCTTGACGAATTACCAGATAACCGGACGGAGCTGAATTCTGAGCAAAAAATAGCTAAAATGCTTGTTTCTGCTTATCCGGAAGGATCTGCGAATGAACTGTTTGAACTTTATAGTGATAATACCGACGATAACAGTGCCAGATATTCTTATTATAAGTTATCTGAGGAAGAGTGCTATAACTGGAAAGATACCCAGGAAGAATATCAGGATACGCCTACAAATCTTTGGGAAACCCATTATATAGCTATTGCTTCTGCTAACATGGCTTTGGAAGAGATTGAGAAACGGGGAAATCCGGAATCGTTGATGCCGCAGCGAGGAGAGGCTCTTGTTTGTCGGGCGTACAATCATTTTGTATTAGCAAATATTTTTTGTAATGCTTATAATACTCATGCATCACAGGAATTAGGTATTCCTTATATGACTAAAGTTGAAACAACTGTGCAACCACAATACGGGCGGGGTACTTTGCAGGAGACTTATGAGAAGATTGAGAAGGACTTATTAGATGGTATGGCTCTTATTTCCGATGATAGTTATTCTGTGCCGAAATATCATTTCACAAGGAAAGCTGCATATGCTTTTGCTGCACGTTTCTATCTTTATTATATGAAGCCTGACTTTTCTAATTGTGATGAGGTGATAAAATATGCAGATCGTGTGTTGGGAAGTGATCCTGCTGCCGAATTACGGGATTGGGAAGCGTTGGGAAAACTCTCTGCTAATGATAATGTACAGCCCGACGCATATATTGCTTCTACAAGTAAGGCTAACTTGTTGATAGGTAGTACCGTATCTAACTGGGGTATTATTCTGAGTAATTACATGACAGGAAAACGTTATCTACATAATAAGTTAATTGCTTCTTACGAAACATCACGTTCTTCCGGATTATGGGGTATCCCTGACCGCATGTATATGCAGCCTTTTACAACATCGGGCTATGAATGCAGTATGTTGAGAAAGGGCGGTTATTATGCTGGTGACTACCTGTATTATATGCCTGTGATTTTCTCTACAGACGAGACTTTGCTTTGCAGGGCTGAGGCTTATACGCTGAAAAAGAACTATCCAATGGCTGCTGCAGATCTTACTACATGGGAGAAAGCATATACTTCTAATAAGCAAACTTTAACTCCGGGGATGATAAATGAGTATTATGATAAGATGGATTATTACAATCCGACACAAAATCCGACTCCCAAGAAAAAGCTTCAGCCTGATTTTACTATTGAATCAGGTATACAGGAGAACTTTATTCACTGCATTCTGCATATGAGACGTATTGCTACTTTGCACGAAGGTCTGCGCTGGCCGGATATTAAACGTTATGGAATTGTTATCTATCGCCGTTCTATTGCTAATAACAATATAGTCGTAACAGATGAAATGCCGGTAAATGACGCAAGACGTGCTATGCAAATTCCTAAGAGTGTAGTTCTGGCAGGAATGCAACCCAATCCACGTACTGAAAATTAAAAGGAGGAAATAATATGAAGAAATATTATATTTATATACTAACGGCTGTTTTGCCCATTCTTTGGGGAGCCTGTAATAATGGCGATGATATTGACACCAAGCATAGTATTTTTTCAACAGAGCCAATGGAACATAATGGTTTTGATGAATGGTTGCTTGCTAATTATACATATCCGTATAACGTTGATTTCAAGTATCGTATGCAAGATATTGAAAGTGATCACAAATATAATCTGGTACCGGCGGATTACGATAAATCGGTTGCTTTGGCCAAGATTATCAAGCATGTATGGATGGAGGCATATACTGAACTTGCCGGACCGGCTTTTCTTCGGTCTTATGTGCCAAAAACTTTTCACTTGATAGGTTCTCCGGCTTATGATAGCAGTGGTACGAAGGTGTTGGGTACTGCCGAGGGAGGAAAGAAGATAACATTGTACGAAGTGAACAGTCTGGACTTTGAGAATGTCGATATCGAAGTTTTGAATGAGTATTACTTTAAGACGATGCACCATGAATTTGCACATATCCTGCATCAGAAGCGTAATTATGACCCATCGTTTGATCGCATTACCGAAGGAAAATATGTTGGTTCCGACTGGTATTTCTATGTTGCTGAAAATGGAAATTCATATTTGCGAGAGGATGCGGATGCATGGCCGGAAGGATTTGTGACGGCATATGCGATGAGTGAGGCAAGAGAAGATTTTGTAGAGAATATCGCCATGTATGTTACTCACGATCAGGCTTACTGGGATAATATGCTGAAGGTTGCCGGAACTGCCGGAGCGGCTATTATTAATCAGAAGTTTACTATTGTATACAATTATATGCTTGAAACTTGGGGTATTAATTTAGATGATTTGCGTGAGATTGTGTTAAGGCGTCAGCAAGAAATTCCGGAGCTGGATTTAAGTACTATTGAATAAAACAGGAAGATTATGAAAAAGAATATAATGATTTATTTGTTGATGGCTCTTGTATGCTTTGGTTTGCAATCCTGTCTTTTCCAGGAAGAGGATTATTTTGATGATTCTTCAGCGAACCGTGCAACAGAGGAAGTGAAGCAATATAGTGAGCTATTAGAATCGGCATCTAATGGTTGGAGAATGGAATATTACATAGGTCAGGACTATGCTTTGGGAGGCATAACTCTTCTGTGCAAGTTTGATGGTCAGCGAGTTACAATGGCATCTCAAGGATACGAAGGCGATGAGACTATTTCCTCTCTTTATAAGGTTGTATCGGAGGAAGCTACTATGCTTACATTCGACACTTATAATGCTTTTATTCATGCATATGCCAAGCCACAAGGCGGAGGTTCCAACCCAAATGCCAACCTGCAAGGAGATTATGAGTTTATTATAAAAGAAGCTTCAGCCGAGAAAATTGTAATGCAGGGCAAAAAGTATGGAAATACGATAGTAATGTATGCGCTTCCGGATGATTTGAACTGGGAGGCATATATAAACTCTGTGAATGACGTAGAAGAGAATGCTTTCTTTATACAATATCAGTTGTTGGTTGATGGAAATTTAGTTGGTATGACGCAGCGAAGTAATTATACTTTTGTTATAGCCTATAATGATGGTGGTAACATTGTACAAGAGCAATCTCCTTTCCTTTTTACAACCGATGGCTTTCGTTTCCGGGAACCAGTTTCACTGGCAGGAGTAACTGTGCAAAATTTTGTGTGGGACCCTTCCTCCGAGCTTTTTACTTGTACTGACGAGGGGGCAACTAACGTTAAAATGAAAGGAATTTATCCGGAGGGATATATTAAATATAATGATTATCTAGGTAATTATACTCTTACCTGCAAGATGTATAAAGATAATAATTTGACAGACGAAGAATTACCAATATCTATTATAGAGGATGTAGAAAATAAGAGTTATATTCTCAAGGGACTAATTGGTGATATAGTGCTCGATTATGATAGAGGTGAAGGAATTATGTCCTTTAAGACTCAAAAGGTAGGTTATATATCAGGATATTATTTGGGATGTACTACATATTGTTATGCCATGGGATTTTATCCTACATATATTAGTTATCAGGCAGGTCTGATGTTTGGTTTTGTGGCAAATGTACAACAGTCTCCGTTTGGATTTACATTTGAGGATGATGGGGTATTCGAAGCAGTAGGTGGTGCAAAAGCTGATTATATGGCCTTCGACCGCTATTCGGCACCTGATTATAGTCAAAGTTCATATGTTCAAGGGGTGGCACGTATGTATGGAGAGATGGTCTTTATGAAAGTTGAGGAATAAATAAAAAACTAGATTATGAAAAATATACTGAATTTATACTTAATAATATTCTGCTTATTTTTTGTTGCAGGATGTTCTTCAGATGACGATGCTGCCACTGTAAAATTGACAATTATAAAATCAGATTTGGATATGAAAGCTAGTGGTGGCACTGGAACTGTCGAATTTGCAGCAACTGGAACTGTCACGGCTACGGTGAATGCCGATTGGTGTCAGGTAATCGAAGTTGCAGATCATAAAGTTTCCATTTCTGTAGATGCTAATACGGGTTATCCGGGGCGTAGCGCACAAATCGTTTTAACTGATGGTGTGAGTACGCAGCAAGCAACCATACTGCAGGAAGGAGCTATTTGGAAATATAATAGAGATGCTACCTATTTCACATTGACAGATGCTGCAGAGGAGGTCCCTGTTGAAATGTCGAGTAATTTGCCTATTCAGGTATCTATTCCAGCAGATGCTTCTCAATGGTTATCCTATGAAATGACGAGTGATGGATTTAAGTTTATTGCAACAGAGAATCTCACTGGTAAAATTCGTTCGGCCATTGTAAAAGTGACTACTGGCATTCGTGAAATTGAATATGCTTTATTGCAGTACGATATTGATGACTTATTGGGACAATGGACAGGTGTTGTGAAAGTCGTTGCTACAGCATTTGGTATTAATCAAGTTCTTTCATTAGAGGAAAATACTCAAATTGTTAAAAATCCGGGTGGTAATGGCTATATATTCCAGCTACCAATGACAAGGCTGTTGGGAGCAACGATTGTTTTAGCGGTCACCTATCAAGATGGAGCTTTAGCTATAACCACTCCACAGCAGCAAAATTATGCTTTGTCTGATGGGCAAGGAGGAGTGATGTACGGCTCAATAATAACTAAAACTGATGATGGTTTGTATTTACAGGGAAAAATTATTCTTTCTCCTGTATTAATGAATGATGGGCAGGTTGCGTTAGCTTATATTACAGATGCATATATGTCAATGGGATTATTTAAGGGAAGAGTTCCGTCTCCTGCAAATTATGCAGGACTTTCTATTGATTTTCCTGCTATTTTGATGCAATATGCTGAATAATATTTTGCATGAAATACTATTTTTATATAGTGGTTTAACTGTTTGTTATGAGAAGAACTTGCATTAATTGATCCTAAGAGCTATTATCGTAAGGTAGTAGCTCTTAATATTTAAATATTTATTTAATAATCTTTATATTACGCATCAATCCACCATACTTAGCCCTTTTCACTGCACTACCTTTGAAAATGGTTTTATATTGCTCCTCACTCAGCGAATGCCAATCATCCTTCCTCATACTTAACAAAGAAGGAGACGGTTGAAATTCGGCTGTCCGGCAAGGAGTGGCAAAGCGATTCCAAGGGCAAGCTTTCAGGCATTCGTCACAGCCATATATTTTATTACCCATTTTTTTGCCTACATTGAGCGAAAGTTCCCCACGATACTCAATGGTAAGATAAGAAAGACATCTCTCGGAATTGAGCCTGAAAGGGGCTTCCAGCGCTTTTGTCGGGCAGGCATCCAGGCAACGTGTACACGAACCGCATTGATTTCGTTGTGGAGAGTCATAATTGTCAGCTTCCCTATCAAGAATAATTTCCCCTAAGAAGAAGCAGGAGCCGGCGTGAGGAATGATGAGATGTGTATTCTTTCCTATCCATCCCAAGCCGGTACGCCATGCCCAATAACGTTCGAGTATGGGAGCGGTATCACAGAATATGCGGCCTTGAAGCGGAGAAGCGGAGGTTTGGGATACTGGGGCTTGGGGTGCTGAGGCGTAGTTTTCAGTATATGTGCCGATATTGTTTGTCGAGGCGATAGTACTGTCTGTTTCTTCGGAGAATGAAACTTCTTTTTCTATAAACTCAAAAAGTTCCTTCAATTTCCCCTTCATCACATCGTGATAATCTTTCCCGTAGGCATACCATGCAATCTGATACTCACCTTCGGGAAGTTTTTTTGCCGGATAATAGTTTAGCGCAACGCTGATCACCGTACGTGCCCCTTCCACCAACAAGCGCGGATCGAGCCGTTTATCCTCATAATTCTGCATATACGCCATCTCTGCCTGGCAACCGTCCGCCAGCCATTGACGGAAGGCGGTAGCCACAGTTTCATCCACAGCTTCGGCAGGCGCCAGTCCGCAGGCGGAAAAGCCGAGGCGTAGTGCTTCGGCTTTAATTCGGTCTGAGGAGAGGAGCTTTTCCATTAAAATACCTTGAATTCATAGCCCTCCGCTTTCAGAAATTCGATGGCACGGGGGAGGGCATATTGCAGATTCCCGTTGTTCCACGATTTCAGAGAGTCGTGGAAGGTGATGATGGAACCGTTGCGTACGTAGCGTTTTACGTTATTCAGTACCTGTTCCGGGCGCATTCGCTTACTGTAGTCACGGGTTACGAGGTCCCACATAATGATACGGTAATGGTGGCGAAGAGTGTAATATTGCCGGAATCCCATGTGCCCATGTGGCGGGCGGAACAAGTCCGAGTGGATAATTTCGTCTACCCGTCTGGTGTTGGCCAGATAATCCGGATTGGAATATTCAAAGCCGCGGATGTGGTTGAAAGTATGGTTGCCGATGCGGTGTCCGTGTTCTACCACCATCCGGTATTCGTCCGGGTGTTTGCGGATATTGTCGCCTACCATGAAGAAGGTAGCTTTAATATCGTGTTTCTTCAGTAGCTCCAGTACCCAAGGGGTTACTTCCGGGATAGGGCCGTCGTCAAAAGTCAGGTAGACAGCCCGTTCGTTTGGGTCCATCCGGAAGATGGCTTGTGGATACAGCGCTCGGAAGAACCAAGGTGGTTGTTCTATAAACATAAGAGTCTTTATTAATAAGTAACAGGTAATAAGTAATAAGTAATAACCGTGCGGCTTATGGCGCAGCTTATTACTTATTACTTAATACTTATTACTTAGTTTTTATTTCCCTTTCATTCTCGCAACATACTCATTGTATAGCTGGTCGAGTTGTTCCGAGTAATGTTTAGCCAATTCTTCTGATTTGTATTTCTCCATCAGGCGTACTTCTGCGTCAAGCAGTCCTGCGTTGTACATGAAGTTTTCGCTGGCGATGGAAAGTTGGTAATCAGTCAGGCTGAGATACCAGATCATGTATTCGAGAGACTTGTTGGCAAGTTCGTCGATGATCTTGTTCGCTTTTTCGTTTTGTCCCAGCTGGTAGTAGGCTTCCGCCATTTGGAAGGCGCCGTTTGCCCAGTCATACGGTACGTTGTATGACGGGATCATCTTCTCGGCGTAGTCGAGTGCGGCGAGTGCCTTGTCTTTTTTGCCTTCTTTGATGAGCTGTCCTACGAGCTGTGTGAAGATGCGCCGGTGTGTGTAGCACATACGCATTACGTTTTCGTCGATGTAGATGCCCGGTTTCTCGATGCCGCCGAACTTGAACTTGTTCATCAGGTTGTCGTACATCTTTTCGCTGTCGATCTTGCTGTTCAGCTTGTCCGTATCGAACGGAGTGAAGCGGTATGCCAGACCTTCCTGCGTGAAGTGGTTGTCCATGCCGAGGTGGTTTTCACTGCCTACGGTGATAGCCATGTAGATGGGACGTTCCCAGTTGGCGTTGGCAAGCATTTCGAGCATCATCAGTTCGCTCTTGTAGAGGGCGCGTTTGGGATTGCCGTTGGCGTCTCTCAGCAAGATGGTCATATATTCGGGGATGGAGTCGCCCAGTGCTTCCGGTATCTTCATGCCGGAACGGCGGACAGCTTCCTTGTCGATCTTCATTACGATGCTGTCGGTAGGGATGACGCGCAGTCCTTCCTTATCCGAACGAACCCAGTATTTGAGGATATTCTTCAGTTCATACGGGTTTTCTCCGAACTGTTCTTTCAGTTCGTTCATCGCTTCCGGATTTCCGTTTTCGAGCGCGCTGTCTGCCTGTGCATACATCTGGTCGATATTCTTCTTTACTTCCGGACGGATGGGGATGTATTCGTTCTGGCCTTCGACGTATTCCACACGGTCCCAAGTGATCGGGAGTGACGGAGAGTCGTAGGCGGGACGTTTCATCTGGTCGATGTACCAGTCGGTTTGCAGGTAACTGAGGTTACAGGTACGTGCATCGGTACGGAAACCTTCTGTCTCCTGATTGTACCACAACGGGAAAGTATCGTTGTCACCATTGGTGAAGATGATCGGATTTCCTTCTTCCTGCAAGGTCATCAGATAGTTCTGACCGAAGTCACGGGCAACAAAGCGTCCGCTACGGTCGTGGTCGTCCCATGTCTGTCCGGCCATTTGGATGGGGACAAGCAGACAGAGTACTGATGCGAGAGCGGCAGCCGGAACTTCTTTCATCTTGCAGTAATCGCGTAACATGCGGATGATACCTGCGACTCCCATACCTACCCAGATGGCGAAGGCGTAGAACGAACCGGCATACGCATAGTCACGTTCACGCGGCTGCGCAGGTGTCTGGTTAAGGTAGAGCACAATGGCGATACCTGTCATAAAGAACAGGAAGAACACCACCCAGAATTGCTGGATACCCCGCTGGCTGTGGTATGCTTGCCAGAAGAGTCCGATCAGGCCGAGCAGCAGCGGCAGGCAGTAGAATACGTTGTGTCCTTTGTTGTTTTTGAGGTCCTGCGGAAGCAATTCCTGGTTGCCCACCAGCAGATTGTCGATAAATGGGATTCCGGTGATCCAGTTACCGTGTTCTATTTCTCCGCTGCTCTGAATGTCGTTCTGCCGTCCGGCAAAGTTCCACATAAAGTAGCGCCAGTACATGAAGTTGAGCTGGTAGGAGAAGAAGAACTTGATGTTTTCCCATTGGTTCGGTACGTTCACCATCACCATTTCGCCGCATTGGTCGTATGGGACGTCATGCCCCTTGATGTCTACCCACTGCTTGTAGAGTGAGGAGTGCGCGGAGCTGTACATACGGGGGAAAAGCATACTCAACTCATCCACGTATTCGTATTCCGTATCGTAACGAGAGATATAATAATGATCCTTCTCGTTTTTATCTTTCTTAATGACACGGCTCCAAGTCGGCTCACCCTCTTTCGATACAGGTACGCAAGTACCGCCTTGGTTCTCACGCTTCACCTCAGAGACATAGGTCTGACCGTAGATCAACGGAGTCTTACCGTATTGCTCGCGAGCCAAATAAGTACGCAAGGTAAAGATATCTTGCGGAGCGTTTTGGTTCATAGGCGTATCGGCTGTCGCACGGATCAATGTCAAGGCATAGGATGAATAACCCACTACGATTACCATCAAGCAGACCAAGATCGTATTCAGCATCTTGATATTTACCTTCTTGCTCATGAACAAATAAGCCGTCAAGGCCGCCGTGAGGATCACGGCGATCACGTAACCGCTACCGATAAACGGAATACCCAACAATACGATCGAGAGGATAAAGGATATCTTCATCCGCACCGGATGGATCTCGTCTTGCATCGTCTCCCAGATCGCCCAGATCAAGGAAGCCGCCAAGATAATCACGAACGCATATACACCCGAGTTATACGGCATACCGAACGTATTGACAAACAACAGCTCGAAATAACCGCAAACCTCAACCAAGCCTTGTACGACACCATACATCATCAAGCCCACGATAGCGAACGACACCAATAAAGCGATCAGCGTACCCTTCATCGTAGGATTCGGGAATTTCTTATAATAATATACCAACACGATAGCCGGGATACACAATAAGTTCAGCAAATGGACACCGATACTCAGACCCATCAAATAAGCGATCAGCACGATCCAACGATCGGCATGCGGACGATCGGCGGCTTCTTCCCATTTCAAGATCAACCAGAATACCAAGGCGGTAAACAAGGAAGAATAAGCATATACCTCGCCCTCCACGGCGCTAAACCAGAATGTATCGCTAAACGTATAAGCCAAAGAACCTACCAAACCACAACCCATGATCGTAATCATCTGTCCCAGACACATCATCTTATCGTCTTCCACGATAATCTTACGAGCTAAATGAGTAATACTCCAGAAAAGGAATAAGATCGTCAGGCCGCTAAAAAGGGCGGACATCGTATTGACCATTACCGCCACCTTGGAAGGGTCCGAGGCGAACTGCGTAAATAAATTGGCTGTTAACATGAAGAAAGGAGCTCCGGGCGGATGGCCTACTTCCAATTTGTATGCCGAAGAGATAAACTCACCACAATCCCAGAAACTGGCGGTGGGTTCCATTGTCATCAGATAAACGGTAGAAGCGATCAAAAAAACGACCCACCCCAACACGTTGTTGATTAGTTTGTACTTTCCCATACTTTGTATAAGTGTGATAATTAATTGTTTCTACTTGCATACCCACACGGGCAGTCGGCCGCAAAGGTAATCATTTACGTTTAATACCTAACGTTCCATTCCCCTATAAATTATATAGAATAGATTAGAATTATATTAAACAAACCTTATCACTCAAGTGTTAATAGAATAGTTGAGTATTAAAATTATAGGGAGATGAAAGAAAATTATGAACTAATTGATAATGAAGAACGCCACCAATATGAATTTCATATAGAGCGATACGTTCCCAGAATAGAGTATATAAAAAATAAGGATGGGGTAATTTATCTCACCCACACTGAGGTTCCCATGGAGCTTGGAGGTAAAGGAATTGGTAGCCAATTGGTGGAGAAAGTGCTCTTGGATATCGAAAAGAAAGACTTACGTCTCGTTCCGTTATGTCCGTTCGTAGCTGGATATATCCAGAAGCATCCGGATTGGAAACGCATCGTAATGAGAGGTATACATGTTTAATATTTATAACAAAATTATATGGGAAAGAAGATCGAATATACGAATGGTGAACTCACCATTATCTGGCAACCGGAGTTATGTCAACATGCCGGTATCTGTGTAAAGACTCTTCCCGATGTCTATAAGCCGAAGGAGAGGCCCTGGATACAGATAGAGAACGCAACAACCGCGGAATTAATTGCCCAAATCAAGCAATGTCCGTCTGGCGCGTTGACATACCGAATGAATAAAGAGGTGAAATGAGGCACCCCCCGCTTGTTTCATCTTGATAGAAAGGAGTATTCCGCATCGGATACTCCTTTTTTCGCCATAAGGGCCTCTTTCTATGATTTTTTGCTAGTTTTGTGATCTAGATTCACTATCAATGAAACAAATATGATAAAAAGACATTCTATCTTAACGGCAATCCTGCTTTGTTTCGTCGCTTTCACACAAGTGATGGCACAAGAGATGCAGGAACCCGAACCACTTCCGATCGACCCAAAGGTTCGATACGGGAAATTGAGTAACGGATTGACCTACTACATCCGTCACAACGATCAGCCCAAAGACCGGGCAGACTTTTACATCGCCCAAAACGTAGGCTCCATCTTAGAGGAAGAGAATCAACGAGGTTTGGCTCACTTCTTGGAACATATGGCTTTCGACGGCAGTAGGAACTTCCCGAATAACGGGATGGACGAATATATCGAGAGTGTAGGTATGCGCAGCGGGGAAAACTTCAACGCCTATACCTCCTTTGATGAGACCGTCTACATGATTACCAACGCCCCTGTCAACAAAAGCGGCGTGGTTGATTCTTGCTTATTGATCCTTCACGATTGGTCCGGGTTCCTAGCCTTGACCGACTCGGCTATCCAGAAAGAACGTGGGGTCATCCGTGAGGAATGGCGTACCCGACAGGATGCCCAGACTCGTCTATGGGAGCAGCAACTACCCAAGATGTACCCGGGAAGCCGTTACGCGAACCGGATGCCGATCGGTTCGATCGACGTGATCGAGAACTTCAAGCCGGACGAGTTGCGGGCTTACTACAAAAAATGGTATCGTCCGGACTTGCAAGCGATTATCATCGTGGGAGACGTAAATGTAGATCAAGTGGAGGCAACGATCAAAAAGATGTTCGCCGATGTCCCTGCCCCGGTCAACCCGGCAAAACGGGAACAAGTATCGGTTCCCGACAATGATCTACCTCTGATCTCGATCGCCAAAGACAAGGAGGCATCCAATACGATCCTTTATATCTTCTATAAACACGATAAATTGCCCAACGACTTGAATCGTACGATTGCCGGATTGGTAAAGGACTATATCCAGCAAATATGCGCGTCGATCATGGACGAGCGTTTCGATGACATCTTGCATCAAGCGAATCCTCCGTTTATCTATGCGGAAGCCTACGACGATGATAATTTCATGATCGCGAAAAGCAAGGGAGCATGGACCGTAGCCGCTCTTGCCAAGGAAGGCGAGATCGATTCCACACTGACCACGCTTGTCAAAGAGACTCAACGGGTAAAACAATATGGCTTTACGCCATCCGAGTATGAACGGGCACGCATCAACGTGTTGAAACAATACGAGTCCGCTTACAACGAGCGGAATAACCAAAAGAACGACGCTTATGTCCGTGAATACGTGAACCATTTCACCAACGGCGGTTATATCCCGGGCATTGAGATGGAATACACGCTATTGAACCAGATCGCCCAGAATATCCCGGTAGAGCAAGTCAACCAATATATCCAAGATATGATCGGAGAGGATAATATCGTGATCGGGTTAACCGGACCGGATAAAGAAGGTATAAAATACCCGACCGAGGAGAACCTGCTCCGTACGTTCCTCAAAGCACGACAGATGCCGGTAGAGCCTTATAAGGAAACTGTCTCCAACGAGCCTTTAGTCCCGACCTTGCCGACCCCGGGCCAGATCACGGAGACAAAGACCGGCCAGCACTTCGGAGCGACAGTATTTACCTTAAGCAATGGTATCAAGGTGGTATTGAAGCCTACCGAATTCAAGAAGGACGAGATCATCATGACCGCTACCAGCCCGGGAGGAAGCACTTTATTCGGCACGAAGGATATTGATAACTTAAAAGTTTTCAATGACGTGATCGAGATCGGTGGATTGGGTAATTTCTCCGCCACGGATCTAAGTAAGCGTCTGGCCGGAAAGAAGGTATCTTGCGCCCTATCGCTCAGTCAAGATAGTGAGAACGTGAACGGAATGGCCGCTCCTTCCGATTTGCGAACCTTATTCGAGTTAATTTACCTTAGCTTCACGGCTCCCCGCATGGACGAGGAGGCCTACGCATCTTTCGAGACACGGACAAAAGCGCAATTGCAGAATATGGAGTTAAATCCGATGGTCGCTTTCAGCGACTCTTTGTCTAAAGCGGTTTACGGAGATAATCCTCGTGCGTCACGTCTTCGTCCACAAGATTTCGAACATATCAGTTATCCTCGTATCATGGAGATGCGCAAGGAACGCTTCTCGGATGCTTCCGGTTTCGTATTCACGTTTGTAGGTAATATCCAGATTGATAGTATCCGTCCGTATATAGAGCAGTATTTAGCGACATTGCCATCTCAAGGAAAAATTGAGAAGGGAAATCCGGCGGAGGTTCCATCGATGCGTAAGGGAGACTATATGAATCGATTCAACCGCTCCATGGAAATCCCGAAAGTAACGGTAGCCAACCTCTATACCGGACAGATGGAGTACAATCTGGAGAATATCATCACCGCTACCGCATTGAAACAAGTTATGGACTTGGTATATTACGAGAAGGTACGCGAGAAAGAAGGAGGAACGTATGGCGTCGGTGTATCCGCTAGAATCTCACCTTTCCCGGAAGGAAGAACGACATTACAGATATTCTTCGATACAGACCCGGCTAAGTGGG
>OGJX01000679.1_pt1 | contig 29723 bp, 21 predicted proteins | sample 1572381 | NCBI WGS metagenome assembly OGJX01 (sample SAMEA2582085, study PRJEB24529) | metagenome | biome: Human gut stool | place: China | collected 2011
TGCTCTCCATTCGCCAAGAAGTGAATAACGAGATTCTACGCTATATGGAGTCGGATGGTTCTCGAATCTGGTGCTGTGCTCGTCATCAATGATGCTTTTCTCTTATTCTTCTGCCAGTTCTTTCATCGCATCGTTTAATGTGTTGAAAAGAACGTTGATGTATTCTTCTTCATTCTTGCATGCCTCCTTGAAGAGGGCTACAGGATCTTCGGTGCTGCTCTTGAGCGGAGTCTCGTTGAGCAGGATGTTGACATTGTTCAGCAACATGCCGTGAAGGGTAGGCATGTGGAGCTGGTGCTGCTCGCCCTCCTTGCTGCCACACTTCAAGCCTGCGGCGTATGCCTTCACGATGATGCGGACCAGGAGATGGATGGCCATCGGCTCATCAGCAAGACTGATGAGAATGCCGTGGGTGTAATCGCGTACATGTTCTTCAAGAGTGGTAAACTTGCCTTGCAGAAGCCAGGTGAAGTTGCGCTTGTATTCAGATTCCATCGCCTTGTAAAGCTGGTTCGATTTGCAGGCTATGCGCAAGTAGTCGAGCATGGTTGGCTCAAAGGTCGGGTCAGCCTGTTTCATGCTGTCGAAGTTCTTTTTCATGCGCTCGTTGGCTTCCTCGGCAGTCTTGTAGTTGAGGCGTACGAGGGTAGAGAACATGATGTCGAAGAAGTATTGGTTTACCTCGCCATAGTGCTCCAGCATCATCTGCTTGATCTGTTTCGGGTCGTTCTTCTTGCTGAAGTCATTGCCTTCGATGGTAGCATCGATGATGCCACGTGCGTAAGCTTCGAAGAAACCTCTTACAAATGCAGCTACTGCCTGATAACTGTTGATTCTTTTGCTCATTTCTTGTCTGTGTTTATTGGGCTGTTCCTGTTTGGGAATAACAGCTTCTTATTCAAAAGTCTTAAATTCATACCCCTGTTCCATGAGCCATTCTATGGCCTGAGGGAGTGCTGTCTTCAGCTTTTCAATGCTCTTCAGCGAGTCGTGGAAGGTGATGATGCTGCCATTGCGGGCATATCGCTTCACATTGTTCACCACATCTTCTGCCGTCATCCATTTGGAATAGTCGCGTGTCACCACGTCCCACATGATGACCTTGTAAGTGCGGTGCAGCCACCAATACTCACTTGGTCGCATCCAGCCGTGAGGTGGACGGAAAAGATGGGCATGGATGATGTCGTTCGCCTTATTGGTGTTGAGCACGTAGGAGATGACGCGGTGCTTGAAGGCACCGATATGGTTGAATGTATGGTTGCCTACCTGATGACCCTCTGCCACAATCTGGTTGTAGAGGTCATGATTGCGCAATACATTCTCGCCTACCATAAAGAAAGTAGCCTTGATATTGTACTTTCTCAGGGCCTCTAAGATGAATGGAGTTGACTCTGGAATCGGACCGTCATCAAATGTAAGATAGACAGAATGGTCTTTCTTGTCCATTCTCCAGATGGCCTTTGGATATAACCATCTGAGCCATTTGGCTGGTTGCTCTATGAACATGGATAAAACAGGTTTATATGAATAATGAAAAGTTTGGTGTCGTGTTTCGCGACACCAAACTTTTTTCTATTTTTTACTGATTGCCTTCCGGCATTCTGCCACCTCTGCCATGATAGAGACGGTAGAGGTTGTTGAGCTGCTTCTCATACTTCTGCTCCAACTGTGGACTCACCATTCCGGCAGCTTCGCAGATGCTCTGCATAATCATGATCTGACGGATGCAATCGTGCTCTGCCTGGAGGAAACGGTCGTTTGGCAGCGAGAGATAGTAGTTGAGGTATTGTGAAGCATTCTTCCATACCGCTTCTATATATTCCTTGCCCTTGGCTTTCTGACCGGTCATCAGCCAGCCGCGAGCCATATCCAAGCCACCGCTCATGTAGTCGAGCGTAACATTGTAGGCAGGAATCTCGGTATCAGCCTTCTTCAGGATGTTGATAGCCTTCTGTTTCTTGCCTTCGGCGATGAGCTGGAGGGCTGTCTGGGCGAGCAGGCGACGGTGGGTATAACACATACGCATGGTTGTCTCGTCGATGTAGAGTCCCTTCTGCTTCAGGTTGCCGAACTTGAATCGGGTCATGATGTTGTGATAAGCCTTCTCTGTATCGAAGTTCTTGGCACCTGGCTTGTTGGTGGTGAACGGAGTGATACGGTTCACAAGTCCCTCCTGTACGAAGTTGTCACCAAGGTTCATATAGTTCTCTTCGCCTACGGTGAGTGCTACGTAGAGCGGACGGGTCCAGTTACACTGTGCCAGCATTTCGAGCATCATGAGGTCGCCCTTGTAGAGTGCGCTCTTGCCGGCAAGAGAGATGACCATCTTGTCTGGAATAGAATCTGATGCCATCATCATGCCGCTCTTCTTTACAGCCTCCTTGTCGATGGTGACATAGAGGGTATCTGTAGGGATGAAGTGCATGTCAGGGTTCTTGCTGCGTACCCAGTTCTTCAGGATGTTCTTGAGCTCGAACGGTTCGGCACCAAACTGTTTCTTGGCATTCTCTGGATCCTGCTTGTAGAAGTCGAGAATCTGCTTCTTTGCCTCAGGTTCAACAGATACATATTCGTTGGTACCTGAACAGAAGTCGAGACGTGGCCAGGTGATTGGCACAGATGGTGAGTTGTATGCAGGACGCATCATCTGGTCGATATACCAGTCGGTCTGCAGGTAGCTCAGGTTACATACGCGGGCATCTGTTCCAACGCCTTCTACCTCCTGGTTGTACCAGAGTGGGAAGGTATCATTATCACCATTGGTAAAGATGATAGGGTTGCCCTTCTCCTGGAGTGACATCAGGTAGTTCTGACCGAAGTCACGGCAGGTGTAACGGTTTGAGCGGTCGTGATCATCCCAGGTCTGTGATGCCATCTGGATAGGTACGAGAAGTGTGATGACAGCTACGATAGCTGTTACAGCAGTACCGCTGAACTTCATCTTGCGCTTCAGAATGTCGATGATGGCGAGTACGCCGAGACCGCACCAGATAGCGTATGCATAGAATGAGCCGGCGTAAGCATAGTCACGCTCACGTGGCTGCATAGGAGTCTGATTCAGGTAGATGACGATGGCAAGACCTGTCATGAAGAACAGGAAGAATACAATCCAGAACTGCTGGATTCCGATAGGGAGGAGTACTTCCTCTTCTTTGCCGTTCTTCATTACCTTCTTCTTGCGGGTATACCAAGCCTGCCAGAAAAGTCCGATGAGACCGAGAATCAGCGGCATGCAGTAGAATACATTGTGGCCCTTGTTCTCCTTCAGGTCGTCTGGCAATTTGCTCTGGTCGCCATAGAGTGAATCATCGATGAATGAGAAACCGGTAATCCAGTTTCCGTGCTCTGGCTCACCATTGCCCTGGATGTCGTTCTGACGGCCGGCAAAGTTCCACATGAAGTATCGCCAGTACATGAAGTTGCACTGGTAAGAGAGGAAGAAGCGGATGTTGTCAAACTGTGACGGCATCTTCACCATCATACTCTCTCCGCAGCGGTCGTAAGGAATCTCTGTGCCTTCTACACCGCCCATCCAGTCTTCGTATGCCTGGGCATGAGCAGAACTGTACATACGAGGGAAGAGCATATTCTGGGCATAGATATACTTATTCTTGTGACTTACTACGAAGTAAGAGTCCTTCTCATCAGCCGAAGCTTTCTCCTTGCGCTGGTAAACCGGTGCGCCTTCCTTCATGACAGGCTTGCACATGTTGCCGTCTACTTCGAGGGCTACCTGTGATGTATAAGCCTGGCCATAGAACAGAGGGCGGTCGCCATACTGGTCGCGGCTCAGATAACTTCCCAGGGTAAAGATGTCCTCAGGAGAGTTCTGGTCCATAGGAGGGTTGGCAGAAGAACGGATCACGATGAGTGCGTAGCTGGAATAACCAATCATCAGCATCAGCATGCAGAGCAAGGCTGTATTCTTGACACGTGCTGAGATGAGCGGCAGGAGCTGCATCTTCTTTTTGGCGATGCCTGTAGATTCGTCAACGCCTGTTACTACTTCCTGCTTGCGCTTGTAGCCGAGTACAAACCAGAGGATAACCAGCACGATGATACCGGTAATGGCAGCAGTCCAGCCATATCCGTAGAATGGGATGCCGAGCATGCCGAAACCGAGAACAAAGGCGATATTCTGCTTCTTCTCGTTCTTCTCTGATGCATTACAGGTCTCGTAGATGCCCCAGATGACAGAGGCTACAAGACAGATGATGTATACGATTTCACCGGTATTGAACGGACAGCCGAGGGTGTTGACAAAGAACAGCTCGAACCAGCCGCCTACGGTGATGATGCCTGGAACCACACCATACAGTACGGCTACCACTACGAGGAATGAAAGGAACAGTGCCAGGAGCGAGCCCTTGAGGTTGGCATGTGGCACCTTCTTGTAGTAATAAACCAATACGATGGCTGGAATACAGAGCAGGTTGAGCAGGTGGACACCGATACTCAAACCGGTCATATAGGCGATGAGCACAAGCCAACGGTCGCTATGAGGCTCGTCAGCATGGTCTTCCCACTTCAATATCAGCCAGAATACCACAGCGGTAAAGGCTGAAGAGAACGCATAAACCTCACCCTCGACAGCTGAGAACCAGAAGGTATCGCTGAAGGTGTAGATGAGTGCGCCCACCATACCGGATGCCTCGATGGCAATCAGCTTACTGGTAGTCAGTTCTTTCCAGTCGCTGATGACGAGTCGGCGAGCCAGGTGGGTGATGGTCCAGAAGAGGAACATGATACAGACGGCGCTCAGTAGGGCGCTCATCGTATTTACCATCTTGGCTACCTGGGTAGTGTCGCTGGCGAAATGTGTGAAGAAATTGCCTAAAAGCATGAAGAATGGTGCCCCAGGTGGGTGACCGATCTCCTGCTTGTAAGCAGTCGTAATAAACTCAGGACAGTCCCAGAAGCTGGCTGTCGGTTCAATTGTGGAACAATAAGTGAACGCCGCAATGATGAATGCGACCCATCCGAAGATATTGTCCACTAATCTGTACTGTTTCATTATTGTTTAAACTTTAATGTATTATATTTCTTTCTGAATGCTTTCTCTGTTTCTGAGTGCTTTCTCTGTGCCTTTCAAGGAAGGCACATTCCAGTTGCAAAGATAATAAAAAGATGAGATAATATGGATTTTTGCACCTGTTTTTTAGGCATTATTATATAATAAGCCTATACATTTAAGAAATGCTCTTCCAGTTTCTCTCTCGGCATATCTGCCGTATCGTGGTAGTGGAGATGATGATTTACGCAGGCGATGTGCTTTACGTTATTGAGCACTTCGGCTACATCATGGCTTACGATGATAATGGCGCACTCCCGGTTGATCTGTTCCAGCATCTCGTACATCTGCTTTTGGAAACGGCGGTCGATGTAGGTGTTGGGCTCATCCAGTATCACTACATCGGGTTTCGAAACAATGGCGCGGGCGAGGAGTACTCGCTGCAGCTGTCCGCCGCTCAAGGCTGCGATATGGCGGTCTTTCAACTCCGTGAGCTGCATCTGTTCCAGACAGTCGAGAACCTGCTGGTGCTGTGCCTGGGTGTATCTCGAAAAGAGACTTTTGGTCTTGCTGAGTCCTGAGAGTACCACTTCATAAACGGAGATAGGGAACTGTTTGTCGAGATGGTTGTATTGGGGCAGATATCCCATGCTGATTTCCCTAACTTCCTCTCCGTCTTTATAAAAGCGGATGCTGCCGTCTGTGGTTTTCATCAGTCCCAGAATGAGGCGCATGAGGGTTGTCTTGCCACCACCGTTGGGACCGATGATGCCAAGATAATCGTCTTTGTAGACGGTGAGGTTGATGTCGTGGAGCACCTCCTTGCCTTCGTAACCAGCCGAAAGATGCTCTATCTCTATTAACTTTGAACTTTGAACTTTGAACATTGAACTTTATGATTAGTTGTTGTTTTAACAAAGCTTTTGCCCTTACAGGGCGCCTTGTTAACTGCTATTATACCCAGGGCGATGCCCTGGGCTAGGAGCTTCTGCCCTTTCAGGGCGTGTGGAACTTACTTCCCAACAACGATTTTCTTGCCTTGTACTGCGGCTGCCGCTTCCTGCATTGCCCAGTTCCATTCTCCTTGCAATGGGTTGATATTCATTGGCTTGGTGTGGCTCTCGTTGATGAATGTATTGGTGTTGCGGTTGGCAAACTCTGCCTGTATCAGGCAGAACTTGATATTCTCTTTTCTTGCTCTCTCGATGAGGCTCTTCAGCTGGGAGGCACTAGGCTCCCTGCCTTCTTCCTCTATGGCAAGCTGCTCCAACTGGTAGTCACGGGCAAAGTAGGTGAGGATAGGGTGATAGATCACAAACTTGCGTACCAGGTCTGGGTTCTCTTTGAAACTTTCCTTGATGGTGCTGTCTCTCTTGTCGATGATGCTGAGTAGCGACTGGTAGTTCTTCTCGAAGAACGCCTTGTTCTTCGGCTCCAGTTCGCAGAGCGCCTTGAGGATGTTGCTGGCTATGATGCGGGCGTTGCTGCAACTCATCCATACGTGTGGGTCGATGTTGCCACCCGGAGTCTTGGCAGGCTTGATGCCCACGGAAGTATCTATCACTTTCATATCCGGAGCGTTGTCCTGCAGCTTCTTCATCCAGGTCTGCTCAAAACCGATGCTGCCCACTTTCAGATAGAGGGCACTCTTCGAAAGTTCCATCATCTGCTGGGCGTATGGCTCGTAAGTCTCTGGATTGTTACCATTCGATACCATTACGTTGACATCTACCTTGTCTCCGGCAATCTTATCTACGAAATATTGGTAGGGAGGGATGGTAACGGTTACAGTAGGCTTGGCATTACTTTCAGCCATGCCAGCCTTTTGCTGGTTGCTTTTGCAGCCAACCATTAGGGCGCATATTATAATAAGGTATAAAAATCTCTTCATAATTAAACGATAAAACTCAGTCCATAGACCAATAAAACATATCTTAGTACTTTTCCGATGGTGATACTGAGTATCGAAATCGGAATATTGGCTCTTGTCAAGCCTAAAACGATGGTGATGGCACTTCCCAATAGTGGGAGAAAGGCGAAGAATCCCATCCAGGCTCCTCTGCCTGCCATGAATCGCTCTGCCTTGTCAAGACTCTCTTTCTTTACATGCAGATATTTCTCTATCCATTCCATCTTACCCATTCTGCCCACACCGTAGTTGAACATGGAACCAAGCACATTGCCGATGCTACCGTAGATAACGAGGGGGAGAGGCTCTAATCCAGCTGCCTGCAAGCCTGCCATTACTGCCTCGCTGCTGAATGGGAAGAAAGAACCTGCCAGAAAAGCTGCAGCAAGCATGCCCCAATAGCCCCAGTCGATTAAGAAACTGATAATCCAACTCATAGTAATATGCTCTCTGGTACGAGTATGTTGTAAGCCATGATAAGTACCAGCATGATGAGCAGCAGAATGAAGGAGATGTTGGTAAACTTACCTCTGGTGAATGTGATGAAATGGGCGATAAGCGGTGCTGTATTCACAATCAGGATGCCGCCCAGTTCCTGTATATGTCGAGGTTGCAGGATGATGAAGATGATGCAGGCAACCGATATCATGATAAACGTTTCGTAGATCATGCGGGTGCGTATCTTATCGCCGTAGCTGGTGCGTATGAAGTGGATGGAACCGATGATGGTGAGCAGGGTAACGAAACTCAGGTTCAGTACCTGATGGTCGGTAACCTGCGAATAATCAAAGAGTTCGCTGTAGTTGATGAATTCGCAGAAGTGGTCAGCCAGCCCCTGTATGTTGTCGGTATAGAAGAAATAGCCGGCTGCAAACCAATAGGGCACGATGAGACCTACCAGGGATGCAAAGAATGTCTTTACGCTAAACGAGAGGGTAAACACCATCATCATGATCCACAGGATAGGCATGAAATAGCCTATCTGCACGAAAACCATCGATGCCAGACCGATGCAGGCAAAGGCGTAGAAAGTCCAGCCTGTAGAGCGTTTATCCTGATAGCAATTCCAGATAATGAGATAAAAGGCGATGAAACACATCGTCACAATACTGCTTTTTAAAGAGAGTTGGGGGAGTCCTGCCATCGTCATTAATGCCAGAAAACTGCAAGATACCATTCGGCTGTAGGTACGCATCAGGGCATTACGGTTGTTCAGTTCCACCATCAGCAGGGTAGACATGGCTGTGAAAGCAAATTCTACCCAGATATTGGATACCAATAAACCTACTGCAACCCAAACCAGCGTGGCAAGGGTTGCAGTAATAGGTAAAGAGTAGCGGCTAGCCGCTACTTTATTTTGAAAAGTTTTCTTTCTTAACATCTAATTCAATGTTGAATGTTGAATGTTGAATGTTGAATGTTAAGTGTTGAATGTTGAATTAGGCTAGCGCCCTTGAGTCCGTTAGGCAATTCAACATTCAACATTCAACATTAAAAAACTAAAGGTCCTGTCCGATATCAGAACGGAAGTACTTGTCGGTGAACTGGATCTTCTGTGCCTCAGCAAAGCTCTTCTTCAGGGCTTCTTCCTTGTCCTTGCCGTAGCTGCTTACGCAGATGACACGACCACCGTTGGTTACTACCTGACCATCCTTCATGGCTGTACCGGAGTGGAATACTACCGAACCTTCTACATCGTCGATGCCCTGGATAGGATAACCCTTCTTGTAAGCCTCTGGATAACCGCCGCTTACGAGCATCACGCAGACTGCTGCACGCTCATCAAACTCGATGCTGCGCTTGTCCAAATCGCCTGCTGCTACACCTTCGAAGAGATCCACGATGTCGCTCTTCAGACGGAGCATCACGCTCTCTGTCTCAGGGTCACCCATACGGCAGTTGTACTCGATTACCATAGGCTCGCCTTCTACATTAATCAATCCGAAGAAGATGAATCCCTTGTAGTCGATGTTCTCCTCAGCAAGTCCTTCTACTGTAGGACGGATGATGCGCTCGTCAACCTTCTGCATCCACTCCTTGGTAGCGAATGGTACAGGGGTAACGCTACCCATACCGCCGGTGTTCAGACCGGTATCGTGCTCGCCGATGCGCTTGTAATCCTTAGCCTCAGGCAGAATCTTGTAGTTCTTGCCGTCGGTTAATACGAATACAGAGCACTCAATGCCGCTGAGGAATTCCTCGATGACTACGCGTGCAGAAGCGTTGCCGAACATACCGCCGAGCATCTCCTTGAACTCTTTCTTAGCTTCTTCCAGGGTAGGGAGGATGAGAACGCCCTTGCCGGCGCACAAACCGTCAGCTTTCAATACATAAGGAGCCTTCAGTGTCTCCAGGAATTTCAAGCCTTCCTCTACGTGCTCGCCGTCGAAAGTCTCATACTGGGCAGTAGGGATGTTGTGGCGCTTCATGAACTTCTTGGCGAAGTCCTTGCTGCCTTCCAATACGGCGCCAGCCTTTGATGGACCGATGACAGGGATGTTCTGGGTGCGAGAATCGTTCTTGAAGTCATCGTAAACACCCTTTACCAATGGGTCTTCCGGACCAACTACCACCATATCAACGCCATTTTCTACTGTGAAGTTCTTGAGCGCCTCAAAGTCGTCTGCCTTGATATCTACGTTCTCGCCGACATTCTGTGTACCGGCATTACCAGGAGCGATGAAGAGTTTCTCACACTTCTCGCTCTGAGCGATTTTCCATGCTAAGGCGTGCTCGCGGCCACCGCCTCCTAACAATAAAATTTTCATTTGCTGTAAGTTATTGTTTGTTATTTGATGTAGGAGTAAACTCCCCTTTTTCGGGGGATGTTTACTCCTAGATATTTACTTGAGATAATCGAAGAAATAATTGCTGATGCGCTCATGCAGATGAGTGCTCTGATGACCTCTCATGTTGTGAGGCTCGCCAGGATAGACGAAGAAGTCTGGCTGGGTGCCTGCTGCGATGCAAGCCTTGAGGAAGGTGAGGCAGTGCTGTGGCACTACAGTCACATCGTTCAAGCCCTGGATAATCTGCAGCTTGCCCTTCAGGTTCTTTGCCTGATAGAGCAGGGAGGTCTTCCTGTAACCCTCTGGGTTGGTCTGTGGGGTGTCCATATAGCGCTCGCCATACATCACCTCGTACCAGTGCCAGTCGATTACCGGACCGCCTGCTACGCCTACCTTGAACACATCAGGGTGGTTGGTCATCAGCGAGATGGTCATGAATCCGCCGAAGCTCCAGCCGTGAACGCCAATCTTGTCAGCATCTACGTAAGGAAGCGTCTTCAGATATTCCACGCCCTTCATCTGGTCTTGCATCTCAATCTGTCCGAGTTGGCGGAAGGTAGCCTGCTCGAAAGCCTTGCCACGGTTCTCGCTTCCACGGTTGTCGAGGATGAAGAGCAGATAGCCCTTTTCTGCCATGTAGGTTTCCCAACCACGGCTAGAGTAGTTCCAGCGGGCATCTACGTTGTGGGCATGAGGACCACCATATACATATATAATGGTAGGATACTTCTTGTTTGGATCGAAGTTTACCGGCTTCACCATTCTCCAGTAGAGGTCTGTTTCGCCATCGGCAGCCTTGATGGTACCGCAGCTGTACTCAGGCACATTGTAGCCCTTCCAAGGGTTCTCGGCAGTGAAGTAAGCGGTGCGCTTGCCGTTCTCGGTATTCACGAGGGCAATCTTGCGAGGCACGGTTGGGGTAGAGTAGTTGTCGAAGACATACTGTCCGTTCTCGCTCAAAGTGGCGCTGTGCCATCCCTTGCCACAATCATCTACCAGCGTACGCTTGCCGGTTTTTGTATCTACGGCAAAGATGTTTCTCTGGATAGGCGATTTCTCGTTGGATGCGATGATGATACTCTTGCGCTTGCTGTTGAAACCGAGCACTTCCATTACCTCCCATTTGCCGGAAGTCAACTGCCGGATTGAAAGTGAAGAGTGAAGAGTGGAGAGTGAAGAATTCTCTTGCTTTTTGGATGAAGATTCAGCATTTGAATTCTTCGTTTTTCGTTCTTCGTTCTTCACTTTACAGAGATAGAGGTGGTTGTAGCCATCCTTGCGGCTCTGCATGATGAAACTGTTGCTGTCCCAAGGCAGGAACTGGATAGGATGACATGGTTCTACATATTTCTCATCGGTCTCGCGATAGAGTTCGCCTGTCTTCTCGCCGGTTTCTGCATTGTAGGCAGTCAGGCGGCAGTCGTTCTGGTCGCGGTTCAGTTCGAACATATAGATGGTCTTGCTGTCCGGACTCCATGCGATGTTGGTGAAGTAGCGGTCAGTTGGATCGCCAGCCTTCAGATAGATGGTCTTGCCGGTCATGCAGTCGAACACGCCTACGGTTACCTTGTGTGAAGTCTCGCCTGTCATCGGATACTTGTCTGGTGCAGGAGTAGCAATGCAACTCTGTGTTTCAGGATGATTGAAACCGATTTCAGGGATGTCGACCTGCGGATAGTCGGTTACCATACTCTGGTCCATGCGATAGAAGGCGAGCAGTTCGCCGTTCGGACTCCAGAAGGTTCCCTTGCTGATACCGAACTCATCGCGGTGAACACTCTGTCCATAAACAATTTCGCGGCTTCCGTCCTTTGAGAGCTGGAAATCGTGAGATTTCTTTTCTTTTGTCAGGGCGTTGCTGGTTACATCGAAGGTACGCACATAGAGGTTGCTGCCTTTCAGATAGGCGAAGGCGTTCTGCTGGGCGTTGGCCTCCAGGAGGTTCTCGCCGTCAGCAAAATCCATCTCGCTCAGCAGCTTATGCTTCTTGAAGTCTACGGTATAAGTCTTGCTGCCATTGCTTACCATCACGATGCTCTTGCCTGCAAAAGGGAAGATAGCATTGTAGAGGGCTCTTACCTTGATGTCTTTGGTAGGAGCAATCCACTGGTTGATGTCATTGATGCCGAAGAGTCTGGTCTCCTTGCCTGTCGTCTTGTTGACGAGATAGCAGGCATCCACATCCTGGCGAACGAGTTCATTGCCCCACCAGGTGCACCAGCGGTTCTTGGCTACCATGTTACGATAGTTGTTGCCGCCGAAGTTCAGGTCTTCCAATGTAAAGGTTTTCTCGCCTTTCTGAGCAGGAACCACGCCCTGAGCCTGTAAGTCGGTTGCATTCATAGCCATCATGATCATAGCAGCAAAAGATAATTTATAAATTGAATTCTTCAGATTCATTATATTCTTTACTTTATCGTGTTTTACCACCCATGCGTTGTGTTTTACAGCGCATGGGGCGATATGTCTTTAATCCTCGTCGTCGAAGTCAACGCTGAAGTTCTTCTTGCCTCCGCGCTTGCCTCCGAAATCACGGCCACCACGTTTGTCGCCCTTGAAGCCACCTCGCTTGTCGCCTTTCTCGAAACGCTTTCCGTCGCGCTTGCCACCGAAGTCACGGCCACCCTTGCGGTCGCCCTTGAAGCTGCGGCTGCCACGCTTGTCATCGTCGTCATCATTGCGTCGACCGCCACCGATACGTGAACGGCCGCCCTTATGGAACTCAGCACGCTTCTTCTCGAAGTCTTCCAGGCGGTGAGTATGGAACTTGAAAGAACGGATATCGTCCTCCTCGTTTTCAGTCTCCTCGCTAACACGCTTCTTGAATTCACGCTCCTTCTTGAAACGGTGCTTCTGAGCCATCTCGCTCTTCTCGCGCTCAGTCTTCACAATACCGCCTTCAGAACGGAAGTCCTTCATCTTGCCGTCGAACATCACATACTTGCGGAATTCGCACTCCAAGCTTCCGTTGAATACAGGAATCTTGATAGATGGTTTCAGACCAATCTGCTCGAAGCACTCCTCGCGGTAGCTCAATACCCAAGCCTCGTTGCCGGCAAAAGCCTTCTTGAAGCGCTCACCAATCATCTTGTAGGTGTTCAGGAGGTTAGGGGTAGAGATGCGCTCGCCGTATGGAGGGTTCATCACGATGATGCTCTTCTCTGCTGGCTGGGTGAAGTCCTTGAAATCAGCCTGTGAGATGGTGATATCCTTGCTGAGACCGGCAGCACGTACGTTGAGGTTAGCTGTGTTTACAGCCTTCATATCTACATCATATCCGTAGATGTGGTGCTCGAACTCGCGCTCCTGAGAGTCGTCGTTATAAATCGTATCGAAGAGATCCTGGTCGAAATCGTTCCACTTCTCGAAGGCAAACTCCTTGCGGAATACACCTGGAGAGATGTTGCGGGCGATGAGGGCAGCTTCGATGGCGATGGTACCTGAACCACACATCGGGTCGATGAAATCGCATTCGCCCTTCCAGCCAGTCATCAGAATCATACCTGCAGCGAGAACCTCGTTCAGAGGAGCCTCTACCTGCTCCTGGCGGTAGCCACGGCGGTGCAGACTCTCACCACTCGAATCGAGACTCAAGGTGGCATTGTCTTCTGCAATGTGGATGTTGAGGCGGATATCCGGGTTAGATACGCTGATATTTGGACGTGTACCCTGCTTCTCGCGGAACCAGTCAACAATCGCATCCTTTACCTTGTAGGTTACGAAGCGTGAGTTGCGAAACTCCTCTGAGTAGACTACTGAGTCAACAGAGAAAGTCTTCTTCACGTCTAAGATGTCATCCCACTTGATCTTCTGGATCTGATCATACACCTCTTCAGCGCTTCTAGCCTTGAAGTGCTTGATAGGCTTTAAGATACGGATGGCTGTGTGCAACTGGAAGTTAGCACGATACATCATTTCCTTGTCGCCTGTGAAAGACACCATGCGGCGACCGATCTGTACATTATTGGCACCCAACTGGGTGAGCTCTTCAGCCAAGACAGGCTCGAGGCCCATGAAGGTCTTGGCAATGAGTTCAAATTCCTGTTCCATTATTGAATTCTATATCTAATAAACTTTGTTTTTCTTTTTTATATTTCTTTGTTTTCGGTTTCATATCCTTGGTAACCCATACGTTGGCTCCCACTACGCAGCCTTCTCCGATGGTGATGCGACCGAGGATGGTGGCATTGGCGTAGACGATGACATCATTTTCGAGGATAGGGTGGCGAGGGATTCCCTTGATAGGATTGCCGTCCTTATCGAGAGGAAAACTCTTGGCTCCGAGGGTTACACCCTGGTAGAGTTTCACATTGTCGCCGATGATGCAGGTAGCTCCAATCACCACACCCGTACCGTGGTCGATGGTGAAGTGCTTGCCGATGGTAGCCTCCGGGTTAATATCAATACCTGTTTCCGAATGCGCCAGTTCAGTCATCATTCTCGGAATGAGCGGCACTCCCAGTTCGTGCAGTACATGGGCGATGCGGTAGTTGGTAATCGCCTTGATGACCGGGTAGCAGGAGATGATTTCTCCGTGGCTCATGGCAGCCGGGTCGCCCTCGTAGGCAGCCTCTACATCGGTAGCCAGAATCTTGCGCAGTCTCGGAAACTCCATGATGACCTTGGCTGCAATCACGCCTGCCTTGGCACGCTGGTGCTGCAGTTCTGCCTGGGTTTCCGTTTCGCAGTCGTTGGCGAAGCAGAGACCGGCGAGAATCTGCTCTGACAGCATCTCATAGAGTTTCTCTACTCTTACTCCAATATGATATTTGATGGTTGAGATATTTACCGAAGAATTGCCGAAATATCCCGGAAAGAGGATAGAACGGGACAAACTGATGATTTCTTCGAGCGCCTTGCCCGAAGGAAGTGGATTCCCGTCTCGATGCTGATGGAAGAGACCCTTCAAAGATTCGGCGCTCGAAAGCTCCTCGATGGTCTCTGTCAGCTGATGAGTTAATGTATCTTTACTCATTTTCTTAATGTCTCAATAAAATTTGAGTGCAAAGATACGATTATTTTCTTGAATGACAAAGAAATAGCTACGGTTTTTTGTATTTTTTAGAGTGATTTTTTAAGGGATGAAAGACGGAAAGACCCATGTACGGTGTTTTACCGTACATGGGCCTGGCTTGTCTTATTTTGCGATGCTGTCCAGAAAGAGGAGCAGTCGGTTGGTGACGTTTACCTCTGAAACACCGGAATCGAAGTCGAGCGATACGAGGTTGAGTGTAGGGAACCGGTCGTGGAGACGTTTCTCGATGCCTTTGGAAATCACGTGGTTAGCGATGCAGCCGAAAGGCTGGAGCGAGATGATGTTGTTCACGCCATCACGGATGTAACCTACGATGTCGGCAGGCAGAAGCCAGCCTTCGCCAAACTGGGCTGCGAGCGAAACCAGTCCCTGTACGTCCTTCGCATCATCATAGATATTGGTGAACGGACGGAAGTAGCGGAACTTGCCGGCTGCCTTGTTTACCTGGCGCAATCTTCTGCCTATCAGCGCCTGATAAGCGCCCTTGATGATGAAATCGGGCACTTTGGTGCAACTCAGCCGCATGTGTTTCTGTATCTCCACGTTCACAAATTCCTGCAGGAAGAAAGGGGCAAGCAGAGGCGGAACCACCTCAATGCCGCGCGAAATGATGTTCTGCTCCAGGAACTGGTGGGCGAAAGGATTGAACTTCAGGAAGATTTCGCCTACGATTCCTACCTTCGGCAGTTCTCTGTCGAGGGTCATCTGGTTGAATTCTTCGGCTGCCTGTTCCAGGAGTCGGATGAGTCCTTTGGCTGAATTCTGGGCGATAGGTCCGTCTATCAGCTGCATGTATTTATCGCGCAACTCTCTGGCAATGCCCGGTTTACGCTCTCTTACGATGCAGGCGTTGTACATCTCGTTGATTGCATCGCCATAGAAAATGGCGGTAACGATAATCTGACTGTATTTCAGCCAAGGCACATTGAAGCCGTCCTGCTCATTGTAGTCTTGCTTGTCGTCTGTTGAGCCTGATGCTTCGCCTGTTGAGGCTGTTACACCGAGCGTGAGCAGCGGAATGTCCTGGAATCCATTGGAAATCATCGCACGCTTGATGAGACCGGCGTAGTTGGTTGCGCGACACTGACCGCCCGTCTGACTCATCACTACCGCCGTATTGTTCAGGTCGTATCTGCCTGATTTCAAGGCTTTGATGATGTCGCCGACGATGAGGGTTGCCGGATAGCAGACTTCGTTGTTGGCAAACTTCAAGCCGAGTTCGGCGCTTACCTCATCGCTCATCGGAAGTACCTCTACATCATAGCCTATCAGTTTCAGGATAGGCGGAATGATAGGGGTGAGGTATTCGGTCATGAAAGGAGCGAGAATCTTGCGATGAATATCCTGCTTGGTGAATACCTTGGTCTGTTGTAAATGTTGAATGTTGAGTGTTGAATGTTGAATTTCTTCAGCTGTTGAATTGGCTTTCCCTTCGGCCGCCGAACGTTGTTTCTTCACTCTTCGTTCTTCACTCTTCACTTCCTTTACTCCCTTCAGGCTTTCTATCAGCGAGCGGACACGGAGTTTCAGGGAGCCGATATTGCTTACATCATCTATCTTCAGCAGCGTGAACGGCTTGTTGTGGCGCTTCATGATGTCGCGAATCTCGTCCTGGATAAAACTGTCAGGACCGCAGCCGAAGCTGGTCATCTGGACGAAATGAACCTCATCGCCCTGTTCGGCTGCCCATTGCGCTGCCTTCAGAATGCGGTTCATATACGCCCATTGCTTTACGAGATAAGTCTCTGGCTGACAGTTGTATGCTTCGTTGTTGTCTTGGCTGGCTAATGCTGCCTCATTTCTTTCTGTCGCCAGGTCCTCCAGATTGAAGTCTTTGAAATCGGCAAAGAGATTACCCCGGGCGATGTCTTCGCTGATGACGTTGACTCCCAGATTGGCTATCATCTCGCTCAGCTTGTGCTGAATCAGCGGGTCTGTATGATAAGGACGGCCCGCCAGCAGAATCGTAAGTCCCTTGTTCGGCTTCTGAGTTTTGGTTTCGTCCGTTTTCTGAGCCTCTGTTTCTTCATTTCTCAGAATCTCCCAGCCCTGTTTCTTAATCTCAGCTGCATATACTGCCTGAGCATAGAGGGCTTCTCTCAGCGCTTTATGGGCAGTCTTCTTGCTTACTCCCAGTTGCTTGAGATAATCGGTAATCTGCTTTTCCAGCGCCTTAGGCTGGGCAAAGTTGATGACGGGCGTATCGATCGGTTTCTTCAGATTGATGACCGACTTGATGACATCGCTGTAGCCCGAAACGACCGGACAGTTGAAGCTGTTCAGCGTATTCTTCGGGTCGTCATTATGCTCATAAACCACGTATGGCATGAGGATGCGGTCAACCTTCGGGTTCTCGTTGAGTTCCTTCAGATGACTGTGAGCCAGTTTAGCCGGGAAGCAGATATTGTCGCTCATCACCGTATTCAAGGCTCCTTCATACTGGCTGAAAGTGGAATCGGAAGAGAGAATCACGCCCAATCCTGCTGCCCGGAGCAGCGCATTCCAGAACGGATATTCCTCGTACATGTTGAGGATGCGAGGAATGCCTACCCATGTACCGTGAAACGCGGTAGCAGGTGTGTTAACTGTCTCTCTATCAAAGAGTAAACTATATTTGTATTCGTAAATGTTTTTGCCTTTTATCCCGTTTGCTCCCTTGTTGTTGAACACACGCTCACACTTGTTTCCGGAGTAGAATCGGTTGCCGCCGGCAAAAGTGTAGCGGGAAACATAACAATGGTTTTCGCAGCCTTTGCATTGCAGCTGTTTGGTTTCATAATGAGCCAGATTCTGGAGATCATCGATGGATCTTGATGAGGTAGGGTGCTCGTCTTCTGCAGATGTGCGATGCTTGTAATCTGCCGCCGCATGAAGGGCACAGCCGTAGGCGCCCATCAGTTCAGGCATGTTGCTTCGTGCCACTTCGGTATGGGTGAGCAACTCAAATGCTCTTACCACCGCATCGTTTCTCATCGTACCACCCTGTACAACGATTTTGCCTCCAAGGTTCTCATTACCATGGAGTTTCAATACCTTATAAAGACAGTTCTTGATGACCGAATAAGAGATTCCGGCAGAAATATCAGCTACAGATGCTCCCTCTCTGAGCACCTGCTTCACCTTCGAGTTCATGAAGACGGTGCAGCGGGTTCCCAGGTCGCAGGGAGCCTTCGACTGGCAGGCGAGTTGGGCAAAATCGCCTACAGAATAACCCATATTGTTGGCAAAGGTCTGGATAAATGTTCCGCAGCCCGAACTGCACGCCTCGTTGAGTTCCATGCGCACCACAGCCCCTTTCTCCACGAAGATTGCCTTCATGTCCTGTCCGCCGATGTCCAGGATAAAACTCACGTCGGGCATGAGTGAGGCAGCCGCTCTTTCGTGCGCCATTGTTTCGATAATGCCGCTGTCGAGGCCGAAAGCCGCCTTGATGAGTTCTTCGCCGTAACCTGTAGAGCAGGAGCCTACGATTTCCAGTTCAGCGCCTCGCAATGCAGCTTCCTGCTTCAGGGTGTTCAGTCCATCCGCTACTGCCTTGATCGGATTTCCCAGGTTCAGGCGGTAATTGGTAAAGACAATATCTCCCGTAGGCGTCTCCGCATTCACCCTTACCGCAACAATCTTCGTCGTAGTAGAGCCCGAGTCAATACCAATCACAACCTGCTGTTTTCCTTTATTCAGCGGTTGGGTTTCCGTAGCGAATTTCGCCTTTGATTTGAGCCATTCCTGGTGCTCTTTCACATTCTTGAACAGAGGCAGCAGACTGCTGGTCCATTCCGTTTGTATTTCTTTTTTCATCTGGCTTCTGAGAACAGATACTGAGGCTGCAGAATCTGCCGATTTAGCCCGGTAAGCACAGCCCAGAGCCGGAATGAGATTGCTGTTTCCGGATACGATGAAGTCGTTTGGAGAGAGATGGAGATAATCGCAGAAAGCCTTGCGGAGAGCCGGTAGAAAGGTAAGCGGACCGCCGCAGAGCAGGATAGGAGCCTCGAAACTGATGCCGTGAGAAAGCGTTACCACCGTCTGTACGGCGATGGAATGGAAGATGCTGGCTGCAATATCTGCTTCGGGCAGATTGCGCGCCATCAGGTTCTGGATGTCGGTCTTGGCAAACACGCCGCAGCGGGCAGCCATCGGATAAACGTGCTCTGCCTTCATCGCCAACTCGCTCATCTTCTGGTTCTCAACGCCCATCAGCACACTCATCTGGTCGATGAAAGCACCCGTTCCGCCGGCACAGTTGCCGTTCATGCGCAGTTCCATATTTCCGTTTTCCTTGAAGAAGATAACCTTCGCGTCCTCGCCACCAATATCGATGAGCGCCTTCGCCTCAGGATGAGCCGTACGGGCATAGACCGATGCAGCCACCACCTCCTGTACAAACTCCGCCTGGAGCTGTTCGGCTGTAGCCATTCCTACGCTTCCCGTTACGCAGATTCTTGCCTCTGCATCGCCGGTAATGGCTAAAATCTCATCGAAATATTGTGACACAAGTTCGTTGACACGAGCGTTATGGCGTTCGTATTTTGAGTAAATTACCCGGTTATCGCTGTCGATAACGGCTATTTTGGCTGTCGTAGAGCCAACGTCCAATCCTATGTAATATGTCTTCTCCATTTCTCTTATCTCAAGTATTTTCTCTTATCTCAAGTATTTTCTCTTATCTCAAGTATTTTCTCTTATCTCAAGTATTTTCTTTTATTCTAGTGGCTTTTCCCAAGTTCCATCTGCTCTCTTCTCATATCCCTGAAAGCGCTCCAGGCTATCGGAACCGCTACGGCAAACGAGCAGCAATCTGCCCACATCTGACACATCTCCACGCCCATCAGTCCGAAGAAATAGGGGAGGATGAAGATGAGCGGAATGAAGAAAAGTCCGCTTCGTGCTGCCGCTACGATGTTGGCTCTCACCGGTTTACGGATGGTCTGCATCAGCATGTTGGTGAGCACGATGCTGGCTACGAGCGGAAAACTGAGCACCTGCCATCGCAAAGCCACCGAACCTACGGCTACAACCGCTGCATCATCGCGGAAGATACTGATGATGGAAGTTGAGAAGATGAAGCCGAGAATGGCACAGACGCTGAGGAAAACCGTGCCGCATCTGATGCAGAAAAAGAAGGCTTCCTTTACGCGCCCATAGAGTTTGGCGCCGTAGCAGAATCCGCAGAGCGGCTGGAATCCCTGTCCCAGACCGATAACCATCGCATATGTAAAGAAGGAGATGCGGGTAACGATGCTCATGCCCGCAATGGCTGCATCGCCAAACGCACCTGCTGCCACATTGAGCATCAGCGTAGCTATACTTCCCAGTCCCTGTCTTGACAGCGAAGGGGTTCCGCCGAAGATAATCTCCTTGGCAAAGGCGCGGGTAGGGGTGAAATTGCTGAGACGGATGCGGATGTTCTCGCCTTTATGCGTCATCCAGAAGAGCATGGCGCAGCCGAAACACTGGCTGATGAGGGTGGCTACGGCGGCTCCGGTAATGCCCAGCTGGAAGTAGAGAATGAGCAGAGGAGCCAGAATCAGATTGAGCAGCACACCCGACATGATGCCCTTCATCGCATACATCGCATTGCCCTGGAAGCGCATCAGATTATTCAGCGTAAGCGAGGTGGTCACAAAAGGAGCACCTAGCAGGATAATGCCCAGATAGCGCTCTGTATAAGGAAGAATGGTGGGCGTAGAACCCATCAGAAGGCAGAGCGGAGTGAGGAACACATGACCCAGAATGGCGATGAGGAGACCGGTAAGAAAACTCAGCACAAAGCCCGTGGCTGCCATCTTCTGTGCCTGTTCCGTATGTTTGGCGCCCAACTGTCGCGAAACATAATTGCCTGCACCATGGCCAAACAAGAAACCAATCGCCTGGATAACAGCCATTGCTGCAAAGGAAACGCCTACCGCTGCCACACTCTGCGTGTTGATGCTGCCCACGAAATAGGTGTCGGCGAGATTGTACATGCTCGTCGACAGCATACTGATAATCGTTGGTATGGCCATCGTGAAAATCACATGATGCACAGGGGCATGAGTGAGGAACGTATAGTTGTCTCTTTTCTCTTTCTTCATAACTTTATGATGCTCTTTTTGGGGCATTTCAATCTGCAAAGGTACATAAATATCCACAAAGTTGGACAATTATGAACCAACTTTTATAAATTTATAAGAAAAGAGTTGCATTATTCATAAAATTATCGTATTTTTGCACCGCAATTGAATATATATACAAAACAGATTACTAATGAATGATGAGATAAGAATCATACCGATAACGACAAAAAAAGGGCTGAAAACCTTCATTCAGTTTCATTATGATCTCTACAGAGGCCATAAGTTTGCCATTCCTTTTTTGCGTTTTGACGAGATGAATACGCTGGACCCAAAGAAGAATCCTGCCTTTGAATTCTGCGAGGCTCAATACTTCCTGGCGATTGACAGCGAGGCTCGTATCGTAGGTAGAATTGCTGCCATTATCAACCATCGTGCCAACGCACAGTGGAACAAGAAGCAGGTTCGCTTCGGCTGGTTCGATTTCGTGGATAATGTTGCGGTTTCCTGTGCCTTGTTGCGCGCGGTAGAAAACTGGGGCAAGAGCAGGGGAATGAACGAATGCGTAGGGCCGCTCGGATTTACGGATATGGACCGTGAAGGCTTGCTCATCGAGGGCTTCGACCGGAAGTCTACGATGTATATAAACTACAATTATCCTTATTACAAGACGCATCTGGAGAGTTATCCGCTCTATGAGAAGGATAACGACTGGCTGGAGTACCGCATCAGGATTCCGGAAGTGACGCCGGCTAAGTTTGCCAAGACTGCCCAGATGATAGAGAGCCGATATAATCTGCATGTTCATAAGTTTACCCGCCGGGAACTGACCTCGGGAGGAATGGGCAGGAAGGTGTTCGAAATCGTGAACGAAACTTATAAGAATCTCTATGATTTCCAGCAGCTTACGGAGAAGCAGATAGATGAATATGTAAATACTTATATCAAGAAGGCTGACTTGAACCTGGTAACGGGTGTGGTGGATGGCAACGCTGGCAACAAGCTGGTTGCCTTTGGTGTTTCCTTCCCTTCGTTTACCGATGCGCTGCGCGAGATAGGCGATGGCAAGCTTTTCCCTACGGGTTGGCTGAAGGTGCTGAAGGTACTGAAGTGGCACAAGACGGATACGGTAGATTTGCTCTTGATTGGTGTTCTTCCGGAATATCGCAAGAAGGGAGCCAACGCGCTTATTTTTGCCGATCTGATAGAGCAGTATCGCCGTTATGGCTTTAAATGGGCTGAGGCAATGCCGCAGATGGAGACCAATACCGGTGTTCAGAGCCAGTGGCAGTATCTGGAGAGCGAACAGCATCGCCGTCATCGCTGCTATAAGAAGAAGATTTAAAAGTCTCTGTTTTGAGTCGTTTAGGCGTAAAAAAGATAGAAAATGGGCTAAAAAGTAAAAAATACTAACTCGCTCTAAATTGGGCTTTGATTGAAAATCAAGAAGTTGGGCGTTTGCCTATATTATATAGGTAACAATATGGAAACGAGCGGACTTCTGCTCGTTTCTGTATTTTGCAATATGCAAAGAACGCCTCAATTCGGGGACAAAGATACGACAATTTTCTAAATATCCCATAACTAGCAAGGAGAAATTTACGGAATTTAGAACTTTTTGAGTTAAATCTGATGCTTACCAACAATATGTATCCAAAAACAAACAGCAGTATTCGGATATAGCTTATCCGAACACCTGCTGCCATAACGTTTTATTGCTGACAATGATTCTGACATCAGCTTTCATATACTTTTGCAGTATAGGAGTATTTTGTCCCTGTGTGCTCACTGTGGCTATAGCCATAAAATAGTTACCATCTTCCCTATCTATGAGCTTGGCATTATGGCTTATGATGTTGCAGTTATAAGAAGCATCGTCGTTGCCCTCGAAAGATACATGAGCCGTCCTTGGCTCATCGAAAAGATACAAATACTTGTATGGTACAAACACCTGCATCGTTCTTTGATTGACGACCTCACCATTAGCCTCTATGGATATAGGATAAGGTATCTTGTAGAAAGCAACTGCGAGGGCGAGGACTATAATCGTAATAACAACTGTCCCCAAGCAGACTAGGCGAGGAGGAACTTTGCCTATCACGTTCCTCACCTTCTCGCTTCTCAACTCGATATTATCTGATTCTTTTTCATTCTGTTCCATATCAAAAGCATTTTAGTTTCCCAATTCCAACTGATTCTTCACAAGATTATAGTATGCCCCTCGCTTGGCGGTCAAAGTCTCATGGTTACCTACCTCAACCACCTTTCCATGGTCGATGACCACGATTTGGTCGGCATTCTTCACCGTGCTTAGGCGATGAGCCACAATCACAACTGTCTTGCCCTTGTAGAACTTATCCAAGTTCTCCACGATGCTTCTCTCATTGTTGGCATCGAGCGAGTTGGTCGCCTCGTCAAGGAAGATATAGTCTGGATTTTTATACACAGCCCTTGCTATCAAGATGCGCTGTTTCTGTCCCTGGCTCAGTCCCACGCCATCACGTCCAATCTTAGTGTTGAACTTCAAAGGCAAAGCCATGACATAATCCTTAATGCAAGCTATCTCAGCAGCTTTCAACAATCGTTCCTTGTCTATATCGCCATCGTCAACGGCTATGTTTCGAGCGATACTTTCCGAGAAGATGACACCATCCTGCATGACAACGCCACATTGTCTGCGCCACCATTTCTTGTTGAGCTTGTTGATGTCGGTGTTACCAATGTTGATTTGCCCTTCCAAGACAGGATAATAGCCAAGCATCAAACGAATGAGAGTGGTCTTTCCACTGCCAGATGCGCCAACGATGGCTGTAACTTTACCTTGCGGAATGTGAATGTTTACATCGTCTATGGTCTTGTGCAAAGCATGTGGGTCGTACTTGAACATTATGTTCTTGATGTCAATGCCCTCGCTCTTGTCCTCAATGGAAGTTAGCAAGCCTTCCTTTCCGTTCTCATCATCCATCTGGTGAATCTCATTGATACGCTCCAAACTAATCTTCACATCTTGCAGGGAATAAAAGAAATTCATCAGTTGCTCCACTGGTGAGTTGAGTTGTCCAATGATGTATTGCACGGCAAGCATCATACCAAGTGTCATTTGCCCATGAATCACGGCGGTAGCTGCTACTACCGTAATGATAATGTTCTTCACCTCATTGATGAAGATGCTTCCAGCCTCTTGTGTCTGTTGGAGTTTGAGCGATTTCATTTGCACGCCGAACAGATCAGCTTGCGTGTCCTCCCATTCCCATCTTCTGCGCTGCTCACAATCCTGCAACTTGATTTCCTGCATGGAAGTGATAAACTCATAAGTTTTGTTGTTGTTGATGGCTTGCTGCTCAAACAGTTCATAATCAAGCACTTTTCTTCGTTTCAAGAACAAGGTCATCCATGCGCCATAGAGAACGCTTCCCAACAAGAAGATGGCAAACACCAACTTGTTGTAGAAGAAAAGCACTACCGAGAATACCACGAAAGTAAGCATGGCAAAGGTGATGTTGAGCGTCTGCTGCGTAAGGAAGTTGTTCACACGGCTATGGTCGTTCATTCTCTGCATCAAGTCGCCCATGAGTTTCGTATCAAAGAAAGACATCGGCAACTTCAATAGCTTGATGAAGAAGTCGCTCACCAACGAGATGTTGATACGTAAGGAAATATGAAGTAACAACCACCTGCGGATAAAGTCGATTACCGTTCGGCTAATGGTAAGCATCAACTGTCCCAATAGTATAAGCCAAACAAAGCCAATGTCTTGATTTTTGATACCAACATCCACGATGGATTGGGTAAGGAATGGCAAGACAAGTTGCAAGAGGCTACCAACCACCAAGCCCAAGATGATTTGCCCGAAGTACTTGCGGTATTTCTTTACATACCCAAAGAGAAATCGGAAAGATCGCTTTTCCTTGATGTTCTCTTCACCCTCCATCTTATAAGCGAAGAAAGCAGGAGTAATTTCTAAGAACATGGCAATGCCCTTGTCCTCTCCATTAGATTTCGTGCTTACCCAATGTTGTTTGAACTCTTCCAAACTGTAAGTCACCAATCCCTTCCCTGGATCAGCGACATAGAACTTCTTTCCTTTCTTGACCTTATATAAGACAACAAAGTGATTTTGGTTCCAATGAAGAATGCAAGGCAAAGGGGCTTCACCTAGCACTATAGTTGTAGCTCTAGCGCATGTAGTATGCAAGCCAAGTGTATTTGCTGCCTCATTGATACCTAACAGAGAGACACCTTCCGTTGTAGCAAAACAAAGTTTCGTCAGAGAATCCAAAGAGTATTCTCTGCCGAAATATTTGCATACCATCTGCAAACAAGCTATTCCGCATTGCATAGAATCATGCTGGTAAATTATAGGAAAACGTACCATTCTTCGTATGACTTACTTTTAAACATTTACAATCTATCCATTTCCTTTTTTCCTGCCCCTTTACCTTTATATTTTGCTTTAACTGTATTAAACTTATATCTTACGATAAATTCCACTGCCCTTACACTCGCAGCCCTTTCAATATAGACATCATTCATTCCGCTGAAAATGGTAAAGGTATTTTTGCGGGCAGTATTAAAGATGTCATTTGCTGACAACTTGACATTCCATTTTTTAGATAAGTCCTTAGCCAAAGAAAGATTTATCTGTCCAACACTCCCCATCTTAATATTCTCACTATTTCCCTCACTACGCCAACTGTAATTTATTGTCGCCATATAGTTGTTATGGAATTTTAAAATATTATTGAACTTAACTACGACCAAAGGATTATCCACATGCTTTATATTTCCTCTGTAATCAATCTTGTAAAATTGAGAGACAACACCACATGCCAATACGGGATAATAGCATTTCCAAAGGAATCCGGGCATAAAAGAAGCCATAATCTGTAAGTTAGACAGACAGTTTCTAGAATTTTCCTTTCTGAGCAAGGCAATCGTCTTCGCATCATCATAATATGTATATGATGTTATTATTTGGTTTCGTACCTTTTTATAATTAGCAGTTAATGCCAACCAGCGATACCTCAAATTCAAAGAGATGTTGTCGCTATAGGATGGTTGCAAATACGGATTTCCACTTTGATAGAGATATTTGTTAACATAGTGAACCGTGTTGCTCAACTGAGAGTACAATGGACGATAGCATTGCTTAGAATAGCTCAACTGCACCATGGTTTTTCCAATGGGCAGAGACAATGAAGCTGTCGGGAAAAACTTATCATAAACATGTGACTGTTCGTGATTTTTTCTGCCACCTATAAAATATTCACTGTTCACATGCTCATACCTACCACCGATACGGAATGTTACATTGCCTAGATGCTGCATAGTTTCAACGTAATATGCCATGTTCAGCTCCTGTATTTTATTGTTCTCGCCTGCCATAATGCTATTTTCACTTTCTGAATTCTCCTCACGGCTACTATTGGTGAAATCTACTCCAAAGCTAAAATTACCTTTAAGAAATGGGTGTGACGCATATAATTCCGTTGCCATTAACCTAGCATGCCCAACATCTTTTATTCCGAAATTCTGATTGATGCCGGTTTGCTCTATAACGTTTTGATTTTCATGTGTTTTTTTCCACATTAAATCAAAAGTCATCTCTAAATTCCATTTTCCCCAAACCCCATGGCAATATCCATCTAACAAATGTTCCAAATCTCTTAATTTGACATCCTTGTATGCGGAAGTCTCACTTTCAATTACATCATCAGAATATAATGATGACATAATGCTAGAATTGGTCTTTGTTGGAGCATAAGATACTTGGTAAAATGCGCCAAATGAGAGTTTTGGAGACGAGGAAAAATCAAATCCCCATTTACCATCAATCAACTTTGAGTGCTGTGTCGATTTCATAGTCGTATTCTGCTGATGATGTGACGAGAGCCATGAATTCTGAACATTTTTGCTAGAGTTCGTATCCTTGCCTTTCTCAAATCCAAACGTTCCAAAAACATCAAACTTGTCTGCCCTATAGTTCAAGTCCAAATTGTCTTTGCCATACAGATAATTACGATAGCCAAAAGTAGCGATGTTATCAAAGGAGAAACCATCCCCAACCTTTTTAATGGTTGTTATCTTTATGATGGAACCTACGGTTGAAGCATAACGTGAACTTGGATTCGTTACAACAGTTATCTTATCTATTTGGTTAGCCTTCAATTGCTCAACTTCTATATTATTGCGGACAATATGTCCATTGATATAGAAGACTGGTTTTCCCTTGCCAAAAACTTCAATGGAACCATTATTATTCAGTACACCAGGCAACATACCCATAACATCTTTTGCAAAACCAAGTTTTTCCAAAACGGTACCTTTGACTTCTGTCACAAAGCCTTCGCTGTTCAACTTTGCCAAAGGGCGGGTTGCTCTAACAACAACCTCCCTTAATTGCAAAGTATCCTTTCCGAAATTTTGGTTAGCGATACCAGTCTGAGCTAGAACGATTTGTGTCCAGGCCAAATGAAATAAAAAAATAAAAAGTCTTCTCATTTTTATTAATTAATTCGTCCTTACTTTTGGTTATTATAAGGACATTTTACATCTGGGTAATACCATTTTTGTGAGCCATATTTTCGTATTATATCTCTATAGCATACTTGTCTAAATGTTCTACACTCTTTGAACTTGCCACAGCTGTGACACAAAGAATCTTCAGGGAAATCCTCTTGTTTAATCTCATAAAGAGACTTAGCTTCTTTTGAATTCCAAATTTCCAAGATGCTATTGGATTTAACATTTCCAATAATAAAACGCTTATTCCAATATAGCTGTTCACACATAGTAACTTGTCCATCTGGTAAGATGTACAATGAAGAGAACAAACCGCTACAGAATGCTCTGTTGAAAAAATGAGATTCCGCTTGTTTTAATTTATCGATAGTGTTATTTACAATTTGAATCTGTTCTAACTTAGGATAATGAATAGACATACCACTGCTGTCAGAAAGGTCTTTCAGATAATTCACGATGTTATTGTACGAAAGAGAATCTATCTCAATATTACTATAATCTGTTCTTGGATATAAAGTTTCTTCTCCTTTTACTACATGCCAATCCTCTATATTTTTTAAATTCTTTAGAACATTATATATAGAGCGCATATCAGCTATATCTTTAGTGTATTTTGTCAAAACAGAATGAACCTTTACAAGTATGCCATATTTTTCTAGTAACATCAAGCTCTTCAACATTTCGGCAACATACCCCTTTCTAACATTTATGGATTCTATTAGATGCTCTTCAATACATGAATCTAGAGATATTTGAATATCACGAACCTTAAGTTTTGCCAAGAACTGCACATCATTTTCTTGCAATGGCATTTTTGTAGACAGATAAGGATTATAACCATATCTTCTTAACTCAGCAAGGACATCTCTCCAATATTTGTACAAGAAAAATTCTCCTCCTATGACATCAAAGGTATTTACATTCAACTTATAAGCTTCACGGATGAGCTCTTTTATTCGTTCTAATGGAATTGTACATTTTGCAACATGCGATTTATCTTGATAGCAATAGATACAATTTGTTACACAAATATTGTTAAACATCAATGTAATTGTAGATGGAGTCAAATGTCTCTTCATTCTCAAATCTATTTGGTCATATTTGAATAGGTTTGGAGAATAACGTTTAATTTGGCTAGGTGATTGCATTGACACTATAGTGTATGGTGGAAAAACAGAATTTCCCTTTTTCCCACTCAGTATCACTTGTTTAGGATTATCCACTAATGAATTAATAAAATTAAGAACCAATTCTTTTGGAACTGACAAATATGATGCTGCCTCATTAACACATTCATTGATTTCTCTACCATCAACAAAACACAGAATCATTGCATAAATAGGGTGAATAATATCTGTGAAAGAATCATCTTGTCCAATAAGCAAATTTCTACCGACCAAAGAAGCTAATATGAGAGTTCTTCCCTCATCTGGTTTCAATACTAGATTTTCATTAAAAAGAATATATTTCATAAGTTTACGAGTCTTAAAAATAATCAAGATGGTAGAATTCTACCATCTTGACAATTAGTTTAAATTACAAAACATCATTCACACAAACTGCACAAGCACTAGCGCAGCCTATACAAGAATCACATAAAGAACATTCTTGCTGTAAATGATCTTGCACAACAGCACCAGCCTTTACCTCAAACATTTGAGATTCAGACAACAACTCCTTTGCTTCTAAAGAATACTTTTCCATACTAAAATATTTTCTGTTATGCGCCTTTAAAGTAGGGCGGTTTCACTATTGTTATCCGCAAAAGTAACTCTATTAATTGAAAAAGAGAAATTTTCAGTCGCGAAATTCTGGAAATTAACTTTATTTATACAATACATACATCTATTTATCGTTTAATAACAAATAAACGTGTCTTTTTGTTGACAAAACACCATGAATACCTGTCAATTTTTCACAATATCGATGAATTTAGTATTTTTTTACAATTGTTAATTGCAATGTTTTTTATTCTGTTTATAAAATTACAAAAGTCTTATTTGTTGTGTCCACAGACCATCTCGCCGTTCAAGGCAGACTCACGGATGTACTCCGCCAACTTGCGGTTGGCTTTCCTCGCCCTCAGTCTCAAAGCCTCGTAGCTTGGCTTCGAGAACTTCACCGTGACAGACTTCGACAGCTTGCGAACCCTGCCCGTAGGCGGTCTTCCGCCCTTTCTCTTGTCTTGTTCCTGTATGTTTGTCATTCTATATACTGATTACAGTTGGTACACTCACTTTCTGCGACCGTTGGGAGCAAAATTCCTCCGCCTTCATGGTGGAGCGAGGCGTTTTGGGGTTTCCAAAACATAACCTCGCTCCCTCTCAGAACACGTTAGTTGGAACTACTGCCTTTCAGCTATCCACGTCCAAGGTCGCAGACCTTAATTCTCACAATTTGCGCC
>OGJX01000708.1_pt1 | contig 28569 bp, 24 predicted proteins | sample 1572381 | NCBI WGS metagenome assembly OGJX01 (sample SAMEA2582085, study PRJEB24529) | metagenome | biome: Human gut stool | place: China | collected 2011
TGTTGGCCGCGGCGTCGATTTTTGCCTGGCGGTCGGCCAGCGCTTTATCAACGGCCTTGGCAACGATGGCGTCGATCTGTTCCTGAGTAAATTCTTGCGCCATTACAGAGGTAAGTGGAAAAAACGCGGCGATAACCGCCATGGTTAATGGAAGTTTTTTTATCATTGTCATGAGTTTCTCAATATAGGTTAATTTTATTCAGACAATAACCAGCCTATTCTGAGCTGACAGAATATGTCGCTATCATCAGAACAAGTTATTTTTTATTTTGTACGGTCACAGAGGCGTTACACAATTATCGTTACCCTTCCTCCTTCGCTGATATTAAACAGGTGGTCTTTCGCCACTGACAAAAAAAACACAGCACGAACCAATAAACGCTATTTCCCGGCAGCGGATAGACGGCGGAATACATGCCCCCGCGGGGGCATGTCAGCAAAAATTAACCAAAGATATAGGTATTGACGAGATTTTCGAGTAATTCCTGACGCCCGCTCTGAGGCTGCGGATTCAGATTATGCTGCTCAGCGTATCGGGCAATATTATCCAGCGACATCTGCCCGCTCATAATTTTCTGCCCCAGCTCGCCCTGCCAGCCGGCATAGCGTTTTGCCAGACCCTGATCGAGCTTGCCATCCTCAATCATGCGCGCGGCCAGCTTGAGGGACAGCGCCATCACGTCCATGGCGCCAATATGGCCATAGAACATGTCGTATTTGTCGGTGCTCTGCCGGCGAACTTTGGCGTCAAAGTTCAGGCCGCCGGTGGTGAATCCCCCGGCTTTGAGGATCTCATACATCACCAGGGTATTTTCTTCCACGCTGTTCGGGAACTGATCGGTATCCCAGCCGAGCTGCGCATCGCCGCGGTTGGCATCAACGGAGCCGAAAATGCCCAGCGCGATGGCGCTGGCGATTTCATGGTGGAAAGAGTGCCCCGCCAGGGTGGCGTGGTTGGCTTCAATGTTCACCTTGATCTCATTTTCCAGACCAAACTGCTTCAGGAAACCATACACCGTCGCGACATCGTAATCGTACTGATGCTTGGTGGGCTCCTGCGGTTTCGGCTCGATAAGCAGCGTGCCGCCAAAGCCAATCTTATGCTTGTGCTCCACCACCATCTGCAGGAAGCGGCCAATCTGCTCACGCTCCTGGCGCAGGTCGGTATTCAGCAGGGACTCGTAACCTTCGCGGCCGCCCCACAGAACATAGTTTTCGCCGCCGAGCTGGTGGGTAGCGTTCATGGCGGTCACCACCTGCGTGGCCGCCCAGGCAAACACCTCCGGATCGGGGTTGGTCGCCGCCCCGGCGCCGTAGCGCGGGTGGGTAAAGCAGTTGGCGGTGCCCCACAGCAGTTTCACGCCGGTTTGCTGCTGTTTCTCCGCCAGCACCTCGGTCATGATGGCGAAATTATGCAAATACTCTTTCAGCGACGCGCCTTCTGGCGAGACGTCGACATCGTGGAAGCAGTAATACGGCACGTTGAGCTTGTAGAAAAATTCAAACGCCACGTCCGCTTTGCGTTTGGCCATTTCCAGCGCATCGCCCGCGGCCTGCCAGGGACGCTCAAACGAGCCGGCGCCAAACATATCCGCGCCATTCCAGCAGAAATTATGCCAGTAACAGGCGGCAAAACGCAGATGATCTGCCATGCGTTTTCCCAGCACGATTTCATCCGGATTATAGTGGCGAAACGCCAGCGGATTATCGGTTTTGGGTCCGGCAAAGCGAACGCGATCAACCTGGTCGAAATAGGTTTGCATGATGAACTCCGAAATTGAGAAACAGGAAAATTAACAACTGTGACACATCGTGTATTCTCATCGTCGGTTGCTCAATTACGTTATTTCACTCGGCGATTGAGAAAATGCTCAAATGTGAGCCATCTCGCAAATAAAACTATTTTAAATATCTCGCTTCGCGCGCGTATAGCGTACACTTCCTGGGGAATTCAGGTATCCATACCAAATTAAAATGCCGGTTTTGTCACAATGCCTGCCTGCCCAAAAATTAGCGGCGGATAACGGTTCAACGCAGGCGATACAGGCCTTTGCTTCGAGGATCACAGAAGTAAAAAAACATAATTACTTAATTTAAAAACGTAATAGATTCTTCCAGGTCAACTGTGTCAGAAAGTGTTTCACCTACACAAAACAAACCGGAGTCTGCTTAGAATGAGTAAAAACATAATGCACAGTCGGCATGATGAATATCATAAATTAACCCGCGGAGAACGAATTGGTTATGGCATGGGCGACTTTGCGCAAAACCTGGTTTTCGGCACCATTGGGGGTTTTCTGGCTTTGCATATGCTGACGGTAAATACTATCAGCACGGCAACGGCAGGCTTTATTTTTCTTTTTGTCCGCATCATTAATGTGTTTTGGGATCCGATGGTCGGAACCTACGTGGATAAACGAACCTCGAAGGCAGGAAAATATCGCCCCTGGCTTTTACGAGCCGGCGTGCCGCTGGTGATCCTGTCGGCATTACTGTTCGCGCCAATCCCCGGAGTGAAAGGTTCGGTGGCTTTCGCCTTTATTATTTATCTGGCGCTGGACCTGGTTTATTCCTTAGTCAATATTCCCTATGGCTCGCTGAATGCCTCGCTGACCCGCGACCCGGAATCGATCGATAAGCTGACCAGTACCCGCATGATGCTGGCCAACAGCGCCAACCTGCTGGTCTATACCCTGTTCCCGATGTTTGTGCAGATGGCGGCGCCGAAAGATCGTAGCCTGAAAGACACCGGCTTTTTCGGCCTTGAGCTGAATCTGGGCAACTATACCGATCCGTCGGCGAACTACGCCTGGTTCGGCGTGTACGCCATCTATATGATCATCGGCGCGGTGGCCCTGTTTATCTGCTACAAATGCACCAAAGAACGCGTTGTCGCGACCGCCGAGCAGACCGCCAACGTCAAAACTACCGACCTTTTCCACGAGCTCAGACATAACCGTCCGCTGGTTATTCTCGGCATGTTCTTTATGCTGGCCTTTACCTTCATGTTCTTCATGAACACCGTTAACGGCTTCTTCAACCAGTTCGTCGTCGGCCACTCCGAATGGATGGGCGCCGTGGGCCTCGTCGCGTCTATTCCCGGCATCGCCTTCCCGGTGTTCTGGCCGAAACTGAAAAAAATCTTTGGTAAAAAAGGCTTCTTCCATCTGTTCCTCGCCATGTTCATCGTCGGCGAACTGCTGACCTACGCCTGGTCCCGCGAAGGGATGCACGACGCCCTGTGGCTGGCCTACATCGCCACCTTTATTAAACAGTGGGGCTTAACCTCCGCCACCGGCTTTATGTGGGCGCTGGTACCGGAAGTTATCGCGTACGGCGAATTAAAATCTGGCAAACGCAATGCCGCCATTATCAATGCCATTATGGGACTCTTCTTCAAGATCGGCTTCACCATCGGCGGCGCGATCCCGCTGTGGCTGCTGGCGGTGTATGGATTTAATGAAAGCGGCGCCGTGCAGAGCGCCAGCGCCATCGATGGGATCATTATGACCGCGGTGTGGATCCCAATCGCGCTGGCCGCTATTTCGATGGTGATCATGCAGGTTTATCCGATCTCCGATAAACATGTTACCGACATCAACCGTCAGCTGGATGAGATCCGCGTGTAGTTAAAAAAAATTATAAATCAGACCGATCCTTAACTTTCCATTTTAAAAGGTGTAATGAAATGTCACTTATTCAAAACCCGATATTACGCGGCTTTAATGCCGACCCCAGTATTATTCGCGTCGAGGATACGTACTATATTGCCAACTCGACGTTTGAGTGGTTCCCGGGCGTGCGTTTACATGAGTCGAAAGACCTGAAAAACTGGAACCTGCTGCCTTCGCCGCTCTCCACTACCACCCTGCTGGACATGAAGGGCAACCCCTCCTCCGGCGGCATTTGGGCGCCGGCGCTCTCCTGGGCCGATGGACAATTCTGGTTGGTGTATACCGATGTGAAGGTCACCGAAGGCGCCTTTAAAGACATGACCAACTACCTGACCACGGCGAAGGATATTCGGGGCCCGTGGAGCGACCCGATCAAGCTGAACGGCGTCGGGTTTGACGCCTCGCTGTTCCATGACGACGATGGCCGGAAATATATCGTCCAGCAAACCTGGGATCACCGGGAGTACCATCACCCCTTCGATGGCATTACCTTAACGGAGCTGGATACCAAGACGCTGAAGTTAATGCCGGAAACCGCGCGCACCATCTACCGCGGCACCGCCGTGGCGCTGGTCGAGGGGCCGCACCTCTATAAACTGAACGGCTACTACTATCTGTTTGCCGCCCAGGGCGGCACCGTGTTTACCCACCAGGAGGTGGTGGCGCGGTCGAAAACCCTCGAGGCCGACAGCTTCGAAACCGAGCCGGGCGACGTGTTCTTAACCAACGTCGATACCCCAGACAGCTACATCCAGAAACAGGGCCATGGCGCGCTGGTCTCCACCCCGGAAGGCGAATGGTATTACGCCTCGCTCTGCGCCCGGCCGTGGAATCGCCCGGGGGAATCCATCTACGACCCGCGCGGCTGGTCAACCCTCGGCCGGGAAACCGCGATCCAGAAAGTGTACTGGGACGACGAGGGCTGGCCGCGTATTGAAGGCGGTCACGGCGGGAAAACCTTCGTCGAAGGGCCGAAAGACGCCATCTTCACCGAAAGCGCCAGCGATAATAGCCAACAGGACGATTTTACGTCGCCAGCGCTCGACCCGAACTGGAATACCCTGCGGGTGCCGTTTACGGCCAAAATGGGCACCACCGGCGACGGCAAATTAACCTTAATCGGCCAGGGTTCGTTAGCCAATACGCATGACCTGTCGCTGATTGCCCGCCGCTGGCAGGCCTTCTATTTTGACGCCGCGGTGAAGGTGAAATTCGAACCCTTCAGCTACCAGCAGATGGCCGGATTAACAAACTACTATAACGACCGCCACTGGAGCTTTGTCTTCCTGACCTGGAATGAAATTAACGGTAAGGTCATCGAAGTCGGCGAAAATAACCGCGGGAAATACACGTCGTACCTGAAAGATAACGCCATCAAGGTGCCGGACGGCGTGGAATACGTCTGGTTCCGGACCAAGGTCCGCAAGCAGACCTACAGCTATGAATACAGCTTCGATGGCGTGTCGTTCACCGAGATCCCGGTCCAGCTGGATGCCGCGGTACTGTCCGATGACTATGTGTTGCAGAGCTACGGCGGGTTCTTTACCGGGGCGTTCGTCGGCCTGGCGGCGGTAGACTACGCCGGGTACGGCACCCAGGCTGAGTTTTATCAGTTCGAGTATCAGGAGCTGGGCGATAGGTTAGCGGCCGATGGGAGCTATAACTGGGAGGCTGGCGAGACGCGGGATAAGTAAGAAAGAGCGGGCCCGCGCTACCGGTGAGGTAGCGTGGGTTTTGTGGTGTGTTTGATGTAATTAAAGCGAGTGCTGTCGGATGTCAGTCAGCAGGGCGCAGCCGGGCCTTCAGCTCTTCGGGAGTAAACGGCGGATCTCGCCGGTGCAGCATCGCATGGCAATTGGGACATACCGGGATCAGATCGGTTTCAGGGTTCAGACGGTAGTCCTGCTTGATCCCGGGCAGCGGAATGAGATGGTGGATATGGATAAAACCCTGGCCGATATCGCCATAGCGGCTGGCCATATCCAGACCGCATACCTGACACCGGCAGCCGTGTAGGCGAAGCGCCGCCTGACGAGCCTGACGGTCGCGCTCATAGCGATTGACCAGCACCTGCATCGCCGCCCCTTCCACGTACTCCATGGTCGTCTGTCCCTCATCGGGGAAAAGCGCAACCTCGTCATCGCCAGCGCCCTGCGACGCGATCGTAAATCCTTGCTCCAGTAACAGGCGCACGCATTTGGATTTAATCCCCCCGCTGAAATCCGCCGGGGTAAATTCCGTACCCGTCGCAAGCGTTGCCGCTAACCCGACGATGGCTTTTGAAGGATACCGACGCCCCTCAAACTCGATCTCATACAGACGCGCGTTTTTAAACTGATGCGCAACGCCTGCATCGTAAGCGCGAATGGCGGCGATGATGCATTCCCTGGATAAATGGTCCGGTAGTTTTTTCATAAGACATAGCTATCTGATGGCGCGAAGCTTGAGTATAAATAGAAAGCTATGGGCTTTTCGAAAAAATAAATAGCAGTGATAGTTAAATCGCGATCCACGTAGAATCGCCGCATCTGGTGGGTTGATCGGCAAGGATTTTGCGAGCATCATCGCATTTATTATTGAACGCAAGATCATTCTGCTGTTTGCGCAGGGGATTAGCTACCAGGACATTAGCCGAGAGTTCGAAGATTTATATGCTTTCAGCATGTCAACCGCCACCATCAGTGTAGTACGATAAAGTTACCCCTGAACTAAAACAGTGGCAACAGCACCCGCTGGAAAAGGTTTACCCCTTCGTCTGGCTGAACGTATTCACTATAAAGTCCGTGAGAATGGCCGTTATCAGAGCAAAACGGTTTATACCGTTCTGGCGCTGAATCTGGCAGGCAAGAAAGAAACTCTGGGCCGGTATCTATAAGAAAGTAAAGGCGCTAACTTCTGGCTGTCTATATTAAGCGACCTGCAAAACTGGGGCATTGAAGACATCCTGATCGCCTGCGTGCGCGGGCTGACCGGCTTCCCGGAGGCGATAAACAGCATTTATCCGCAGACAGAGGTTCAGTTGTGCGTCATTCACCAAATCAGTAACTCGATTAAATACGTGGCCTCAAATGACCATAAAGCTTTTATGGCTGATCTGAAACCGGTATATCGCGCGGGGTCGAAAGAAGCCGCAGAAACGGTGCTGGATGAACTGGAAGCGAAATGGGATCAGCAGTATCCAGTGTTGCTCCAGTCGTGACGACGCAAGTGGGAAAATCTGTCAGCATACAATAGAATTTAAGAAACACGGAGTCAGTAAAATACTGTACGTGAAAAGTGATGCGGAAAGTTAAAACCTCGGTGCAACAACTAAACTCATTGATAAGTTTTTTACTGCGATAATCGATAGATTTGCAGACTATAGGCGTGCGAATGAATAGTCACCTAAAAGCTGGCAGGTAATAATTAACAATGCTGTAACAGTTATATGGCTTTCAGGCAGCGTATTATTATACGCTGCCTTTTTCAACTTGCCGTAATAAAGCATGTTTTTGGATAACGATTAAAAAGTGAATAATTGTAAACAGCTTCATTTTTGTAATATGAGTTAGGATAGAAGTTGACTTCTTTGCCAAGCAGAGATGCTAAAATTGCCACATGCAGCCTGTCGGTATTGACAACTTTATACTCTTCAAGAAAGTTTATCATGCAACGGGTAGAATTACGCGCCAGAAATTCATTATCCCAATAATCGCCATTCCAGGTGAGCGAAATATCATGATTGTTTTCTTTGTAGTCTCCAGTTAGAGATTCGGAGTCCGTTCTGAAGCAGTTGGCCTGTTTTTTATAGACGGGTTTAAGTGACAGGTATTTATTAAGATCGAGATAAAATGCCATATCATCAGTAATGAATACGTTCTTGTTTGGTTCGTAGTTGAGAGATTTAATATAATCGAAGGTGATATTTTCGCGACAAAAAACAACAAACTTATCAATATTGTTGATGAATAAATCGCTATACCCTCTGATTGTCGACGGCATTATTATTACTTTATGAAATTTCCCAATATTATTCTGGATAAAGTCATGACCTTCAGAATACAATCCTTCTATCAGGTTTCCTCCGCCTCCAAAAATTAAAATATCAGTTTCAGAACTGTAGCACTCGCCATCTCTGTAAGGGATATAGGTAAGAGCATTTCGTTCAAAAAAGTCATACGTCGCAGATGCAATTACACCATCACCAGCATTACCAGGGTTTGCCTTATAGACAAATCGATGAGATAGATGATAAGATTTTAGAAGCAAATCAAATTTTAACTTCATATTGGTCATTTTTTATCCTGTTTAACAGAAGCTACCGACTGCTATCTTACACTACTTCAATTCACTAATATCATAGAAAAGTCTAGGTTACAAAGGAAGGGTTACAATGAAGAAAATTCTTATAATGACGCCGGACATTGAGGGGCCTGTCCGTAACGGCGGTATTGGTACTGCTTTCACTGCCCTTGCCACTACTTTGGCAAAAAAGGGGTATGATGTTGATGTATTGTATACATGTGGCGACTATTCTGAATCATCTGTATCGAAATTTAGCGACTGGTCACGTATTTATAGTACCTTTGGTATCAATCTGCTAAGAACCGGACTGATAAAAGAGATTAATATTGATGCACCGTATTTTAGAAGGAAAAGTTATTCAATTTATCTCTGGTTGAAAGAAAATAACATCTATGACACTGTTATTTCTTGTGAGTGGCAGGCAGATCTTTATTACACTTTATTAAGCAAAAAGAATGGAACGGATTTTGAAAATACAAAGTTCATTGTAAATACTCACAGTTCAACGTTATGGGCTGATGAAGGTAATTACCAGCTTCCATATGATCAGAACCATCTTGAACTCTATTATATGGAGAAAATGGTGGTTGAAATGGCGGATGAAGTTGTTAGTCCGTCTCAGTATTTAATTGATTGGATGTTGAGTAAGCACTGGAATGTTCCTGAAGAACGTCATGTAATTTTAAATTGCGAGCCATTTCAAGGGTTTGTGACGAGAGATGATGTTACAGTTAAAATAAATGAAAAGCCAGCTTCTGGCGTTGAGCTTGTATTTTTCGGCCGCCTTGAAACCCGTAAAGGACTTGACATATTCCTGCGTGCATTAAGAAAACTATCTGATGAAGATAAAGAGAGCATTTCTGGAGTAACCTTCCTCGGAAAAAATGTCACTATGGGGAAAACTGATTCATTTACTTATATTATGAATCAGACTAAAAATTTGGGACTCGCAGTTAATGTCATCAGCGACTATGATCGTACCAACGCTAATGAATATATAAAAAGAAAAAATGTATTAGTCATCATTCCATCACTTGTAGAAAACTCACCCTATACTGTTTATGAATGCTTGATTAATAACGTTAATTTCCTCGCTTCAAACGTTGGTGGAATTCCAGAGCTTATTCCGCAGGAGCATCATGCGGAAGTTCTATTTATTCCTACACCTGTCGATTTATACGGGAAAATCCACTATCGCTTAAAAAATATAAATATAAAACCAGGGCTTGCTGAATCACAAGACAATATTAAAGAAGCTTGGTTTGTCGCAGTTGAACGAAAAAACAACCGCGCATTCAAGAAAATCAATGAAGCTAACAGCCCGTTAGTTAGCGTGTGTATAACTCACTTCGAACGTCACCATTTGCTTCAGCAAGCACTCGCATCAATAAAATCTCAGACGTACCAAAATATTGAGGTCATCTTGGTTGATGATGGAAGTACGACAGAAGATTCTCATCGTTATTTAAATCTCATCGAGAATGATTTTAACTCTCGAGGCTGGAAAATTGTCCGTAGTTCTAATAACTATCTGGGTGCTGCAAGGAATTTGGCTGCGCGACACGCCTCTGGCGAATATCTGATGTTTATGGACGATGATAATGTTGCTAAGCCTTTTGAGGTAGAAACGTTTGTTACTGCAGCATTAAACTCTGGGGCCGATGTGTTAACCACACCAAGCGATCTTATTTTTGGTGAGGAGTTCCCTTCTCCGTTCCGTAAAATGACGCACTGCTGGCTTCCGTTAGGGCCTGATTTAAATATCGCCAGCTTTAGTAACTGCTTTGGCGATGCTAATGCGCTGATCAGAAAAGAGGTTTTCGAAAAAGTTGGCGGATTTACTGAAGATTACGGTTTAGGTCATGAAGACTGGGAGTTTTTTGCCAAAATATCATTACAGGGATATAAATTGCAAATCGTCCCGGAACCTCTATTTTGGTATAGAGTTGCAAACTCCGGCATGTTGTTAAGTGGAAATAAGAGTAAAAATAACTACCGCAGTTTCCGTCCTTTTATGGATGAGAATGTTAAATATAACTATGCAATGGGGTTGATACCTTCCTACCTCGAGAAGATTCAAGAACTTGAGAGTGAAGTGAATCGCTTGCGGAGCATCAATAGTGGTCATTCTGTCAGTAACGAGTTACAACTTTTAAATAATAAGGTTGATGGTCTTATTTCTCAGCAAAGAGATGGCTGGGCCCATGACCGTTTTAATGCTCTGTATGAAGCAATTCATGTCCAAGGCGCAAAACGAGGCACCAGCCTGGTTCGCCGGGTTGCCCGGAAAGTGAAATCAATGTTAAAATAAAGTAATATTCGGGGCCCGAAAGGGCTCCGCAAAAATAATATTAACTTTCAGCTAATTTTAAATTTGTCTGTAAATAACCCTGTTTTAGTTGCATGCATTTTTGAGTTCCCGGCCAGATTTGACCCTGGCCCAAATTCAGTGCAGTGCTAAATCAGAGATCTTCGTCTTTCCGGAGACTTCGGATGAATTCAGCCGGAGTCATGTCATTTAATGATGAATGCGTTCTCTCATGATTATATTCCCTGCGCCAGTTGTCGAGTTTGTCCTGCGCATCTTCCAGCGAGAGAAACCAGTGAATGTTCAGGCATTCATCCCGCAGACTGCCGTTAAATGATTCAATAAACGGATTATCCGTTGGTTTTCCGGGGCGGGATAAGTCCATTGTGACACCGTGTTCATACGCCCATTTATCCAGACTTTTCAAAATAAACTCGCTGCCGTTATCTGTCTGAATACGTACCGGCAGACGCTTGCCCAGCACCCGCAACCTTTCCATCACACCGACCACATCCTCACCTTACAGTGACTTTCCGGCATGGATCGCCACACACTCCCGATTAAAATTATCCACTACAGTCAGCGCCCGGAAACGTGTTCCGTTAAACAGATTATCCGACACGAAATCCATACTCCAGCACTGATCGATACCGGTCAGGACCGGACGTTGCTGACGATGTGCTGCACTGACATGCATGCGGGGGCGCTTTTTGCGCAGGTTGAGGCTTTCCAGACAGTAAATCCGGTGTGTTTTCTTGTGGTTAACAGGCCAGCCTTCCCGCCACAGCTGAATATGAATACGCGGGCAACCGTAGCGGATCCGGGTTTCCGCTATTTCCCGGATACGCAGGGTTATCGCCCGATCATCCCGCCGGCTCTGCCAGTGGTAAACGGTTCTGCTCTGCATCAGCAGTCCGCATCCCCGTCGGACACTGATACGGTAAGCCCCCCGCAGAAAATGCACCGCCTGACGTTTCTGAGCCGGCCTCAGAACTTTTGTTTCAGTACCTCCTGCAGCATCTCCTTGTCCAGACTCAGGTCAGCCACCAGTTTCTTCAGCCGCAGATTTTCATCCTCCAGTTGCCGCAGACGCCGCAGTTCGGTCACGCCCAGACCGGCGAATTTCTTCTTCCAGTTATAAAAAGTGGCTTCAGAAATGCCCATCTTTCGGCAGACTTCCCCGTCGCGGGTGCCGGTTTCGGCCTGTTTCAGAGCAAACGCAATCTGTTCTTCGGTATAGCGGGTCTTTTTCATGGCGATGTGCCTCTCTGTGAGATGGAAGAAAGACCGGAGACTTCAGTTTAGCCCGGCACTGTTTTCAGGGAGGAGATCAACACCCCCGCCGTAGTACGCGGAAGTATGTAATGAAACGATTGGCGTTAGCCCTGCTTTTATTTATTTTCAAAGAATTGGTTGTAGCTTCCGTTCTCACGCCGGAAGCCGACCATTATGACAGCTATCTGTTAGTCGACACTTAACCCGCAACAGCCGTTTCTGGAACAACTTACGACCTCCTGTTCCGTCCAGTGTTCTCCAGACTGTAGGCCAAGCGGTGCCATATTCTAAGCAACCACCAAAGGTGAAAGAACATACTCGCTAGATAAGTTCCAGCGTCACCAGCTTTACCAGCAACACCGGCTAACAGGTAACCACAAGTAATTTACCGGTCCGCGATACCGCCGCCCTGATCCAGCTTCACAAGAGACAGGCTCTTGCTCTGTTGGAATGCGGGCAATTGTGGAAATCTCGTCTGCAACTGACCGTGCGGATAAACACTATCCATAGCTGACGACATGATCCCATTGATTAACACACTTTGATTTTATTACATTTGCTCATTTACTCGCCAACACCAAAAACTTACACTTCCCACATGGACTTAAAAGCAAAAATAAGGATAAGGACGAATGGCTATTGGTCATTTTTTATTTAGGGGTGATAAGACCGCTTGCGGTGGCAGGATTCTTGAAGGATGCCCCAACCATCAATTTTTCGATAAAGATATGGCATGTGAAGGCCATAAAGTAACCTGCGGCAAACATCCAGGGCATTATCGTATCTGCGGTGGCCTTGATAGTGACGAAATACATGGTAAAAGAGTAGCCGGAACACTGCACAGCCGTAGTTCCTGTCCCTGCAAATCACGTTTTATTCCTTCCATCGATGACACTTATGAATTTTCTACAGGGGCAGCGAAAGCCGACACAGCCCAATCTCAAGTCGTCGAATTTCCCGTTCTCCCCCGCCCGATTTATGATCCCCAAGCTGATAATGTGACTGACACCTGCAAGTCAGAAGATAACCCGCTGCTGAACGGCGTTTATATATGGACTGAAACGACAAGTGCAGGTCATGTTTTCGTTTCAGTGCATGAGAATAACAATATCTTCCTCTACACCTATGGACGCTATGGACGCACTGATAAAAGTACCTTCACTGGGGATGGGATTTTAGACTTTTTCCAGGATGAAGATGCGCGTAAGTATTACCGATACGAACTTTATGAAATGGGGGCTCGCGCTTTCCGCATTGATGATGCAGATCCTAAAATAATCCGTAAATTCTTCGAAAACCTTTGGAATGGCGGAGTAACACCAATTCAAACGCCAAACATGCAAGATGGTACAAAGCGAAGAGGCCGAACCATTGATAAATATGATGTCACTGGTAGCAACTGTACCACTCACTCAGTCGAGGGGCTCAAGTTTGCTGGCTCAAAGGTATTCGAACACGGTTACACATCCACGACAACACAGCTACCAATCGACATAGAAGAAGATTTTACTATTCCGGTTTCACTGCAAAGATATCTTGAATCAAAGAGTGCAGACTTCTCATCAATCCTCGTTGTCGAAATGACTAATACATTCAAACAGCAGTACCCTAACACCGAGAACAAAAGCCCTCAATCAATGGGAGGGAGTGCAAAAATCCAACAATCTGCTGCCGATTCCGCTGCTGTTGCTGGCTCAACTTCCCCCTACTCAGGCGGTACAGTAGGCGGTTCATTGGGAAGCACTTACGATGATGAATAAGAAGTTCTGGATCAGATGGGTGAGTATCGCGCTGATCTGTGCAGCGTATTACGCTATCGTGCTTTATTTCGATCTGGTCTTCGCTCTTAACTTTACAGAGACAATGAGTCAAGGCGGAGAATTTACCCCTTCTCAATGTACCTGGTTTGTTAAGGAGCTAGCGCAAAATCACTCTGATTCGGCTTTAGCCTCCATCATTGGTTTCGCTGTCTGCGTCCCTTTGATCCTGCTCATCTTCAAGAAAGTGAAATGACCGTCAAAGGCAGGCGAGATCCAGCCTTTTCCTTCCTCCCTCATTTTAGACAATATGTAGTGGCACACTGAATTTGGCCACCCTGGACTGCCCCCACCACTCCGGTAGACGATTCTGCCCTAAAGTTTGAGTATAGGAGGTTCGACTGGCGCTTCGTCAACATCATCACCCGCGCCCTGGTGGCACTGGGCCAGCGCCCGGACTACGCCCGTATCGCCCGCCACGTTATCAACATCGACGAACTGTTTATCGACTACGCCCGTGTCTTTTTGCCCAGCCAGGACCGCCAGGCATGGGGCAACGTGGTACGGATTGCCGTTGGCATCACCGAGAAAAACACGCCACGTAATCTTCAGGGAAGGGACAGCTACGTCGTCGCGCTGAAGCAGTACCTTTCCACCACCCGATTACACGACACGATCCTCGACGGTCTACGTACTGCCATGCACTATGATAAAACCTATTTCGATAAGATCGTCGCCTCGCTGCTGCCACTGCTGGGAAAACTGACCACCAGAAAAATCTCCCAACTGCTGGCCCCGGACTACGGCGACCTTAACGACCCGCGCCCGGTATTTAACTGGCAGCAGGCGATTATTTATGTCGGGCTGGATGCATTGTCTGACGCAGAAATTGCCGCCGCTGTCAGCAACTCAATGTTCGCCGATTTGGTCAGCGTCGCCGGACATATCTACAAGCACGGCGTGATGGATGGCCTGCCGCAGACGGAAGAGAACCCGGCCATCAACCTGCACTGCGATGAGTTCAGTGAACTGATGGGCGATGAATTTATTCCGCTAATAAATAAAGGCGGCGGCGCAGGTGTAGAGGTTACGGCCTACACCCAGACGCTCTCCGATATCGAAGCCCGCATCGGCGACCGCGCCAAAGCGGACCAGGTCGTCGGCAACTTCAACAATCGGATCATGATGCGGGTGCGGGAATCTGCCACCGTCGAATTGTTGACGAAGCAACTGCCGCAGGTGGATGTGCTCAGCAACAGCATCAGTTCCGGCGTTGCCGACAGCGCCGACGCACAGGGCAACATCGGTTTTTCCAGCAACACCCAGGATCGGATGAGCAGCATACAGGTGCCGTTACTGGAACCCGCCTCACTGGTACAGCTTCCCAAAGGGCAGGCGTTCGCTCTGCTGGAAGGTGGTCAGCTCTGGAAGCTACGCATCCCATTACCGGACGCAGCACACGATCCGCTGATGCCGGAAAGCATCACACACATAGCCCACTATATGGAAAAACAGTACGACAGCACGCCCATATGGTGGGACCGCCCGGAGACAGTTGTAACGGCGAAAAATGACCCTATTTTATGGCTGAATGACAGCGAAACCACGGAGAAACAGACCGATGATACCCCGGACACACCGCCAGCTCGTGAGCGTTGAAGTGATGTGGCCTGCACAAACACTGCCTCTTCCCCTGCAACAGGCGGTGGAAGCGCTGACGCAGGGAGAAACGCCCGACCAGATTATCGCTCGCATGAATTTGCAGGGCTTTCAAGCATGGCGCGAAGCTACATCGCCGCAAGGCGAACACGACATTTTTCAGATACGACTGGATGAGGCACACGAGGCACGGTTCCTCTGCCGCTACATTACTCTGCCGCTGCACTGATGCCCGAACATGCGCCACCAGGCCCCGTGCGTCGCCCCGGACTGCTCGGCTGGATAGCATTACTTCCCGGCGTGCTGGTCGGCTTTTGCCTCGGCGCGTGGATGCTGGCGATAACGCTGGAGTGGCTGGGCGAGGCGTTTTTCTGGCGGAACACCTGTGCCAGTCACAGTGAGCAGGTATTGCAAGTGACATGGCAGTGGTGGAAAAGCTCTGCTGGCGCACCGATGTGGTTAGTAGAAGACCTCGCGATTGTCAGCGATACGTTGCAGCAAGGGATTGCGGCGCTGGTTCATTCGCTCAACGGGCAAAGCGGGTTGTTCTGGACGGAAACCATCACTACGGTGATCCGCTGTGCGTTACTGTCTGCGAGTAAGTTACCCTTACCTTTCTGCTGCGCTGGCTATTTTATTGCAGGCGCTACCACAGTTTGTGCTGACCATTGTTATAGGGCTGATTGACGGGCTGGTACGCCGCGACTTACGGCGATTCGGCGCAGGCCATGAGTCCGGGTTTGTTTATCATCATGCAAGGCGTATGATCGGCTCCAGCCTCGCGGCAACGGGGCTGGCGTGGCTGGCGTGGCTGGCGTGGCTGGCGTGGCTGGCGGTGCCAGTTTTTCTGGAATCAAGATATATTGTAATACCTGGAGTGATGCTGAGTGGGCTCGCGGGTTCAGTAGCGACGGGAGCATTCAAAAAGCATTTGTAATGCAACCTAGATAGTACTTATTCACCCAGCCATAAACTCAAGACTGATAATACCAAAGCACTGGCCGTTGATAATTGTTTTTTTTGTGAAAAAATCGACTAATTAACACGCTGGTCAAAAGCATATGTTTTTGTAGTAAAATCAATACAATTTGACTCCTAACAAGATATAATGGCTGTTCGTTTTATCTAATAAGTTACTCAAATTATTTTCAGCGGAGTGGATATTCATTAAATGAGCTTACCTGAGGAAAAAATAGCTAAACGAGCACTGAAAGCCATTGAATTTATTTGTCGACAGCTCTCGCGCTTTGCAAAAATGACACCCGTTGAGCTTATGGCTTACTTACGAAAGAATCCCAAAGATGCCTTTTGTAATATTCCCCATCCGAAAGGAAATGGACATATCCATTGTGGTTCTCTTGCCTGGAACAAGCTGAATGAGCTTGTAGACCTCACTATCGAATTGGATCACGGTCTTGGGCGACGAGTAGGCCGCAAACTCGCAAAGGAAGCCGTAATAAATGCTTTTGTTAAAAGAGTATTACAGGAGGCACGTGGAGTTGATCAGGAAACCGCAATGCTGCTTCTTAAAGACGCTTTAACGATTTTGAGAGAAAAGCTTGTAGTTATCGAACACTACCTACCGTGTGTGCTTTTCCCTGGGGATACACCTACTGAATTCAGCGTTGGTCCTGTCACATTCGTCCGTCGCTCCAAGTTCTTCGATGATAAAAAATCAGTACTAAAACATAGTATTCATGTTAACACGAAAGCGCATATTCAGTGCGTAAAGGAAGCGATTGCTCAAGGTTTCCCACAAGAACGCACGCACACTAAAGATGAATCAAGACAACTAGTGCGTAAATTACAGTCCCGAGCAGTCAAAGCCTACAAAGACTATCCATGGATTGCTTGTGTGAAAGTGAGTGATTGTGATGAAGCAATCTCTAAAGAACGAGCGATCCAAGCTACAGAGATGGCGCTTCACATCATCCGTATCCTCTTGGGAGCTAAACCGACAAGGGAAATTAGGCTAGCATGGTCACGCAGCGGAGCTCTGCGCTCGGCACATTTGCACGCTGATGTACATGGTGTGATTCACGCAAGTCTCTGCGCTGATTCTTTAGAACCGGTTGGTGTAATAAACTGGCATGAAGCATTGATAAGGGCAAATTTAGAATTAGACATCCTCGGTTCTGCTTTGATATCCATAGTCAATCCAGTAGAAACTACTCACCTTCACCAGCGCCTTATTGACGCTATCAATTGGTTTGGGGACGCGGTTACAGATTCAAATGTACATTCGAGTATCGTAAAATACGTATCTGCAATTGAGCGGTTGTTCTTCGGTAAATTCGAAGCAGGGCGTACAAAATTGTTTGCCGGTCGGGTTAGGGATGTGTTGAAAGCTTTCAATTGTGATGAAGAGCATCATGTTTACACTAAAGCTCTAGAACTATACAAAACTCGTTCGGCTTTAGTACATGGTGAACAATTTCGCACTGAAGATGAATCCTTTAACAGTATTAATATTGCATCAGAATTAAGTAGGATGTGCCTTCTATGCTCTGCACAGCTTTACTCCATGATGCTACAAGCATTCGAAAATCCTAATAATGCAAAATTAGAAGAAATCATGAAGCGCATAAACGATGAAGGGTTGAATTGGCTGGCAGAGGCTGCAGCATTAGGCTGTGCAAAACACTCTCCTATCAGATAAACCATGAACCTTATTAGAAACGGGCGTTCAAAAGCATATTTTGAGCGCCCTGTTATCAATAAATCGCTCAGATAAATCATTATATTGAGCCTGTAGTATCTTACTTAGTAATTTACATTCCACAGGGCATGGTATCATTCTCCAAAAAGCAATAAAGTAAAGGAACATATCCACAATAGCTGTATATAATATAAAATATTCTCAAACAGAAATGTATTCATACCTATAAATGGGCAATATAAAAGATAAAATGGTGAGAGTCAGAATGTAAGCGCACCCGTTTTAGTTCCACGCACTTTTTGAGATTTCCGGGGTTTCAGCCATCAGCCGGTATTCTTCCGGCGTCAGGTTATTCAGGGATTCGTGGGGGCGCTCGCCGTTATATTCAGCCAGCCAGCGCTCTGTAATTTCCCGTGCTTCATTCAGTGTTCTGAACAGATAAAAATCCAGTATTTCTGTTCTGTATGTCCGGTTGAACCGTTCGATAAAGGCATTCTGCGTTGGCTTGCCGGGCCTGATAAACTCCAGCATCACACCATGCTCTTCTGCCCATTGTGCCAGCGTCAGCGAGACCAGTTCCGGACCGTTATCCATCCGCATCTTTAGCGGATATCCGCGGTTTGCCACGATCCTGTCCAGCACTCTCACGACCCGCTGCGCCGGGATATTCAGGTCAATTTCGATCGCCAGTGCTTCGCGGTTAAAATCATCCACCACGTTGAAGGTCCGGAAGCGTCTGCCGCACACCAGCGCATCGTGCATAAAATCGATGGACCAGCTCTGGTTCATCGCCTCTGGCGTCACCAGCGGAACCGGATTGCGCACTGGCAGGCGCTGTTTTCCCTTACGGCGAAAATTCAGTTTCAGCAGGCAGTAAATCCGGTGAACGCGCTTATGGTTCCAGCTTTTGCCCTGCCTGCGCAGCACCTGAAAAAGCTTTTTAAATCCGTATCGCGGATAGCGTTCAGCCGCCACGGTCAGCGCCATAATGACAGGCTCATCACGTTGCGTATCCGGCTGATAACGAAATACCGTCCTGCTCAGCGACAATATCCTGCATGCCTGACGTAAGCTCATGGCAAACTGCGCGGTCAGATAGCTGACCAGCTCACGCTTTATCGCTGGTTTTAAAGATTTTTTTCAATAACGTCTTTCAATGCGCGGCACTCGAGGCTCAGGTCCGCAAACATCTGTTTCAACCGGCGGTTTTCATCTTCGAGGTCCTTCATCTTTTTGATATCAGAGGCTTCCATACCGCCGAACTTCGCTTTCCAGTTGTAGTACGAGGCCTCAGAAATCCCGGCTTCGCGGCACACATCTTTGACGGTGCGTCCGGCTTCGACGGACTTCAGAACGGCGATGATCTGGTGTTCGGTGAATCGGGCTTTGCGTATGGCGATCTCCTCCAAGGATATATCCAGTATGCCGGAAGATCTCTAAATGTGAATGGTCCGGTTTACCGGGATGCTTACAGGTTGACTCAGATTGACTTCTGTTGAAAGGAGAATCGCGAAAAGCCTTGCGTAGCGCGGATTTCAGGCACAAAAAAGACGTCCGTCGACGTCTATTGATGTTCCGATGGTGCGAAGGCCGGACTCGAACATCGCAACTATCCTCATGATCTTAAGGGATTAAAATTTACCAGAGAGGGCATGATACCATCATTGATACCATCAGACCCGATTGGTGATAATCGAACAATCTTCTTATCGCAAGTAGAAATCGCATAGCAAGTAAAGTTATCACGAAAACAATAAATTATTACTTAACCTAAAACCATTAACAACAAACTATTTAGGTAACGACCCAACTATGAATAGAACAGTGAATAGGCTGTAAAAAATCGTTATATATCATAAAGTTAATTTTCGAGAAGATTGCAAAAGCAGTTAGGCATTAAAAAATAATTTACATTATCATATAGTTATGGTAATAAGGTTATTTACCCTATTATTTTTGAAAGGGATTTCCCATGCCTCAGCAACAAGATGCACAGCCATTCCAGTTAAAATATAGTCATAACATCATTGAACATCTTGGATTAAAACTCTATCAGAATAGGCCTACAAATGTTTTGGCTGAACTTGTATCTAACTCTTGGGATGCTGATTCAGAGAATGTATGGATTGATATTGATGCTAACAATCTTGCTGTTTACGATGATGGTACGGGCATGGACAGGGAAACCCTTGTAAATCACTACCTTATTATAGGAAAGAGAAAAAGAACCTCAATTAATATTGAAGATTGCTCTCCTAAAAATAGAAAATATATGGGGCGAAAAGGAATTGGAAAGTTAGCTCCATTTGGAATTGCCAAGAGATTGTCTGTCGTTACGGTCAGCGAAATTGATAATACTTGTTGCTGGTTAGAGGTTGACTTAACAGAATTATTGAAAGAGTCGAACGAAAATGAACTGACAGAATTCAGCTATAAACCTGAAGTAATTTTTGATTCAACTCCAATTTCTGAAATAACTTTTGAAAAAGATAAGCATGGATACGTTAAGAAATTCGTCGAAAAAATAGAATATAAAAGTGGCACACTAATAATTATGGATGACCTTTCGTTAAAAAGAAAGATCCCTACTAATCATCTGATGGAGTCTTTAGGACAAAGGTTTACTGTAACCTTATTGAGAGATGATTTTAATGTTTTCGTTAATAATGAGTTGGTAACAGAAAAACAATCATTGCCAGAATTTTCATATCGAGAGCCAACTACAGGGTTTGTGGAAGAAACAATCAATATCAATGGAATAGAACGAAAAGTTAGACATTGGGTTGGCTTTGTAAAAGAGGCAGAATGGCCTCAAGATCAAGCTGGCGTGGGTGTTTATGCCCATGGGAAAATTGCACAGGATCGGCCTTTTGTATTTGGCTTGAAAGGCAGAGAAATTTCTTCTCGATATATGTATGGTGTAATTGAAGCTGATTGGCTGGATGAATTAGATGAGGATATTGTATCCACTGACCGTACAAGCATTAACTGGAATAACGATTATACAGAGGAAATGTATAATTGGGGTAAAAATTTGGTTTCAAAATGGATCGCAAATTATAGAAAATTCCAAAAAGAAGAAAATGCTGGAAAAGTGTTACGCAAAATTAAAGAATTACCTGACATACCTAAAATTACAGAAGAAGAAAGAGAAGCCATCAAAGATATGGTCTGTAATATGAGTCCCAAAATTTATAAAGATGAACAGTTGCAAAATGAAGTTATCACACAGTTAACTTCAGCATGGACTCACAGGCCAACGAGAAGCATCATAAAATCGCTCTGGGACAGAATAGAATCTTCAGAGGGGAATGAAGATGAATTTATCCAAACACTCAACGATATCACTAAGTATTTAGTGCCAGAGTCTCTTTCCCTTTCAGTAAGTGTATCACAACGAATTTATGCCCTAACGAAACTGCATGAACTAAGTCTAGTCGGTACTGAAAATCAATTACAGGCTTTATTGGAGAGTTTTCCTTGGATTCTGGGTTCCGATAAAGGAAAAGTGTATGCAAATACTGCTCTAAAAGAACTAGCACGTAAGGCTGTCTTGGATGGGCTTTTACCGGCTCACGGTGATACAGCTAAAAATATTAAAAATTCTGAAAGCTCAGGAACAAGACCTGACTTTGCTTTTTTTTCAGACCAAAATAAATCCACAATTATTATTGTAGAGTTAAAAAGCCCACAAGTCCCGCTTTTAAATCAACACGTATTACAACTACTCACATATTTCTATTGGATGAAAGATCATTATCCAACTGCAAAAATCACTGGATATTTAATCGGAAAAAATTCTGGCTCTGCAATTAAATGCGATGACCCCAACATTCATATAAAAACTTGGGATGAAATTTGTCTTTATTCAAGAAAAGATTATCTAGAATTATTAGCTTCTATGTTAAATGGAATATCTGAACATTATGATGATTCCAGAGTATATGATGTGATAGAATTAGGAGGGGTTGCAACTCGTGAACTGCTGAAAAAGATGGCAGAAGCTAACTCTCCTTTGCATGATTTTTTTGAGAAAATAGATAACAAGTTAGGATCGAAATAGTGTATACGGCAATTGATTTATTTTCTGGTGGTGGCGGTCTTACAGTAGGACTCAAAAAGGCAGGGTTTAAAGTTTTAGCTGCTGTTGAGCTAAATTCAATTGCTGCTGAAACATATAAAGCTAACAATAAAAAAACAGCACTGATAGAACGGGATATCAGGCATGTCGCTGGGTCCGAGATTCTAAAATTAACTGGTCTCCAGAAAGGTCAGTTAACAATGTTAGCTGGTTGTCCACCCTGCCAGAGTTTTTCTACACTTACAAGAAACTATTCAAATGAAGATAGCCGTAATAGTTTAATCAAAGAAGTATTGAGACTAGTGATTGCTCTAGAGCCAAGGATGATAATGATTGAAAATGTTCCGGGATTAATGGGTCGCGGAAAAGATTATCTCAATGAGTTCATAACAGGAATTGAAGATGAAGGATATATCGTCAATTTTGATGTATTGCAAGTCGCTGACTATGGAGTTCCTCAGGATAGAAAAAGGTTCGTATTATTGGCAGGTAGAGGGTTTGAGATTAAATTACCAAAACCAATAAGAAGCTCCAATAGCAATGCCAAATCGAAGCGATGGCTTACCGTAAAAGATGCACTTCAAGGTCTTCCTGACCCTGTACTACTTGAGCAATCTTTTCTTGATGGTGGTCCACAAAAATTTTCATGGCATGTTATTAGAAAACAAAGTGAATTGAATTTGGCTCGACTGAAACACCTGAAACCTGGAGCTCCTCGTTTTGATATACCTGATCATTTAAGGCCTGATTGCCATAAAGGTGACAATAAGTCATTTAGTAATGTATATGGCCGTATGAGTTGGGATAAGGTTTCACCAACTATTACTGGCGGTTGTACCGTATTGAGTAAGGGTAGGTTTGGACATCCAGAGCAGGATCGTACCTTATCGGTTAGAGAAGCTGCTCGTTTACAAACTTTCCCTGATAATTTTATTTTCAAAACGGATTACATTGAACATGCCTGCCAAATAATAGGAAATGCACTTCCCTGCAAGTTTGCATATCATATGAGTAAAGCTTGCCTAAGTGAATTAAAAAAACAAGAATTTCAGTTCTCGTTTTAAAATCAATATAAAAGAGGGGTATAAAGTGGAAGATAATGCATATTCAAATGATGCTCAGATAAAGATCGCTTTTTTGACAATTTTAGCAATGGTTTTCATCGTACCTGTCTTGATATTAATTTTTGGAGGGATGGTTGTTCTTATCAAACAGGATACTCTTCCTGTGAGTACCGCCTTTATTCTTCCAGTAACATTCGGTTGCCTATATTCTTTTTTATATTTCTTTGTTCGCTTTCGTGCAGTAATGTCTTGGAGTACTGATCTTGGGCTGGCGATATCAGCGTTAATTATTGCAACAGCATCAATAGCAAAAGGCTATGATTCAAATTTGTACGAATCTATCAGCCTTGGTATATCAGGTTTCGCAGTAGCTATTCTCAGTTATGTTTCGTTTTGTGCTACCGTAAAAACTTTTATTATTATTTACTCTGCAAAAGAATATGTATCAAAACACAAAATCAAAAATAATTGATTTTTCACTTGATTTTCAACAACCTTATACATTCCGTAATTAAAAATGGTATTTGGAAAAACAATATACAGTTAATTGAAACTAACAAAATAAAAAAGCCACTATTTTTATCGAGAGATAACATTAACGACATGGATGTCAATATTGCACAAAAGTATATAACTAAAATAGCTGAAGCATACGTTATTCTTTGGAACATGAGTCCTCCTTTTTATTTTTTTAATTTTTGTTGCATACTGTATTTATAGTATAAAAAGATTAAAGTCAAATATATTTATTTTCTTTAAGCAAGGGCTAACAAATAGAAGCTATGCTTCTATTTGTTCCCTTGTTTTTCGCCCTGCGGTTGAAAAATAAAGAATTAAAATTAATAATTTGACTCTCAAATCATAGAAAGTTGTTCTAACTTTTGCATGATTAGACTCAGCTTTACGTCATATCTGCAAAAAATTTTTGTAACCCACTTAGCTACACGAGTATAACTTATTGATTTTTATGAATTTTATAACAACTTCTTAGTATATTCTTGCAGTCACAATATCAACCTTACCAGTATGATTGACCGTAAGTAGAAGAAGGGATAAATTATCAGATAGAATCCAAGTACCGACGAGAGATTAGAATGAATGAACAACAGTTTGGTATCTATAGTTCTCTTGAAACTTTTATAGAACAGGAAATATTTAGAGAACTTTGCAGTAATATTTTTGGAATAGGTGTAACAAATAAAATTGAAGGTATTGATGGTGCTTTAGGTACACACCCAGGTTTAAAGAGAAAGCGGAACGAAGACAGGTTGGCTGTTGGCTCTATCAACCTTAACAATAGCCTCATTTATTGTGCAATTCTCTGTGATGGTGTCGGCGGTTCTGCCTTTGGTGACTTGGCTTCTTCATTAGCTATTGCAACAATATTCGGATATTTAAGTACAGAAAATACAAACGAGCATCTTCAGAAAAAAATAGAGAATGCTGTTCTGTATGCCGATAAGACTATACAAGATAAATTATTAGGAGATGGAGCTACAACTTTAAGCTTGTTAGTTGCTTCCTCGTCTGGTGAAATCTATGCACTTAACATTGGTGATAGTAGAATTTTTTCTTGGGAGCCATCTAAAAAGGCACTAACTCAAGTAAGTTGTGATGACACTATTGAAAATGAAGTTAGTAAACTAAATATTAAAGATAAAACCGCCTTGGAAGCATTTGGCTTGAAGGGCACACTATCTCAGGCTTTGGGTGAATCCAATCGTAATAGTAATGATCTAAATTTTGTTTTCTATGATAAGTCGTATTTCAATGAAGGTTTTATTTTAGTAAGCGATGGTGCATGGAAAGATTCTGAGACATCTTTCGAAAAAGTTATAAAAAATGCAACTAATTCTTTAGATGTAGTAAGAAGAACATTGGCTTTAGCGACCTGGTGCGGTGGAACAGATAATTCTTCGATTATTGCTTTTTCATCAAACCCTGTATTCACTACCGAAAATAAAAATTTTAGGCATAATCATTCAAATATAATCATTGGGGATACCAAATATAGTTTCCTTAACGAAAAGACAAATATTAAAAAAACATCTCTCTCATATAAAAACAAAAAGAAACCACCTACTAAATCAAAGAAAGATGACACTAATTCAAAAGAGATAACAATTGTACCTATTGGAAACAATGACAAATAAGGCCTAATCTTTATAAAGAAAGGATACATTATGATGGCTAATAGATATGTAGATGTAGGCGAAGATTCACAATTTGGCGGATTTGGAGAAGTTAGGTTATTACATGACAACTTTCTTGGAAGGAAAATCTTATGTAAATCAATGTCCAACCCAGATAATAATGACCAACTTTACAATGAAATTATCGCTTTATCTAAGGCAAGATCTCGTCATGTAGTAGAGATATATGATGTTTTATTTGATAAAAATAGGAATGTCAGTGGCATTATTATAGAGTATCTTGATGGCAGAGATTTCTCTAAATTCTATTTAGAATATGAGAATAATCCAGAAGAATTTCTAAAAATCTTATTCCAAATAGCCAGTGGTCTCTATGATCTTCACAAAGCTGGAATTACCCATAGGGACATGAAGTTAGAAAATATTAAAGCCTCCAACGCCGGAGTTGTTAAAATTTTTGATTTCGGCATATCAGCAATAACAGATGACTATATCACGAAAAACAATCGTGGGACATTGATTTATGCGGCCCCAGAATTATATTATGAAAATGCAAGGATTAGTAGGGAAATGGATATCTATGCATTTGGGATAATTGCCTGGAATCTTGTCACCACCCAAAATAATTTTGACAGAGCATTGTTAGATATTCCTCCACATTCTAAACATCAATATCAATCCATAGCTCATGTTTGTAAAAATAAATTACCAGAAGAAATAATAAATTTAATTGATGCAACATTATGTCCAAACCCAGCTAATCGCCCCACAATAGAGGAAATAGTACCTTTATTGGCAAAATACTTAGTAATACACAAGCATAAAGGGATTTTCACGGAAAACGCAAGAAATGTATATGAATTATCATCTACCCAAAAAGGTGTTAAATTAAAAATAGCTCCGCTGGGAGAGATAGATATATATTATGACGGCCTCGAATTTAAAATAACCTTCGTTGATGGCGATGTTTTCATCAATAATATGAGACCAAAGGTAAACACCGTCTTACCTAATTCTTGTCTATTGACATTTGGTGCCCCCCATTTACGCAACAGACGGTTTATGACTTTTTCATCTTCACATCCAGAGGTGGTATTATGACCAAAGTTTCGTTTGAAAATGACACATTACTAATTGGCAGATACCATATAATTCGCTATTTAGCCGCAGGCGGTATGCAAGAAGTATATTTATGTCATGATACTGTTCTAAATAGAGAAGTAGTTTTAAAAACGCCAAAAGCAGGGACTAAGGATAGAAGATTTAAACGAGGCGCTGAAATGGGTGCCAGAATAAATCATTCCAATGTTGCATCTACTTTAGATTACTATGAAGATGAGAATTTAACATTTTTGATAGAGGAATTCATTTCTGGGCAAGATCTTTCCAAACGAATGTCTACTGAATTTCATTATTTAGACCCACATACATGTGCCCATGTAATAAAAAATCTTGCAAAAGCACTACATGAAGCTCATAAAGTAGGAATCTGTCATAGAGATTTAAAACCCAGCAATATAATGGTATCAAATGATTTTAATCTATCTATGGTCAAGTTAACAGATTTTGGTATTGCTAAACTAGCTGAAAGCGAAATCGAATCTGAAATAGAGCTTTTTGAGAAAGATGAAAGTACCTTAACAACATCTCAAACTCTATTAGGAGCAGTACCTTACATGGCCCCTGAATGTTGGGATGACTGGAAAGGCGCAGGTAAGGAAATGGATATTTGGTCATTAGGGTGTATTGCTTACCATTTATTATCAGGTCAACTTCCTTTTGGTTCTGGTCGGAGAGCAATTAGAGAAGTTGCTAGATTCCAGGATAATAATACAAAACTTTTAAAACCGCAAAATATTGGGCTCCACGCATCTTCTGCAATTTTAGAAAAAGAATTATGGGCTTTGATTACAAATTGCATTGTCGCTGACCCTCAAAAACGGCCTACCGCTGCGAATATTCTAGATGCATTCGACTCTATTTGTTATTCGAATGAGCCACGTCGTTTCGGTACAATTTATGATTTTGGTGTGCCTTATCGAGAAACAGGCCATATAATTGACAACGGTAGACAAGCGGGGATGTTATTTTTCCACTCTTCAGAATTTTACGGTAACTCGTTACCTCAGCAGGGGAAAAATGTTACCTATTCAGTATATCCCGGATTACCACACGATAGATGCTCTACAATTCTATTATTGAAATAACATTAGAGAGATCTCATTCGAGATCTCTCTAATAACATACTATATAAATAGTATTCATATAAAACCCTTCTGTAAATGATGCATTTGACAATCAAAATAAATGATATATATCTATGTTGTATATTTTATAAAGGGAATTTATGAGAATATCAAGAAAACATTCTAAATCATATATTTTTTCAAAAGATAGTGATACTACAACACCTTTAAATATTTCATTCAACAATCGTACATATTGCGTGAGTGTCCGTTTCAATGAAAAAGAACTGAAAATAATTAATTCTAAAAGAGGAGAGGTAAGTAAAGGTAAGTGGCTCCGTTTACTTGCACTTGAAAAAAATACACAAGCCATACCCACCATAAATTTGAATGCTTGGAATTCACTGACAATCATAGTACAAAATTTAAATAGAATTGCTGCACATATCGACACCAAAAGCAAAGACAGCAAGCTTACTTACACAGAGCTTTTCGCTGTAAAGCGACAACTGAAAGAGCTTCGCCAGCACCTGCTAAATGCTGACATATGGAGCAAACCCGATGAAGGGTATGCAGAAGATCAAAAGGGGTAAGAGCTTCGCTGGTGTCGTTCAATATGCATTGAAACCGGGAGCACATCATAAAAGTGATCCCATCATCATTGGCGGGAACATGTTAGGTGATTCAGCCCTTGAACTGATCGCTGAATTCGATAGCACCAAGCATCTTCGCCAGGATGTCGCAAAATCAGTTTGGCACAACTCGCTTCGCTTACCCAACGGTGAATCACTAACGAATGAACAGTGGTCTAGTATCGCAGATGACTATATGAAACGAATGGGATTCAGTGATACCCATCTCCGTTGCTATGTCTTACATGACGACGAAGGCCAGCATATACACATTATCGCCAGCAGAATCGACATAGCCGGTGGGAAGCTCTACTTAGGTAGGAACGAAAATCTTATAAGCACACGGATCATCAGTGAACTTGAAATCACTCATAACCTGACAGTGACCATGACAGCACCAAAGCAACCGAAGCGAAGGAAGGTTTCCCGCAATGAACAGATGCTTTCAGAACGGACTGGCCTTCCTTCCCCCAAAGAAACTCTCCAACAGATACTTGATAAAAGTTTGGCAGATACACCTGACCTTTTAACCTTCACAAAACGACTGGAAGAAGCCGAAGTATCTTGGACGGCTAACATTGCTTCTACCGGTAAGATGAACGGCTTCTCATTCTCTTACCGAGATATAGCTTTCAAAGCTTCGCAGTTAGGCAAGAGTTACTCCTGGGCAAATCTTAGTAACCGTCTTAACTATAACCCCGGCCACTTAGAAGCTCTGCGAATCGACATACCTGCAAAGGAAGTTTCTCAAGCTCCCATGCCAATACCTGCTCCCGCTCCTGCTTCTGCTTCTGCTTCTGCTTCTGCTTCTGCTTCTGCTTCTGCTTCTGCTTCTGC
>OGJX01000715.1_pt1 | contig 28173 bp, 24 predicted proteins | sample 1572381 | NCBI WGS metagenome assembly OGJX01 (sample SAMEA2582085, study PRJEB24529) | metagenome | biome: Human gut stool | place: China | collected 2011
TAAAATGGGGAAAAATTTCTCATTTTAACTTGTACTAAATCTTGACATAGGACCAAACTTTTAGTTTTCATTGTGGAGGCGAGGTCTCAATACTCCATTACCCTTGTTTATCATTATTTTTTATAGCAAGTAGCTACGTATTATGAAAAGTCCCTCATTTTTTAACTACTTAATGTATTGTAGATGTTTGCATATATGATTATTCTGAAAAAATGCACTATCAAAGAAAAATGCTGCTAAGAAGAAAAAGGAGGATGCAACTGTATGTGAGAGGTAGCGGTCTGCTAAGAAATTTTTTCATAGACAGATACTGCATATGTACCAAGATGCAATAGCTTTTTCTTTCTTAGAAGCATATTTTGTTTAAACCAAAATAATCCTTATTATTAAATACAAAAATTGGGGGTTAAAATTAGCATAAAAATCCATCAAACCATTGATTTTACTAGGGTTAGAAGCATTTTTGCTGTAGAAAAAGTTTTGTCTACAAGCTATGAGAAAAGTTTTTTATGAATATAAAAATTATTTTTGTGAATATTTTATAAATATAAAAAGATTTTATTGAAAGAAATTGTAAAAAATATACAAAACTTCATTGACAAGTGCATTCCAATATGATATGATAAACATGTAAAGGAGATAAGACCTTTACATAAAATAAAATTAACAGACATTACATTAGGAAGGTCATATAGATTCTATAGTTTGCTAGAGAAGCTATTATGACATTGTTGAAAAAAGAATACGCATACCATATGGAAAATATTTAGTGGATATTTTCTATTGTAGTTGTGGATTCTAATTTCATTTTCCTAGTGTAATGTCTTTTTTTATTTTAAATCATGTAATGTCTGTTTGATTTTTGAGATTTTCCATAGAAATAAATGGAAAATATGGACTTTGACAACTTCAAAAAGATTTCATGGAGCCTGCTTCTTATCCTCCAAGGAGCAATGGAATCCTTATTTATACATAACAAAGACTGTTATGTCAGGAGTTTCACTCCTGCAAACATGTAAAAGAAAAAGGAGGAAAATAATATGGAAAATATTATTGAATTTCCAGCAAAAGAAGCTGGAGCAAACAAAACAATAGCAAGTGAGGTGGAACTTGCACAAGCAGTAGGAAATGAAAATGTATCTACATATGGCTATCAGGGTGTGGAAAAAGGTAATGACAAGATTATCCCATTCCCAGGCAAAAAAAGACCAAAAGTAACTTACATTGAAACATGTGCAGGTCTTGGAGCAACAAGTCTTGCTTTAAAAGAAGTGGGAGAGCAACTTGGTATTCAATTTTTATGTGTTGGTTATTCGGAAATCGATAAAGCGGCAATTAGAGCATATAAAGAATTGCATGGACCAACATTAGTTAATCTTGGTGATGTTACTAAGGTGGATTGGAGCAAGTATCCATGTGATTTGTTGAGTTTCACTTTCCCTTGTCAAAATATTTCGATAGCCAACCGCAAAGCTAAAGGCTTTGAGGAAGGTGAAGATAGCAGCTCTTCCATTATATGGAGTTTAAGAGATGTGTTATCCAAAATGAAACAAAAGCCTAAGGTGATTTTCATGGAGAATGTTGCGGCAATCTTAAATAAAAAGCATAAGCCAACATTAGATAAGCTAATCGTATTCCTTCAAAGTGAAGGATACCATGTTAATTTCAAAAGATTGGATGCTTCCGATTATGGGGTGCCACAACATAGAGAAAGAGTATATATTTTATGCACTCTTGGTTTTGACCCATGCTTCACATACCCAGCGCCAATCCCACTTGAAACAAAGCTATGTGATGTGTTGGAGAAAAATCCATCTCCACAATTTAATCTCACACCAAAGGCAAAAGCAGGATTCATTTCAAGAGGAATGAGAGATGATAAACCATATCCTATTCGAGTGCATAATCCTAACAAGTGCGACAAGGCATTTACAATTTCGACAAGAAGTGGAAGCCGCAATTACGATAACTTTATCTTTGAGAAAGATGTAACAGATGATAAGTTCATCAAGGTTTCTAAAAAGGGGTTAGCTAAAGTTGGTGTGGATTTAAAGGCAATTGAGGAGACAAATATCCGTAAGCTTACACCAAACGAATGTATGTTGCTTATGGGCTTGAAAAAAGAAGAAAGAGAAAAGCTAAAAGATTTTACTCCAAATGAGATTTATAAGCTCACAGGCAATTCCATTGTAGTACCAGTGCTTGAAAAAGTGTTTTATGAATACTTCAAGGCACTAAAGGATAATGGAAAATTAGATGACATGGACATGGCATCATAGGAAAACTTGGTGGGTGCTTAAAAACATAGAGCACCCACTGCTAAAACATATTGAACATAAACAATGATTTAATCGCTTGATGACAAGCAGAAAGGTGGATATTATGAAGAATTTTGAACAAATTTGTTGTGGACAACCTATAGAAGGAATGAAAGGTCGCCCAGATGGTTGTATTGTTGATATTAATGACAGTGGAGTAAGTGTTTGTGTATTGATGAACAGACCTACTCCAAAAGAGATAAGTCAATTTGAAGGTGGAAAAGGGGTAAAGGTTAAATTACTTTCCTTAAGAGGAATTATTTTCTTTATCATAAAAGTTGGGGACAATGGCTGGATGGATGCACCATATAATGTTCATCTGAGCAAAAATCTTAAAAAATTACAAAAGGTTGTAGATGGTGAGGGATATGCAATGCATATTATGCTTATTGATACATTCACTGGCAAGCTGGTAAAGCAAAAAATTTATGGAATGCCACATGATACTTCAAAACAACTTTATAAAATGGTAATGGAACAAAGAAAAAAGTTTCTTAGTAAAGAAAAGTATGAAGAAAATATTAGGGACATTTATGGCACATATAGCACTAAAAAGTTACTAAAATTTGCAAGTTAAGCTGCTGTATGGAAGATCAGCTCGCTGATCTTCCATACAAAATAATTGGAAAAGGAGATAAGGATATATGAGAAAGAAACAAAGACTTTTGGATTGTATGCGTGAGCTTCACGATGTGTTAGAAATGTATTTGACGGTTTCATTTGATGAAGATACTTATATGCTGCTTAATGACAATCTAGTAGATACCTTTGAAGCAATGCATAGTTATTTCATGGAACACGACATATAACATGGTTCTTGGTGCTCTCCATTTAAAAGAGCACCATATAAAAATATAACAATTAAAAATAGAAATTTGCTTCTAAGAGAGAAAATGAAGGCTGCACATATGGAGATGGCATTACACCAATAAAAAGAATTTGTTTATGGTGACAGCTTATACCCCAATAAGAGCCTTAGCCATTTCTTTCTTAGAAGCAGGTATTTAATTTCACATGGAGCAGCCATTTTATTATAGAAAGACATATACAATAAGGTACCAGGAAGGAGAAGATTTTTATGGAGTGTAGAAGTGAAGAAAGAAGACAATATATTGTAGATAATTATAATGTTGTGCCAGTAGCACACATTCAACTGCTAAATGGTCAGACAAAACATAGTGACGCAGGTCAGACAATTGAAAATGATTATTATATTTTTGAAGCCACAAGCAAGATAAATGGCAAGAAAGAGATAATCCAATGTGGAATGACCGCAGCTAGAGATTTCCTTAAGAAAATAAATCATGAGGGACTGCCATTGTTTAATCCCCTGCATGGAGAAGGTGGAACAGGGAAGAAAGGCAGCAAGACCTCTGGAGGTAATGAATCCAAAGAAGTGAAGTGGAATCCAATTGCAAAACAGCTATATAATGCAATCATGTGGGTGATTGTAATTATAGATGCCAAGCCAAACACCGCAATATATGAGGTCAAGGAAAGGGTGTGGAAATTTAAAAGCTATGAGCCATTTCCAAGTCAGGTGAAAGCTGTAAATACTATAATAGGTAAGAATATAGTTGGGAAAACATTGACCGAAGCTATTGATGAGCTTAGGGTAAATAATAATGTAAGGGATAATATGTGCCGATTTGATGATTTGGTGGATATTATAAATAATTACACTGATAGGAATGGAAATATGGTAGAGTTGGAAGTGAATTTTTAAGGAATATGGTTGACAAAAAAAGAGGAACCCCCTGTATGATTCTTATATTATACAGGGGTATTGTCGATATAATAGGAAGAAATAATTAAATAATAGATTGATTAAAAATATAACAAGGTACTAGATGGACAGCATTGGATAAGGTGTAAAGGAGCGGATTTTGGATGAATATACTTGTAGTAGGAAATGGATTTGATTTAGCACATGGATTGCCAACAAAATATGGGGATTTTTTAGGAATGATACAGCGTTTTAAATCTATAATCAATGAACCAAATATTATGAAGGCAGGGTACTTGGATAATATAGAAAACCCAATATATGCTTTTTTAGATAGATTTATTTTTGCAGAAGGTGCACTTAGAGTTGAGTTTAATAGATTGATAGAAGACAATTTTTGGATTGAATATTTTTTGAAAAATCCAATGTATCAGAAAGAGAATTGGATTGATTTTGAAAGTGAAATCAGTAAAGTAATAAAACAATTGAATGAGGATATGTATATTGATAATGTGAAAAGGTGGCAATTGGATGACGAGATAAATGATTTGGCAAATGAGTATTTGAAGAAAATTTATTATAAATATACGTCTACTTTACGTTCGATGGTTATATTAACAGATGGCAAAAGTGAATCTGTTACATTTAGACAAATACGAGATAGACTGTATAGTGACTTGAACAGACTTATTAGAGCATTAGAAATTTATATGACTGCTTATATAGAGCAGATGGAGTGTAATTTAGAATCCCCAGATATTAATAATATTTGTTTTGATGGAATTTTGAGTTTTAATTATACAGACACATATGAAAAGTTGTATGATTCTAAAAGATTAGCTAATTATGATTATATACATGGAAAAGCAAATATAAAAAATAAAATTTATACTAACAATATGGTATTAGGAATAGATGAATATCTTCCAACACACAGAAAAGATAAGGATGTAGATTTTATTTCATTTAAAAAGTTTTATCAAAGAATCTACAAGGAAACTGGGTGTGAGTATAGGAAATGGGTTGATGATATACGTTCAAATAATCCAATTAAGAATAGGACGTATGGAGGATTTGATGAAAATGGAAATAAAGTTATTGAATCAACGTATTCTTCACAACATAATTTATATATTTTTGGGCATTCGTTAGATGTTACAGATGGTGATATATTAAAAGACTTAATTTTAAATGATAATGTACATACAACTATTTATTATGTAAATAAAGATGTTATGGGACAACAAATAGTAAATTTGGTTAAAGTGATTGGTCAGGACGAATTGATAAAGAGAACTGGCGGAAAAAATAAGACAATTGAGTTTAAGAAACAAGCAGATATGATATGGAAATCAAAAGGGGAGGAATAATGGCTGTAAATGTACAAAAAAGATTAATTGAAAAAGGATATTTCCCAGATGAAATGGGATTTTGGTTTTCGGCAAAATCGTTTGCAAATAAAATAAGTGTGATTGAAAATCAAATTAGCTATAATAAGAGAAAAATGTCTAAGTGTTATAGGTTTTCGACACCTAAAGGTCAAATTAATCGCAGAGAAATTTCCTTGCCAAATCCATATAACTATTTTTTCCTTACAAAAGAGATTGCAACTAAGTGGAATGAAATAGAAACTCAATATAATAAGTCTAATATTTCATTAACAAGACCTGTTTTTAGAAACGGGTCTGATAGAGCCATAGTTAGAAAATATTCATTTGAGGATATTACATCTATATTTTTATCAAAGTCAGTAGGTGCAAGGTATGTATTAAAAACAGATATTTCAAGGTACTATGAATCTATATATACGCATAGTATACCATGGGCATTACATACAAAATCTGTTGCAAAAGTGAATAGAGGAGATTCTTTGACGGGCAATGTGTTAGATGGAATGTCAAGAAATTTACAAGATGGACAAACTAAAGGTATTCCGACAGGACAAGATGCATCACTCATAATCTCTGAAATAATTGGAACAGCAATGGATGAACTCATAATGCAAAATGTGAATTGCATTAATGCATTTAGATATGTGGATGATTACTATTTGTTTTTTGATAGTAGAGAAGAAGCACAGAAAGCGCTGCTCAGAGTTCGTGAAATATTAAGAGAATTTGAATTACAAATGAACGAAGAAAAAACAGGAATACACGAGATGCCAAAAGCTTTGGAACCAGAATGGGTATCTATGATTAATAGTTTGAATATTGATGAAAATCATTTGATTAGTTTTGTTAATAATGTATACTCTATTATGAATAAATATCCGGACGAAGAAGTATTGAGATATGCATTTTCTAGGTTAAAAAGAATTAAAATAAAAAAGAATCAGTGGACAATTATAGAAGCGTTTTTGTTAAATTCATTTATTTATGATGCAACGGCAGCACCTTTGGCATGTAGCATTTTATCTGAATTTTATCACAGAAAATATGGAATAACTAAAAGTAAAGTATTGAGAGTTGTAGAAACTTTGCTTAATAAAATGGAATCGCAGGATTGTGAGTATGAATTATTATGGGCGTTATGGCTATGCAAATTGCTAAAGATTAAGCTGGAGGATGACTTATTAGGAAAAATGGAGAATATTAAAAATCCATTGATTATTTTAGTTTTGTTATTTGATTACAGAAATAATAGTAATCTTAATAAAACAAAATGGATTGATTATATGGTGGAAGATGAATTGTATGGTCCAAATTGGATTTTGGCATATGAGGCATTAAAAAGAGGTTGGTTACCATCAAAAAATGGTGTGAATTACTTGGAAAATGATGACTTTTTTAAAGTACTATATGAAAATGATGTTACTTTTTTTAATGTGAATTGTCGTGATGAATGGATTTATGGTCATATAGAAGAAAAATGGCTACCTATGTTTTCACCAGCTTTTTAGACAATGGCAATTTATATAAAAAGCCCTCGACAAAAGAGATATAAGCACGTTATAATACCCATACAAGGTCAAATTCTCCATATCCCAAGGCAATCCCCTTTATCCTCAAGGGGCAAAAATCTTTAGCCTAGGGAATGAATAAAATAACGAGAAAATAAAGACCTTGTAGAGCGGGAAAACCGTTCTATGAGGTCTTTTTCTTTTACTTAAAACCATGGAGAAAGCCTTGAAAATAGAGGAATATCGAGAGATAAGAGAGAGTAAGCCAAGACCTTGAAGGAAGTCCTAAGATGCCTTGAAAGAGAAAATAGGTGAGGATAAAGGATTTTGCCTTTTGAGGATAAAGAGGGTTGCCTGAATATAGGGAGATTTCATTTTTGGCAAAATCCGTTTTTGGGGATGCCCTAAAATCAAGGCTTCCAAGGATTCACGTTTTTGGCGTTTTGCCAAAAATCGCAAATTTGGCATTTTGCCAAAAACTAAAGCTCATTTTTGGCATTTTCCTACTCTTGTATTCCTTGGAAAGAAAGGTGGCATTTTATGAGGAAAAAGAATTACAAAGGAGCAAAATGTACAAAGAGGTATGTGAATAAGTGTGATGATGTTTGTAAAACTTATGATGCAATTCAATATGCCTATGCAAATCTATTGTCGGAAGCAGAAGAGGTGAAGGCGTTCCAAGTCAATGTATTGTTGCAAGGATTAGAAGAAGGGGCATATACATCTGATTTTGTTATAACAAAAGCCGATGGAAACCTTATGGTAAGGGAATGTGTGAGCAGAAAGCATCTTACAAAGCCAATGACAACAAAGCTTTTGGATGCAAGCAGAAACTATTGGAAGTCCCATGGTGTGAGTGATTGGGGCATTGTGATAGAAGAAGAGGTGTAGGCTCATGAACAAAGCAGATATGAGAAAAGGAATGCTTCTAAAAGGAAAAGTTGGAGCAGAAGAAAAAATATATCGGGTGTTGGACTTGAAAGAAAAAGTGCTTGTGCTTGATTATGTAAAAAAGACTATGCCGGTATGGAAAACATATGAGGAATTATCTGATTGTGTGGAAAAAGAGGAAGAAACCAGGGCAGAAGCAATAGACATAATAGATGTCATGGAGGGGGAGAGCAGAAAAACAGCATATCAGAGATATAACATGATTTCAGGTATTCTTCCTTTTCTTTCAGAGGAGAGCATGAGAATAGAAGCAATCAAAAGAGTATCAGAAAGATATGGCATTTCCAAACAGACGGTCAGAAATTATTTATGTGAGTATCTAGCAACAATGGATGTCAGAAGTCTTGCACCAGGGTATAAAAAAGCAGAGAAGAAGCTTAGTGCGGATGAAAAGAATATGAGAAAGTCCCTGAACAAATGGTATTACACAACCAAGAAAAGAACATTGAAGAATTGCTACATTCTTATGTTGCAGCATTTTTATTGCAATGCAGATGGAACATTGAGAGAGCAATATCCATCATACTATCAGTTCAGATATTTTTATCGGAAATACAATAAAAAGGAAACAGAATACATCAGCAGGAATGGTCTGTCTTATTATCAGAGAAACCAGAGACCATTGACAGGGGATGGAGTGCAGGCATTTGCACCAACAATTGGAATGGGAATGCTGGATGCAACAGTTTGTGACATTTACCTTGTGAATGAGAGCGGGGCAATTGTTGGAAGACCTATTTTAACATTGTGTGTGGATGCATATTCAGGAGTGATTTGTGGTTATTCACTTTCATGGGAAGGCGGTATCTATTCCTTAAGAAACCTTATGCTCAATGTAATTGCTGATAAGGTGAAGCATTGCAGAAAATATGGCATTGAGATTAAGGAAGAACAATGGCCATCCAGACAATTACCCTTAAAGCTTGTGACAGACCAGGGAAGTGAGTATAAGGGAGAAAATTTTGCACAGATAACAGACCTTGGAGTAGAACTTATCAACCTGAAGTCTTTTCGTGCTGATGAGAAAGGACCGGTAGAGCAATGTTTTAATGCCCTGCAAAATTATTTCAAACCAATCTTAAAGGGAAAAGGTGTGATAGAAACAGATTTTCAGGAAAGGGGTGTGCATGATTACCGGAAGGATGCCTGTCTTACCATGAATGATTTTGAAAAGGTCATCCTGCACTGCATTATTTTTTATAATTCCAGCAGGGTATTGGAAAGATTTCCTTTTACAGAGGATATGCTTGAAGCAGAGGTAAAACCTATTCCATGTCATGTGTGGAAATGGGCATGTGATAATCTTGGAGCAAATTTTATGGATGTAACAGGAGAAAAACTCATACAGGTACTTCTTCCGAGAACAATAGGAAAATTCAGCAGATATGGACTTGCAGTGAATGGGATGCATTATCACAATCCATTGTTCAAGGAAGAATATTTACAGGGGAAAGAATGTGAGGTTGCATATGACATGGATAGTTCCAATCATGTATGGCTGATAGAAAATGGAGCATACATACAATTTGATTTGATTGAGAGCAGATACAGGGATAAAGGTCTGGATGAAGTATTACAAATGAAAACAAAGCAAAGAAAACTGGTGAAAACAGAAGAGAAGCAGAAGACACAAGCAGAGGTGGATTTGGCAAAGGCAATCCAGTTGATAGCAGAAACATCTACAGAATGTGCAAGGCCATCCATAAAGGGTATCAGGAACAACAGACAGAGAGAACAGATGAGGACACATAAAAATCATGTGAAAGAGGTGGCATCAAGTGTATAAGAGTGAATGGAATATCATGGAAAAATTAGAACCTATGTTGGTTGGTAAACAATTAAAGGATAAAATGGCCATTTTCCCTGATTATGAGGAAAATATAAGGAGAGAAAGTGCGAGCGTCAGATTGCTGGAATTGAACAAAATAAATTCTTTTTATCTTCCATCTGATATGAGTGTGGAGATTTACACAAAGCTTTATCTTGCCATGGTGAAGTCATTACAGAAGAAAGAGAGCAAACTTGCAATACAGCAGAGGAATCTTAATGGTGAGAATTTAAGGGTCTGTGCAAATGGTACACCACCTTCTTTTGGCGGCATCATAGGTGGCAGTGACAGCTTTAGCATTATTGGATGTAGTGGAATAGGAAAAACAAGTGCAATTGAAAAGGCAATAGAGCTTATGGGTGGGGAAAATATAATTGAAATGGAGCATCCTTTTTGCAGAATTATTCCCATAATCAGTGTGCAATGCCCATTTGACTGTTCGGCAAAGAGTATGCTGCTTTCTATCTTAAAAAGAATTGATACTTCTCTTGGAACTTCTTATTACGAAAAGATGGTAAAGGCAAAAGCTAATATAAACACCATGCCTATTTCAACAGCACAAGTGCTGTTGAATCATGTAGCAGTGCTTTGCATTGATGAGATACAAAATCTAATCAAACATAGGGCAGGGATGCAATTAGTTTCCATGTTAACGGAGCTGCTGAATGAAAGTGGCATCAGCATCGTATTTGTTGGTACTCCTGAGATAAAACCATTTTTTGAGAGTGAAGATTATCTGGCAAGAAGAACACTGGGACTTTCTTATTCCAAATGTGGATATAATGCGTATTTTAAGAGGTTTTGTAATACCTTGTGGAAGTTCCAATATGTGAAACAATATGAAGAACTTACAGAACTAGTCACTAACTGGTTATATCAGCATTCATCTGGTATATTGGCACATGTAATATTTTTGTTTTATACATCACAGGAGATAAGCATTTTGGATGGAAGGGAGATAATTGATATACAGGCATTGGAATCTGCATATCAGAGGATGGAAATGTTACATATGCATGTTCAGCCAGAAGTAAGCATGAAAAAGATTGCTTCTAAGAGAAAAAAGCATACCTCCATGAAAGGTATTAGCGGGAATATTGAAAAGAAAGAAAAAAATGAAATGGAAACTGATCTTGCAGAAGTGCATCCGATAGGTAATGGAACAGATATGAAGTGGTCTTTTGTGGAACTGATGAAAGAAGCAAAAAAATGTAATGTGGATATGGTTGATTTGTTACATGGAAAAATATCTATTACAGAAGTTGCGGTATAGGAAGGGAGGTAAAAACATGGGGATTGCATATTTTCCTGAAATTTATTCAGATGAACTGATTTATAGTTTGCTTGCAAGATTTTATCAGGGCTGCGGTTATTCCAATTATATATTTTGCGCGGAAGATTTGTTTATAAATAAAAGAGCAAGGCCAGAGATAGGATTTATCAATGAATTAAAACCAGAGATATTACAGATAGTGTGTGAAGATATGAGCATTGAGAGATTAATAGAAAAGCATACAATGTTTCCATATTACGCCAGATTTCTGCCAAAAGAAAGAAGGATTAAAGGATTTAAAGCACTTTGTAATATGAGTGGTGATTATAGTAATCTGCTTGCAATTTCAAAACAGAAGAATGGTGAAGCCAGATATTTAAGGTATTGTCCATTGTGTGCAAAAGAGGACAGAAATGTTTATGGAGAGACTTATTGGCATAGGGCTCATCAAATGATGGGAGTGAATTTTTGTCCGAAGCATGGGTGCAGCCTGATGAATAGTTCTATAATGATAAATGCAAAGGCAAGTCCTAATTTGATGCCAGCAGAATTTGAGGTAAAGGAAATTGGTAATATTACATATGGAAATAAGTTGGAGATAAAGCTGGTCAAATATATAGGGGAAGTGTTTCAGGCTGATATAGCTATGGAAAATGATGTTGAAGCTGGTAAATTTCTTCATAGCAGGTTATATGGAACAAAGTATGTGTCGGTTAGGGGAGAGCAGAGGAATATAAGGTTATTTGCAGATGAGTTTCTTGCATTTTATGAAAGTTTATCTGGTGAGGGCTTAAGTGAATTATGGCAGATGCAAAAGATTTTTAATGGATATAGATTTAATTGTTTTGAAGTATGCCAAATGGCTTTGTTCCAAGAAATTTCCAGTGAAGATTTGTGTAATATGAAATTACCAGATAAGTCACAGGAGCAGATATTTGATGAAAAGGTAAAGAAATTACAGAGTCAAGGCTTGAAATACCCGGAAATAGCAAAAAGATTAAATGCTTCATACAATGTGGTCAAGCCTATTGGTGAGAACAGCTATGGAAAATATTCTCATAAAAAAGAAACACACAGAAAATGTGGTGTCAAAAAGCAGGATTGGGCGGAGATTGATAAAGCTACATTGCCATTAGTGAAAAAGGCAATTAAAGAGTTACAGGGACAGGAGGGAGATAGGCCAAGAAGGGTTAATATGGCTGCGGTATCAAAAATTTTAGGATTCCCTGATAAAAGACTGCAATTACTACCGAAAAGTGCGGAAGTGGTTATGAAGTATTCTGAAACACAGGAGCAGTATTGGGCAAAGGAAGTAGTGTGGGCGGTAAATAAATTAGAGAATGAAGGAAAGAATGTCAGTCAGAATCAAGTGCGCAGGCTTACCAATATGCGAAAGGATAATCTGATTGCAAGCCTTCCACATCTTGAGGTAATAGATTCTGATATAGCGGAAATGATAGCAAAAATGCTTTTACATTCATAATGAGAAAATAGTTTATGGTTATAGAAACTATGTACTTATTATACAAAAAATAATAAGTTATACAGGAAAATAATTATAGATAGTGCACAAAAAATATTGACAAGATGTTTTGTGTGCGGTATTGTAAGCTTATAAAGCGGATAAGCTTTCACAATTAGTCTTAAAGAATAGAGACATTACAATAGGTAAGTCATAATGTATACTCCATGAATTATCATGGAAGCTATCATTTTGACAATATGAAAAGAAGATGCACTCATGATCAGCAAATATCCTATGGATATTTGCTGCTGGTATGTAGTGATATTTTTGGATTAGTGTACTTATTGTAATGCCTTTTTTATTTTTATCAGAATGGAGAAAACAAGCAATGGGAATGAAAGGTGAGAGAGTAAAAAAGGATGCCTCTGTAATCAGAGATATTTTTTATAAAGATGGATATGCCTGCAAAAAGGTAGAGGAATACCAGTATGACACCTATATCCTTGATAACAAGGCAAATGAGCAGATACTGGATGGAATGTTAAATGATGAAGGAATCCAATTGTGTATCAGTCCTACTGGGTCTGGAAAGACAGCATCATTTCTTATGAGGGCAAGAGAGTTGGTTGCAGGAAGACATGACATTATGGTAGTATTTGCAGTTCCAACCAGAACAGTAGCCATACAGGTTGGAAATGAAAAGGATGTAAGCAGATTTATTGGTGGTGATGACCTGGATAAGAATGCCAGCATTATATGCTGCACCTATGAGAAGGTGGATGATGTAAAGAGCTGGATAGTCCATCTAAAAAATGATTTGGGAGTGGATAAAAAATGCATTCTCATCATTGATGAGTGCCACAATCTTGCAAATCAGCAGTTATTCAGAAAAGATGGCATAAGAACCATGATTCATGGAATTGAAAAGAAAGTGTTCCAGAATACCATACTTATCACAGCAACACCATATGCCATGGCTCTTTTCCACTATAACAGAATAATAGAGTTCATGAGCAGACAGAAGAAGCCTGCAATGGATAGGTTGGAAATCTTATTTGTGGATGATGTGCTGGAATATATCAAGACCATCAATCTTTCGGAGGTATTCCCAATCATCCTTTTAAACAGCAAGAAAAAGATAGGCTACCTGATGCAAAGCCTTGATGATGGTATTGTAAGACTTACAAATGAAGACAAGGAGACAGCGGTCTATCAGGATATTGCAGAAAATTCCAAGATAGACAGCAAAGGTCTGAAAGGGATATTAAGCACCTCTGTTATTGGGGAGGGAGTCAATATTGTTGATTACCCGGATAATGCACAGATGTTTGTTGCAGTGACAGACAGAAACATAAGCGTTGACCTGATAGAACAGTTTTTAAACAGGGCAAGAAGGACCGCATCAAAATCCATTAAGTGTGCAACAATCATACTTCCAAAGATGAAGGAAGCAAAGGTGGACATATCAGATGCAAATGGAATTGTGTGCAGCTTAAGTCAGGTGGAAGTGGTAGATGATGTCATTCTTGTTTCTGATACAGACAAACTGGATTCCTTAAATGATGGCATCTATAAGGTAAGCATTCAGGTAGGAAGAAAGATACTGGAAGACCATATGTATATGGAGACTGGTGGAACTACAAGGGATAATGCTTATTGCAGAGATGGAAAACCAATGATGTTTCCAAACAGCCCTTTTAAAAGCATCACAGATATTGTATCAGAGAATTATAAGAAGATAATGTGTTTCCATGACATTATGCAGAAGAAACTGGATATTTTAAATTCCATCAGGGCAGAAGAGGAAAAAGTGAATGGAGATTATGCCATGTGGCAGATAGAATTGATGGACCAGAAGCTGATGGCACAGGTTACAAGGGCTGCAATAGATTCCATGGGAGAACTGAAGGAATGCTTAAGCTATGAGGATGGAAAACTGGTGGCAGACAAAAGAATATTATTCCTTTTAAGCTATCAGATGTTTCAGAGACAATATTTTTTCAGTACAAGGGAGCTTAAAAAAGAACTGGAGCAGAGAATGGGACTTCCAGTTGACATTATAGAGAACAATACAAAAAATGTGAGACCTGGAAAGATGTCAATAGATGAGATTTGGTTTGGACTTACAGATGAGATAAGGAAAAGTGTTGCCTGTGATGATGACTATTTTGATTCCCTCATGTATGAGCATTACAGTGTCTATGTGCGCACACCAGATGGAAATGAAATGGTGGGAAAGATAAGGGAGCAGGGAACTATCACCAGTCTTGCAGATGACCTTTATAGGGCTGGAGTTTCCAAAGGGATATGCCTTAGAATATTGAAAAACAGCAGCAAGAAGGCAAAGGTCACAAAGTACAAGAATGCATGCAAGGTCATCATCAATAACCAGATGTTAGACAGAATGAAATATACAGATATTGGAAGCATCCCATTATACAGCAAGCAGTTAAAGGATAAATTACAGGTGGTAATCTATTGTCTGCTCACCTCAAGAAAGCAGACGTGCTACAAGCTTAATGATACACTTGCAGAAGAAGTGATAGCTGCATATAAAAAAGCATTTCCATCAAGCAAAAAGATACCAGCTGAAAGACAGGTAAAGATGAAGTTGAAACAGATGTACAAGCCTAAGGGTAAAGACAGCATTAGAAATGAATTGTATTTAAAAGAGGATGAAATCTTTAAAATGATAAAATCTGATTTTAAATAAAAGTGGCTTCTAAAGAAGAAAAAGAGCATCTTCCTTTTTCTTTTAGAAGCAGATTTTGTTTCAAAAAACATATATTTGTTATATACAAATTTATGGGGTAAAAATCAAGACAAAAATGCTCAAAAGCTAGTAAAAACAAGGCTTTAGAGAGTTTTTTTCGTAGACAAAAGTTTGTCTACAGAAATTTTAATGACAGGGAGGAAAATTTATATGATAGATGAAGCAACCATCCAGTCTGCAAAGGATGTTGATATAAACAAAATATTAGATAACTTCAATTGGGAGAGAGGACATGACAACATGATGCATTGTCCTTCCCCACAACATGTGGATTCCACACCAAGCTGCTCTTATAATGCAAAAAATAATACAGTCAGATGCTTTGGGTGTGGCAAGACCTTTGATACCATAGGTCTTCACCAGTCATTGAGTGAAAAGGTGGATGGGAGAGTTGTATCATTTCCTAAAGCAGTGGAAGAGGTGCTGGCATTGGATAATCAGGCACCTTTACAGGGAAATGCAACCCCACAATCAAGCACAACCCAATATAGTCATTGTAATAATTCTGCAAAGGGCAATGCCTATCAGACCATTTTAAGTAACAGCAGACCGCTGACAGGATATGAGCTTAATTACCTCCATGAGAGAGGGATTATGCTGTATGATTCCTATGTGTACAATGGAAAGGTCTACACCAAGCAAAGCATTGACAAGGCTCTTCAAAGTGAAACTGATGCACAGAAGATACAGGAGTTAAATGCAATTCAGAGTAATGGAAAATTTTTTGAAGGGATTGCCACAATCTTAAAAAAGAACAAAATACAGATAAAGCATAACTACTGGCAGGGAGTGAACAGTATCATATATCTGATTGACTATGATTATGACAATGACTATGAATTACAGCAATATGCAGTCTTTCTTGATGATGAAAGACATATGGCAATCCAGAAAACACTTGATAGGGCACATATGAAAAAGGCTCTTGGAACATCTGATTTTACATGGCTTGCAGAGGGGGTAGAAAATAAAAATCATAAAATATATGTGTGTGAAGGCATGGAAGATGCACTTTCCTATGTGCAAAATAATGAGAGAGCAGTGAGCCTGAACAGCATTTCAAATATCAATTCATTCATGGATTATCTTGATAAGCATTATAAAAGAATGAAAAAATGGGAGTGGGTTATTTCCTTTGACCATGATGAGGGTGGAGAGAAAGCAAAGCAAAAACTATTGGATTTTTTTCAGACCTATAACCAACTGCATCCTAAATACCCATATCAATATAGTGTGTGCAAATACCCTGATACATGCCATGACATTAATGATTATTGGAGAGATAAAGTATTTAACAGATAAAATAACCAAGGATAGTGGCGTAAAAACTGCTATCTTTTTTATTTTATAATCATAGTCATGCTTGTTATAAAAATTTTCCTTCCATCTATAATATAACATCAATGCAAAAGGCTTATACAAAATGTAAAGCCAAAAATCAGGTTGAAAAGATACAGGTTGTTTCTGATTTACAGGTTATGCATTGACAGGTTACTAAGGGAGTGGCATATGCCACATAATTTGCATGTGCCAAAGGCACAGGAAGGAGAATTTTTATGCAGGAAAATTTAAAGAGAGAGGATAGCATGTTACTGGAAGGCTTTTGTGCCTATATCAGACTTGGCATACAGCAGAGAATGGGACAAGCATACCATGTGGCAATACAGAACTATGTCAAGAATAATGGTGTCACACTGCCTGGCCTTACAGTCATGAGAGAGGAAAGCAACCTTTCCCCAACCATTTACCTGAATGGCTTCTATGAAAACTATGTAAGAGGTGCTAAGAGCCTTGAACAATGTGAGGTTGAAATCATGGAAACATACAGGAGAAACAAAACAGACCACAATGTAGATATTTCATTTTTTACAGAATGGGAAAATGCCAGACAGAGGATAATCTACAAGATAGTGAACTATGAAGCAAACAGGGAGCTTTTAAAGGATGTGCCTCACAGAAGAATCCTTGATTTGGCAATGGTATATAGCTGCCTTGTAGAAAATGGCATCACAGGAAGTGCAACCATCCTTATCCATAATCAGCATTTAAAATTATGGGGAACTGGAGAGGAAGAGCTGTTCCATACAGCAATGGAAAACACACCTTACTTCCAGAAAGAGAAGTTAACAGGAATGGATTCAGTGATTGAGTATCTGACCGGACAAAAGCTGGGGAATGACATCTTAGATGGTATATGCAGCATGTATGTCCTCACAGTGGAAAACAATCTGAATGGAGCTGGTGCAGTCCTTTATAAGGATTTGCTTAAAGATTTTGCAGACAGGATGGAAAGTGATTTCTATATTCTGCCATCAAGTGTCCATGAGATGATACTGCTTCCATTGTTCACAGATGATATGGAATCACTCTCAAAGATGGTGAAGGAAGTAAATGCAACACAGCTTAAACCAGAGGATGTATTATCAGACCATGCTTATGTTTATAGGAGAGCTGATAACACTATTTCCATGAGAGGAGAGACATTATGCTTATCAGATTTGTATTGATTGTGGTAACAGGTTCAATTCTTATCCTGTTGTGGATGAACATCAGGATGCAGTACCTGAAAAACATCATTCCAGATACCATTGTGGTCCATGGAAAAACAATATCAGAAGATGGAAGCATAAAGAGAGTTGAACTCGAGATTTGCTTAAGAGACAGGGAGAGGAAAGCATGAACAAAATCATTTTAAAAGGAAGGCTTACCAACAATGTGAATGTGAAGTATGCCGAAAATGACAATCATACAGCACTTGCCATGTGGAATATGGCAGTAGATGACAGGTCATGGAAAGAGGAAGGCTCTTACCATACAGACTATATCCCATGCTTTGCAGCTGGAAAGACAGCAGAGATAGCGGATGCAAACCTCTGCAAAGGCAAGGAAGTATTATTGTATGGAAAGATGCAGAGTGGAAGCTACATAAACAGGGATGGCAAAAAGATTTATACCCTTCAGATGAGGGTGGAAGAGATAGAGTTCTGTGGAAAGAAATCTGAATCAAGGATGCCATATGAAGAAGAGTTTATGAACATGCCAGATTATCCAGATGATGAGCTGCCATTCAGGTAGGAAAAATTACATATTAAAACAGGTATGGAAGTGGTGACACAAGGGTTTGTGTTTATCAGTTCCTTTTTTATTGCAGGGGAGAGGTAAGGGATGATGAATGCAGTTCTTATCTCTCTTTCTTAGAAGCATATTTTTGTGGAAGGAGAATTTTTATGAACAAGACAAAATTATCATGGACAGTTGCCAACATAGACAAAATGAGTGAGGAGAAAAAGGTGCTTTCCTTTGAACATCCTATTCAGAGGAAGTCAGAGCAGTGGAGTGACAGGCAAAAAAGCTTACTGATTCATTCCATGCTTGCCAATTATCCAGTTCCAAACATTTATGTTTTAAGGGAAGACAGCCAGGAACTAGATGAGAAGAATAAGCCAATATTTAATTATTTTGTCATGGATGGCAAACAAAGACTTACAAGTGTATTAAGTTATATCTGGGGTGAGTTTCCACTTGATGAAAATATTCCATCAATCACCATTGAGGATGTGGAGTATCAGATAGCAGGAAAATACTTCTGTGATTTGGAGGAGCCTGTTCAGTATGAAATCAAAAGATACAAGTTTGAAATCATTGCCTTTGAAGAGTGTAGCAACAGGGAGATTGAAGAAATCTTTTTCAGACTGAATAACAGCACACCTCTTACAAAAAGTCAGGTGGCAAAAGCAAAAGTGGGTGTGGAGATTGCAGAGTTTATTAATGAACTTCTTACCTCAAAATTTTTCACTACAAGCTGTAATTTTTCAAAGGCTCAGCTTAAGGCAAGTGATGACCAGAAGGTGCTTATCCAGGGCATGATGTTACTGGATACAAACAATGTGTCAGATTTTGAACTCAAAGATTTTTCAGAGACCTCTATCCTGGAGTATTCAGAGGGCATCAGGGAGAATTACAGTGACAAGCAGAGAGATATTATCAAATCTGCAATTGAGTATCTGACAGATGCTTTCCCAGAGAAGAACAAGCAGCTTAGAAAAATTTCAATCCCAATGCTTGTATATCTTGCAGATGCAGCCATGGATAAGGAAATAAAACCAATGTATTTCAGACAGTGGTATGAGTATTTCACCCAGGAAGATGAGCTTATGGAAGTGTATAAGACCTTCTGCTCTTCAGGCTCTACAAAGCTTGAAAAGATAAAAGGCAGGATGGCAGTCATGACTGAATCTTTCTGTAACTATCTGGAGCTAGAGATACCAGAAGAACTCAAAGACCTTGTAGATGAGGTGAAAGAAAAACTTGCTGCTAAAGAAGAAAGTGAGGAAGAGGCATCTGATGAGGGAGCAGATTCACTGGAAGAAAAGATGAATGAGGATACCACAGATAATCCGCCAGAGGAAGAAGGACTTCAAACAGACACACAGGAGATAAATCCTGATGTGGAATCGGAAGAAGCTTCTAACCCATCAGAGTGCAACTCTGATGGATCAGAAAATTTCTCCGAAGATGATTCTTCATATGATGCAGTTTAACATTTGCCTGCATAAAAATTTATATAGATTGGCTTTTAAGCCAGACAGGAAAGGGACAGGTATTTTGCTTGTCCCTTATTTCAATAAAAGAGAATATGTTGCAGGAGGATTTGCTTATGCAATGGTTTGAAAATAATATAAAAGACATCAATGATTTAAGAGCTGCATATAAAAAGCTGCTCATCAAATATCACCCGGATAATAATGTGGAGAATACAACTGGCATAATGCAGGAAATCAATGCAGAGTATGATGTGCTGTTCCAAAGGTTAAAGAATACTTATGAGCATTCAGATACCTATGAAAAGCAGACTGACCGCCAGAAACAGGCATATGACTGGAAAAAGGACAAGCAGATAAGAGAGATAATCATGAAGCTGTCTGCCTATGATGGACTTGAAATTGAACTTTGTGGAACCTGGATATATGTAAGAGGTAATACATACCCATACAGAAAAGAACTGAAAGCATTAGGCATGAATTATAACAGGCAAAAGACATGCTGGATAATCCACTTTGATGATTACTACAAGTACCATAAAAAATCAGTATCCATGTCCCATATCAGGGATAAATATGGTTCTATGATAATCAGGACAGAGAAGGATGAGGAAAGGAGACTAGAAAAATGCTAATAAATCAGTTGATTTTTTCATTATTTGGAATAATTTTTTTATAGCTATCTATAATATAATACCCCACAAAGAGGGGGGAGCCCGATAAGGGCTGCAACCTGTAATGCAAAAAAGTAGATAGTTGGTGGTGACAGTACCTAAACAGTCACAATTCAAAAGGATTCACTGCATGCTGCCTTAGATGGCGCAGGTTAGCTGAAAATGCAAAATAAGCCTTAAACAATCTCAAGAAGAGAAGTTTAGGGCTTATTTTTTTTGTGTCTGCTTTTCCGGTCCTCAATTTCCTGCTTTCTTAGAGCAAGCTCTTCCTGTTCTTCTTTAGAAGCCTCAAATTTTAAAATATCTTCCACCGAGCAGTCAAGTATCAGACACAACTCATTAAGGGTTGGAGTGCTGATTGCTTCATTATGCCGCATTCTCCTGAGAGTGTTGCTTGAGATACCCCAATAATAGATGAGCTGATAAGCGGTCAATCCCCTTTTTTCCATAGTAGTCCAAAATGGCTCATAGTTTATCATGCCAAATCGCCTCCTTTAGAAAATATATGCAATAAGTTACTTATATTATTTTAGTGTGTGGGTAATTAGTTGAAAATTAGTCAAATATTGCAAGGGTAAGATATTGAACATATAAGCCTTGCACATTATCCATAAGGTGCGCTATAATGGTACCATAGACATAAGGGTAATATATTGAACACATAAAGAAGGGATGAATAAGCTCTTATGGAAAATAACTAAAGAAGGGGAAGAGCATAATGGGAATTGTAGATGCCATAGGCACTGGAGTAAGAAAGCTATACACCGAAAGAAAAGCTATTGAAGACTTTAACCAAATAAAAAAGGAAAGTGGGCTAAATGAGCAGGATTGGAATGCAAGATGGGAAACTGTCAGCGGTTATCCTGTAGAAGTGCAGACTGTTCTTGAAGCCAAAAATGAAGACCATGTCAAATTATATGATAAGGATAAGGAGGATGTGTGGGCTATACAGGGTGAAACCAAGCAGCTATTGAATGAAGAGGTTCCAGAAATTTTCTGGATTGATTTTTTCAAGACCATCCAGCTGTTTACATGTCAGCCAATAGAGGTAATATTCCAGACTAAAAAGCCTAAAAAAATTCCAATGGACAGGCTGCTGTATGATATCCGGAACTTTTTGTATGGAGCAGAATCAAACAGAGATATTCAGTTAGATACCCAGATAATCTTTAACAATTTTGAAAATCTCATTGATGATACAGACAAACATGTAAGGATTGCCCAGAAGGGAAAAGATGGGGAAGATTATGTAGGGCAGGTGTTAAGGCAGTATGGAAACAAATTCCACTTTATGGAAAATATAGTTATTCCAGCATATGAAGAGACTGGTGATACATCAGAAACAGATGTGTATATAGTGAACAGCAAGGGCATTTTTGTATGTGAGGTAAAGAACTATGGTGATTCTGGTCAGGTACTTTACATGCCAGATAATGGAGAATGGAAACTGTTTAATGAGCATGGAAGACTGATTGCAAACAAGCCATCTGCATTTGTACAGAATGAGAGGCATTGCAATGCAACAAGGAGCTTCATCAAAGACCATCTGGGAATAGAGGTTCCAATCTATTCTGTTATCATCATTGCCAATAACAATGTGCAGACAGAAAATGAAAATCCTCAGAAGCATATAGTTATCAGGGCACAGCAGATTGGAGAGTTGGTGAAATGCTTTGAGGATGCCATTGATGAAGAGACACAACAGCAGATAGTTGATGCATTTGAAGAAAATAAGCTTGACCCAAATGATTTCCCAGTAAAGATAAATGCAGACAGGGCAAGATATTTACAGAAGTGGGTAAAAGAATATATCCCATACCTGAAAGAAAATGTGAAGATGGCAAATGCTTATGAGAAGAGGGTCAGTACACAGAACAAAATCACATGGGCTATCACAATTGTGCTTGCAAATATGACTATGATACCACTTGTATTAGAGGGAGAAGGACTTGTCATATTTTTTGGAATATTAGCATGGGGTGCAGGTTTTGTAGCCAATACAAAACTTTCAACAGTTTTTGCAATAGCAGCAATTATTCTGCTCCCAGTCTGGATAATTACATTTAAACCAGCACTCGGAGCACTTGGAATTGCATGTATATTTATCAGCTTTTTACTCATTGATAGAGCAGATAAGAGAAATCAGGAAAACAATCAATAATAGAATTATGGAGGAAAATAAATGATGAAAAAGAGAACTTTATTTTTAACACTTACACTAACTATGGCAATGTCAATGACTGCACTTACAGGATGTGGAACTAAAACATCTGCAACAGATGATGCTATTGTAGAGGAAACCCCTGCTACAGAAGAAGATACTATGAAAGAAGAGGTAGTAGTTGCTGGAGAAGATGATACATCAGCTACAGAAAATGACATCATTGAATTTGATGATTCAAGTACTATTTCAGAATATGATTTTACAAATATGGAATTTGAAGATGAATCAATTGATGTTACTGCAACTTCAAAAATTCCTGTATATTCAACTGATGGTTATTTTGTAGGAAATATCAAAGAAGGTTCCACAATTACAATTACTGAACATGGAGTAAATAGTATTTGGCATCGTTTCAAGAATCCAGTAAGTGGAACTGATTATGAATACTTATATGTATCAGAAAAAGATTTTTCAAATGAAGAAGACAATACTTCAAGTAATGGAAATAATGAAGCCACTGTTACTAAAGATATGGTAAAAGATGCTATTGAAACAAGTTTAATGAGTTCAGTAGTAGAACATACTATTTTAGATTCCAAACCATCAGATATGGAAGGTTCTGTTACAGTAAAAGTTAGTAAAAATGACGCTTCTTATGCAGAAATGGTTCAAAATCAATTATATTATCCAGAAGATGGTTCTGATAATATTTTAAATTGGAGTACATATTATATTGAACTTGCTAATGAAGATGATACAAGCATTGAATATAAGGTGTATTACAAAGATGCTTTTGATTTAGACCAATTAAAAGAAGAATATAAAAATAGTCAAACAAACAACTAATAATTAAAAAATTGAATAAAGAGGTATTAGAATTAATGCCTCTTTATTATTTTATAAAAAAAAGGAAAGGATGATTATATATGAAGAATAAAAATATTTTAGCATTAGTTTTAGTACTTTGCATTTCTTTATCAATGATGGGATGTGGAAAGACAAATACAAAAGATAATACAGAAAATGTTATTGCAACAGAAATTCAAGATACTGAAAATGTACAAGAAACAGAAAAAAATGAAGAACCTAAATATACAGAATATGAAACATATTTTCTTGAAGATGGAGTAGAATCTGAAGGAAATCAATATGATATGAATACAATGAAACCAAGTGATAAAAAATATACTTTAACAAAAAGTGTAGACCTTTATTATTTGAATGAAAAGAAGTGTGGTTATACTAAGGAAAATATTGATATTCAAATAATCACAAGTAATGATGATTATTGTTATGTAAATTTAGAACATAAATATTTCTTAATGAAAACAAAAGATGTTGAAAATGCTAAATTGGTAGATGAAAATGAAGAAGTTGAAACAAATACTCAAGATAAAGAAAGTGAACAAACTTCTAATAATACAAAAAAAGAAACGACTAAAAAAGATACTTCAACTAAAAAAGATACAACAAGCACAAAAAATGAGAGTGCTAATACTAACAATAATACAAGCAATAATAATACCTCAAAAGAGGAACAACCTACCAATAGTGAACCTAAAGTAGAAGAAACTCAACCACAAGAACAACCAACTACAAGCAATAAATATACACCAGAAGAAGCAATTGCTTATTATCGTTCTCAAGTAGAAGCCCAAGGTATGCAATGGGACCCTAGTATTAAAGCTGAAGCTTCTTGGGGAACAGGATGGATTCCTTTAAGTAAAGATGAATTAAATTCTGATTATATTGCAAATGATATGGCTGGTTATAATTATGGTAGTGGAGATGGAACTCCAAATAGAAGATATTATATTGAAGTAACTGGTAGTGATGAAAATTATGTTTATGTAACAGAATGGAATGCTTAAATAAACATAATTTATAAAAAAAGAGTTCTCTTAATTGAGAACTCTTAATTATTCAAGATAATATTTCATGAACATGATCTAGAGAATATTCAAGAAAAAAGGCAAATTATGACTTTTTGAAATTCCAATCCATTCTTGCATATTTATCTGGAACAGAGATATTGTGTGTCTTGCAATCATCTTTCATTTTTTGAAAGAAGCTGTAGAAAGCACAAGCAAAAGCATCTGCCATGTGGTTGTTGTAGAGGAGCTTTTCATCATTAGTCCATGAAAAAGCTGCCTGGCAAATAGTATCTTTATCCGCATTTCCATCCCCTGTAAGGCAATATTTAATTGCCTTGGGTGGAATAGGCTTATAGGTATGGTGCAACTGATAAGCCATGAGTGAAATGATATTTGTTGTTGCCTGTGCAGCAAGCACTGATTGCAGTCTTTTACTTGATGTGACAGGAATTACCTCAAATGTCAGACATTCAACATTCTTGTGGGAGAAGAGGTTAAAATACTGATTACAAAGGAATATCTGCTTATCAATCTGAGACCATAATTTTGCAAGGTCATTTTCATAATAATAGGCATCATTATATTTAAAATCTACGACCGCGCCATTTTTCTGTATTAATTCCAAGCTGGTAAAGGCATTGTTGGTTACTCCAGAATCCATGCCAACCATAATGGGTGGCTCATCTATTGCATCGTAAGGCAGATAACATTGCAAAGGAAAAGCATCTGGAATGGCTTGTATTCTTTCAATATTTTTCTTTTGTGCATAACCTGACATAAATTATTTTCCTCCTGAATGCTTTCTTCTGGTGTCTCCTGTGAGCATGGAGAGAGGTTTGCTCTTGGTGTGGATAATCATTTGTAGTTCAAAATAATTTTTTATATGTTCTTCCAATTCTTGTAATTGCTCCTTTGCCATAGAATAATTTCTTGTCTTGCCAGGTAAGAGGATAACAGATAAGTCAACATGATTTTTATGTAGGTCAATGCTCTTGATAATCAATCTGCAATCAGGGTTATCAAAGAAAGCACTAAACCAATGGTTAGCAGGGTAATCATTTTTTTCTGCATAGAAGCTATTATTTAAACCATAGCCAAGGGCATTGTCAAAGTAATTCATATAGGCAAGGACAGTATCTTCTCTATGCAACAATGCAGGGTAGACCATATTTATATATTTAAAGAAGGTAGATGGTGTAAGTGGTTCTGGTGCATATACATTAAAGAAAATATCATGCTTTGCTTCCTCTTTTAAGGAAAGCAGATATTTGATAATGCCTTCATCCTGTGCAGTAACCTTTTTATCCCATGTTGCATAAAAATCTGGTGTAACAATAAAATGCTTATATTCTATAAGCTGCTCCTGCTCTATAAGGTCTAAGATTGCAAAGTCCACCTGCTTTTGATTATTGCATTCAAATAGGTCTGTTACCATTTTGATAAGCTGGTTTTTTCTAATAGGTCTATTGATAGTGGCGCAGATAGCGAGGAGCATGGCTTCTAAATCTGTTAATTCTAATGTCTTAGTATTTTTCATGAGTTTTCAATTCCTTTCTTTTCTCATCTATGTAAAATGTCATTTTATAAAATGGCATATTATAAAATTTGGTATGTGTAAAATAAAATATGGTGTGCATGAAATAAAATCTTAGTGCTTGATTATGTTATTTTGTGAACAAGAGATTTTATTTTATGCTTTAGCTTTGAGGTCTTAAGTTATATTTGTCATATATGTCAAGGCTTATATAGGTTGTATTAATGTTTTCCCAATGTTGAGGGAGCAGTCCTACACTTTTCAGGGCATTGATTTTCTTGCTGTAACCAGACATTTCCTGATTGTAAAAATCATAGGCCTCAATATCTTCTTCTTTTGCAAGGTGGGATGCTCTTTCTTTATCCCAGACATAAACAGTAGCTTCTAAAAGCAAATCTTTGAACTTGCAATATCTGTTAAACATGAGATATATGAAAGAAAGATTTTTATATAGCTTTTTCACATTGATATTGTTTCCAGCATCAAAATACGCAATCTTTATTTTATCTGGTAGTATTTCTTCAATGATAAATCCTTGTTTATGAAAATTATTAAGGTTATAAAAATATTTGCTTTTTTCAGTATCAGAGGTATAAGAGTTTCTTTCGGTATCTCGCTGTATTTTGGCTTTACATTGCTTCAATGGTAAGTCCTGTTTTAATTGGTTGCAGATGTAAGCATCTTTTTCATAAGCGGCAATCTCATAATCTCTAGTAAAATCATAATCAAGGGCAATCCCTTGTTTTGTACATACATCTTTGAATCTCTCATAAAAATCAAAGGTGTTGCATTGGTTGCCTGGTAATAGAATATTAGAGGAAGACCAATACAAATAGGATAGAAGATTATCCTCTGATATTAAAAAGTTTCTTTGCTTCATATCAGGGATTAAATGCTGGATAATATAGTCCACCTTAAAAATTTGATTGTAGACCTTGGCATTGGTAAAATTTAATGCAGGAACATCACCAGTTGTTTCTTTATTGTAATAATGGCTGCGAGGGTATTTGGATAGATAGAGCATTTGAGTTTTGCTTGGCTTTTGTATCTGAATTTGAAGCAGGAAGCCACTCACAATCAGTTCTGCAATAGCAAATTCCACATCTGTAACATCTGCATCTGGGTGTAACATGCAGTAGAGAACCTTTAGTTGCTTTCTTAAAGTCATATCTCCTAATGTATGCACAAGTGAGATTAAATCTTTGTGCTTATCAAATAGAGCTTCTTTTTGTTCATTGGTTAATTTATGTGTTGTGTGTTTCATTTGTATTTTCATCTCCTTTATAAGTTTATGTGTGTACAAATGTGACTTCTACAGAGAGAAGCTCACATGTCATGGTTTTAGATTCTATCTCTTCATTTCCATAGCTATCTGTTGTAATTTCAATTGCTTCCCAAGTACCTTGTTCTGTTTTATAGATGATGTCTGGCATACTCAATTGATTGTTCTGCAAGGCCTCCACAAGCTCTTGATAATGGTCATGTTCTTGCTTATCAAGGTACTCTTGTAAGCGGTCCTTTATAAAGGGGAGCAATTCTCTTTCTGATAAGCAGGAATCCAATTCCTTTTTGCTTAGATTGTTTACAAGGTACTCAGATACCTTTGCATTATGGGAAGAGGCATTGGCATTACTGATAAAATGTTTAGTATGGCACTCTTGCTTGCAAAAGTCTTTTCCCTTCTTATCCAGTTCATAGTAGGTTTTAAAACCATTTCCATTCTTATCTATAACAGAGATTTCTTTTATCATGCCTGCATGGAGATATGACTTGATGCGGTTGTCTGTAATCTCCATCTTATGGAAGGTATCTCTATCCATTGCACCGCTTTTTGCAAGGATGCTCATAGTTCTTATGTCTTTTGGATAGACATGATTTAATGGTATGTATTTCATGTGTTTCCATCTCCTTTGTATATTTATGGGGCAGTGGATGCCCCGCTGTTCCAAAGGAACAGCAATTGTATGAAGTAAAATCTTTTGATAATTTGATTGATTATAAGAGAGAGACCGAGCGAACCAAGGCACCAAAAAAGGTTGCCCGTAGGGTGAGCCAGCGGCTCCCTTTTTGTTCTGGTGCTGAAGGCGGAACTTTGAAAACTGGTGCTAGAATATAAATAGTACAAGCCAAAATGAGAAATTCCAAATATACAT